>Ga0172369_10002524_pt1 | contig 25058 bp, 15 predicted proteins | sample LakKiv25m_FD_114539 | JGI IMG/M metagenome (GOLD analysis project Ga0172369, IMG submission 114539) | Freshwater microbial communities from Kabuno Bay, South-Kivu, Congo - kab_022012_11.25m | ecosystem: Environmental > Aquatic > Freshwater > Lake | place: Democratic Republic of the Congo...
ATAAAACCGATATACAGCTCCAGAAAATCAGAGATCTTTTCCGTTAAAGGCTTGTCGGATCCAAGAACCGACGTCAGGGCAGGCACAAGATCCTTGAGCACATTTTTAAACACAGACAGGTACAGTGTCTCCTTGTCCCTGAAATAGTAGTGCAGTAAAGATTTATTTATTCCGGCTGCATCGGCAATCTCCTGCATCCGGGCACCGTCAGGGCCTTTTAGCAGGAAAATCTCAGTTGCAGCATTCAGAATCTTCTCCTGGGTTGTGTTGACCATTTGGTTTAACCATTTGGTCAAATATATTTTAAATTATCTGATAATCAAAAAAAATCCCCGGTGTTTCCGGGGATTTCTTTATTTATTCTAAACTGGTTCAACTATTTTCCGAGTTCAAATATGCTCCATTCAACTCTTCTGTTCAGAGCCCTGCCCTCTTTATTGGTATTGTCCTTAGCAGGTTTTGCTTCTCCGAAATGCTGCAGACGAATCCTCTCTGCCCCAACACCTTTATTGATCAGATAATCCTTGGCCGAATTGGCACGTTTCTCCGAAAGTTTAAGGTTGTATGCTTCCGTTCCCACATAATCCGTATGTCCGTCGAGCTGGACCCCGAATTCTTTGTGGTTGATCAGTGCATTGGTGATTTTGTTCAGGGTTTCGATACCGGCCGATTTCAGCTCATAGGAGTCAAAATCAAACAGGATGGGTCCCATGGTAAGCTCATATTTTGAGATGAGGGCTGTCATGTCGAATGGGCAGCCTTTCAGTTCACTGACCCCTGGTTTGTCGGGACAAGCATCCTCACTGTCGGGTATGCCGTCCATGTCAGAATCAACCGGGCAGCCGAATTTGTCCACCTTGTACCCTTTGGGGGTATTTGGACAGCGATCCTCCTTGTCGATGACACCATCACCGTCACTATCCGGACAGCCTTTCAGGGCGGCCGGACCGGCAACATCGGGACAAGCATCCAATTTATCCTGAATGCCATCTCCGTCTGTGTCCGGACAACCGTTAAATAGTTTCAGACCAGCCACCGTCGGACACTCATCCTGATAATCAGGTATGCCGTCCTTATCTGTATCAATCGGACATCCATCAGCATCGACCTGCACGCCGGCCGGGGTATTCGGACATTTGTCAAGTTTATCAACCACACCGTCACCATCAGCGTCCTTTTTCTTTGCTTTTCCTGGCGTTATATAAACTGCCACAGAGTTTTCCAAGAATAATTCAGGAATTTCATTCTCAGGCACATTGGGATACCATCCGTCAATTTTATCATTGAACGCTGTCATAAAACTGCTCTGTACGGCCAGGCTGATTCCAGGGGTGATCATGAGATTCAGACCGGCTCCTCCATAAACAGTGGGATTCACGTAGGATTCAGCAAACGCTCCTGAGGGACCGGTGCCGGAGGTTTTTGCCAGGTTGCCGCCGATACCTCCGAGGAGATAGGGTGCCAGCCGTGCTGATTCCTTGAGGATGTACCCGTTATTGAATTTGTACTTGGCCAGGATATTCAGATTGTACATGTGCGAATAAAAATCCAGCCATGTTGCCTTTCCAAACCTTCCGAGGTCACCGGACCTTACTCCGTCATAAAAGAAATGAACCATGCCGTCAAAGGAAGGGTTAATATACCTTGCCAGACTGGCGCCAACTGCATATCCCTGCTTAAATGTGTAAAACTCGTTGGCATAATCCCCGTTATACTCCATCACACCCAGATGTGCCCCAAATCCCCATTTGTTGTCGGCATTTTGTGCCCTGACAACTGAAAAGGAAATCAAGGCAAAAGTCAACAAGAGTAATTGCTTTGTTTTCATAATAATTCTTTTAGTAAACAAAAGTTTGGCAGGTCTAATTTTTAAAAATACAACTTATATACGAATATAACACGTTTTTGTTCAGGAAGCTGCCCTTCTTGCCCTATCCCAGTTCACAGATTGGGCCTTGCGCATATACCTGAAAAAACCAAGATAAACCGAAAAATTCATAATGAAAAAATAATACGGTACAAACAGAATTTTGACTTTAAGTCTTTTGTTTTCAAGCACCCAACCAGTAAATGCCGCCAGATAAAACACAAGCTGAAGGCCCAAAATAACCGAATAAAATCCGGCATTGCCCTGGGAAATTTCCCCGATTGATAAAAAAAGATTTGTCAACAGAATAATCAACAAACTCAAGGGTGCCAGAGACCATCTGAGCACCCTGTGGGATATGTACTGGAAGGAGAGTTTGCCGTATTTAAAAAAATTCAGAAGTTTTCTCAATCTGATAATGGACTGTATCCCTCCTGCTGATATTCTGATCTTGCGCTTCAACTCCTCCTTGACGCTGACAGAAGAGGTTTCGGCAGCATAGGCCTCCGGATTATACTGAATGGTATATCCTTTCATTGCTATCCTGAGCGAAATAATGAAATCGTCCAACAGGGTATCCGGCTCAACCTCCTGGTACAATTCAGTTCTCACAGCAAACAACTCACCGGCGGCCCCCACAACCGAGTACCATTCGGCATCCCATTTCTTCAACGTGGATTCATACTTCCAGTAGAGTCCCTCCCCTGCTCCCGCAGCAGATTCGCTCTCCTTCTGAAATATTCTCTTTTCGCCTGAAACACATCCCACTTTGGGATTCCTGAAAGCATCGATAATAAGTCTGATGGATTTCTCCCCCAGGACCGTATTTGCATCTGAAAAAATTATGATTGGGGTTTTCACCTCCTTAACAGCCCTGTTCATCGCAGCAATTTTACCTTTTCGCTCCGGGCGGTGCAACACGGTCACCTCTGGATATCTTGCCAGGAGGTCGGGCGTTCCGTCATCCGATCCGTCGGTTACCCACAGCAGTTTTACCTTATCTTTAGGATAGTCGAGCGAAAGGCTGTTTTTTACTTTCATGTCCACATAATCCTTTTCGTTGTATGCTGCCACCAGCAAAGTGACCTCAGGCTCATACCCTTCGTTTGCAACCGACACGCTTTTCTTACCGGCTATCCTCTTAATTCTTATAATAATGAACAGCAGAATTCCATAACCGATGTACGCGTAGAAAATAATGAATACCGCAATCCAGAAGATGATTTCAAGAATTTTCATACTTAATTCTCCCCTTTAAACTTTTTCCCACATTCCATTTTCATGATTGAACCTTTTGATGACTCTGGCCGGATTGCCCACTGCAATTGAAAAATCAGGAATATCCCTTGTAACCACGCTTCCAGCACCGATCTGACACCTCTTTCCAATCTTCACCCCTGCCAGCACAGCAGAATTAGCCCCTATGTGCGATTCATCACCGATCACAACCGGCCTCAGATCAAGTGGCTGTTCACTTGAATTTCTGCTACCATCCTTATAACCATGATTAAACCCGCTAACAAACACATGTTGGCCCAGTCCGGATCCATTACCCATCTTAACCGGTCCGATGATCACACTGCCGATTCCAATCCTCACTTTGTTCCCGATGATCACATCACCGGCTCCGTTGTTGATCACACAATAGGATTCGATGGTGCTGTCAGCCCCAAGATCAAAACGATTGTATGGAAACACATCAATTCTGGAGGGTCGCCTGATCAGGGAGTTCTTGCCTCTCTTGTGAAAGAAACGGTTGAAAAACCAGCGGATATACCAACGCGGCCTCGGTCTCCGCTTTGGGGTGATAAACAGCATAACCCAACGCTGGATCCTGGGATCCGACTTCAATCTGGCTTTTAATCCTGTTTGCGGCATCGGTTTAGGTTTAGTTGAACTGGCTTCGGCTTCGGCCTTTTCAATTGATTTAAATATCTCATTCACATTATTTTCCCAGGTGTGATTTCGGGCAAAACTCTTCCTTGCAAGGATCTTTTCCGCCGAATTATCCATTGAGGCTTTAACAATCAAATCGGCATAATCTTCGGGGGTTTCGCCCAGGTATGTGTAATCTGAAAAATATTCCATCGCCTTGGTTGCACTTGCGACAACCGGCTTACCCATTGCCAGATATTCATCGATCTTCCTAGGATAATTGCCGATGGTGGCATCATTGATCCTCTGCGGATTAAGACATACATCAAATCCTTCAATATACCCGGGCAGTTCTTCAGGTTTCCTCGAACCCAGGAAGAATACATTCGGCAGTTCATGGAGCCTGCTTCTCTGAAATTCTTCATCTTCGGGACCTACCAGAACCATCGACCAATCAGGAAGGAGGTGGGCAACTTTTTCCATGAGCTCAAGGTTTAATCTTCTGGAGCTCAGAAACCCAACATATCCCATCACAGGCCCCTGTATTGTTTTCAGATCCCCGGCAACATCAATGGTTCGCGTGTCATTGTCATAAGCTGCAATATCGCAGCCCTGACCAACCATGTATGAGTGCCGGTTATATTTTAGCCCATATTCAGTGTAAAGAGTCGAATTATTGACGACAACATCCGCTTTCCTGATTAAAAGAGGTTCAATCCTGACCCCATGCTTTCTCCAGAAAGGATTCTTAATCAGGTAATCGCGCATGTAATACACATAAGCTGCTGGCCTGAGTAACTCCTTCTGATAAAATCCGAGGAACATGCTGCTGTCATTGAACAAATAGAAATTCGTGAAATTCAATTGTCTGGCTGCCTCTTTGATTGCCTTCGCAAACCGTTTGTTGTTGATCCGGTTCACAAAATCAAACAACCTGCCGTCAGGCAGAACATTTATGGACTCGATGATGATTTTTGGATTAAGTATCCAAAGTGACGGACTGACTTGCTGGAGGGGCTGTTCCAATCCCTTCAGAATCCGCAGACGATTCTGGACTTTGGTTGTATTTCTCTCTGCAAACCGGCTTTTTCTGTCAAGGGGGGCATTTACATATAAGACCCTGTTCCCGGTTGACATTACTTCGGCGATATTTTTGCAATTGCTGCCGATTTCAATGTCCCAGGGCTGTATGCCAATGATTATGATGTCCTTTCCTTTCATTTACCGGATTATTTTTTAGTAAGTACTTCTGAATAAATGGAAAGCACTTTTTCAGCCATCGCCCGCCAGGAGAACTTTGCTGCGTTCTCAAACCCTCTGTCAATCAATTCTTTTCGTTTATCAGCATCCATTTTTATGGTGATCATTGCCTCGCAGATCTCTTCAGGCTTAAACGGATCTATGATCATTGCCCCGTCACCTGCCACCTCAGGCATTGAAGACGTGTTGGAAGTGACCACCGGAGTCCCGCACCTCTGTGCTTCCAGGATCGGTATGCCAAAGCTCTCCCGAAAAGAGGGGTACAGAAACATATCAGCCAGTGAATAAATACCCGGAAGCTCATAATTGCTAACATAACCGGTCAGATGAATCTTTGAGATAAGATCCGGTTCACCAATTTCGTCAAGAATGCCGGTTAAATCAGACCGGTCAAAATCCAGCATGACCAACGGCATTTCTGACCCGGTCTTTTTCAGGAACATAGCGTATGCCTTGAGGGTACCGGGCGTATTCTTTTTTTGAACGGTATTCCCCAGAAAGAACACATAGGATTCCGGAAGTTTGAATTTTCGACGGTATTCTTCAATCAGCGACTTTTCTTGTACCGGCTTGAAATGCTCACCCACCCCGTTGTAAACCGCCCTTAGTTTTCCTGGATGCATGCGGAAAAACTCAGAGATTCTTTGCTTTTCAAATTCACTAACCGTCAATACCACTGAACTCTTGGCTATGGCCTTTGGGACCACATGCCTGCGGTAAACATTCCCGAATCTCTGGTATGAGGTTCCTTTGCCCCTGACAAGGGACAACCAGCTACCCTCCATGTAAATGATATCATGAAGTGTCAATACCAGGGGTAATCCGGGCATCTCAGGGGCGGTATTGCTGGTGCAGTGCAGTAGATCGAGCCTCAGTTTCCTGGACGCCCTGGGCAGGGCAATCTGCTCCCACATGGGATAGGGTCCTCCACTGAGCTCAATGATGTTGAAATTACTGGTCTCCTCAATGCAGCGGTCAGTGTCGGGTTTAACCAGAATAAAATATTCATTATCCTTATCGATCTCCTGAAGGTTCCGGATCAACTCCAAAACCACCACATCCATCCCGTGTTTCCGCGTCCGGAACAGTCTCTGTGCTTCAATACCAATTCTCATAGGATCATTCGATTAGTTTTCCGGTTTTGATTTTTCGTCTATTCCGTGCTGTGTATGGATAAAGGTCTTGTTTGCACCCCTGATCTTTAATAAGGATCTGAACATGATCCAGAAAGCCCAGGGAAGGGAAACTACTGCAATCAGCATCTTCCGGTTGTACATTTTTCCGGGAATTGAAAGGATCATTGCCATGGCGGTTAATATCCATACATACAGCCATTTCATAAAATCAATCTCGAGAAATTCCCAGGTGGGGACATAATTGACCAATGAGAAGAATCCAACGATTAAAGTGAACAGCGTAACAGCCCCCAGCAGAAGAATTCGTGGCGGCATGATCATTTGATACACCTTGTCGAAAAAATCCACATTAAATCTGGCAATCAGCTGTATCAGCCCATCCCATGCAAACCTCCGGAAATATACAAACTGAGCGGACAACCACCTTCTTCTCTGATTTTCAAATACCTCCTGTTTCTGAACCTTTTCGTCGTATACAAAAGCATCATGGAGATATTCGATTTTGATGCCATCCCTCAGCATGGTCAGTTCCAGCTCCTTGTCAAATCCGCCGATCGCTTTGATTTCAGCCATGCGTTTTTTGAAGAGGTCATATCTGAAGGCCATTCCTGAACCTATCAGTGCGGAGGAGAGGCCCAGGATGCGGTGCCCCTTCCGGAAAATGTGGTTATTGATCTCTTCACTCACCGAATCAAGCAAAGCCATGGTATTGTTCATGTTCTTGGCAACCCGGTGTCCCTGGACTACCTGATGGTCCCGGTCAAATGCCAGATTAATTTTGTAAAGGAAATCCGGCTCCATAATATTATCGGCATCCAGAACCACTGCGACTTCATAGTCATCTCCGAGTTGTGCCATACCGGCATTCAATGCCTTGGATTTGGTACTTTTATCGAAAGATACCGGAATCAGCTTGAGAGGCATGAGTCCCAGGGCTTCAAGGGTCTCCTGTTTGAATGAATCAGCAATGATGACCACATCAAATCGTTCCGGCGGGTAGGATTGTTCCAGTGCCTGCCGGGCAACCTCAAGTATCACAGCATCTTCTTTATATCCGGGGATGAGAACCGCGATTTTCCGGAGCAACAGAGGTTCCCGTCGCCTGTGTTTCAACGGAAGTATGCCTGCCACAGCGAAGATAAAAATGTACAATGAGGCAAATCCCAGATAGACAAAAACAATGATCTCAAATAAGTTGAATATTAACTTGATCATAAGCCAGGATTAGTTTTCAGTTTGCGAAAATGGGTAAGGTGCCAGATGGCGCCCTTTATGACCGATTTAACCCACTTAAATTGTCCCTTTACAAGATAGGTCACACTATCTTTTAATGTTACGATCAGGCCCAAATAAATCAGGGATAATAGCTTCTCGCCCCCCCGGAAATTCCTGCGTGCAAAAAGGATTCTGTTCCGGGTGAGGTAATAGGTTTTAAAGGGTGAGTCTTTGCCAGTCGAAATTGATTCTTTATGAAACACGAGTGAATCCGGCTCATACCACGCCCTGAAGCCGGCCTTCCTGATCCTGTGACACCAGTCATGCTCCTCGTAATAGAGGAAATATTGTTCAGCCATCAGTCCCACCTTTTCGATCACCCTTCTGGGGACCATCATGGCGGCTCCATGTGTTGCATAGGTTTCACCGGGCTCATCAAATTGCCCTGTATCCTTTTGCCGGTAACCGGTGAGATGCTGCCGGAGGGTGATGCCCGACATCGGAGAATACCCGGCAAACTGAATAATTTCCGGAGAATGATGGAATCTGATCTTCGGTCCGATCATCCCAATAGAGGAATCCGCCTCAAGTCTTTGAACAAGGGGCTCCAGAAAACCAGGATCAACCTCCGTGTCATTGTTCAGCAGCAGAATATAGGATCCCACGGAACGCAGGATCCCCAAATTGTTTCCACCGGCAAATCCGAGATTTACCGGTGACTTCACAAGTTGAAACTCTGGAAATCGCGTCGAAATGGGATCAGGGTCATCCTTAACTGAGGCATTGTCAACGATGATTACCTCAAAATTCGGATAGGTGACTTTTTGCAGGGAGGTCAGCAATTGACAAGTGACCTCCGTTTGGTTGAAGTTAATGGTAATGATGGAGACTTTCGGGTAATCTGGATGCGGCATTTTCAATAGTTAAAATTGATAATGGTTGTTTCAAAGGCTTTTACAAAATGAGGTTCATTCCGAATAATTTGCTGTCCGTTCTTGCGCTTCGACCATTGAATGATGATATCCTGATGCCCCACAACCTGACAAGTGACCGACTGATTGATGGACTGTCCCGTAAACTGATATTTTTCTCCCTTGCAACATTCATCGCATGAAGTATAACCGTTCAGGAGCCTGAATTCAAAATAATCCGCATCATCAAATGGTTCCGTGTTAACCACCCGAAATTCAATGGTAGCCTTGGGCAATAGCTGATATTCCGCATCCAGGCCGTTGCCCGACTTAACCTTTTCAACATTCACCGGGGCTTCCCAGCCGTAATAGCCGGTCTTTGCAAACACCAGCTTTAGGGCGGTATAACTCCTTGACGGAATGGTGAAACTGAACCTTCCATTTTCATCCGTTATTCCTGATTCATCAAGGGAATAGTTTGCCATCAGTATCCCCGATTCGATCCGCTGGGACCATAATTCCACCGAGGCATCCGCAACCGGAATTACCTGATTGGGATCGATAACCAATCCTGAAATAATATAGCTCTCATCCTTCCTGCAGCTGGATAAAACAGCCAAAAGAAATACAATAAAAACTATTTGTTTCTTACCAGTCATGACAGGTACTTCACTCTTGGCAAATCGCTCCGGGTTTAGATTGAAAGATACCACAAAATCATAAAAATGATATGTCAGACAGATACTCTCCTGCAACTTTTTTACGAAAAGGAGCAAAACACCCTTTTATAATCTATTTTTGAAGTAAGACATTTTCCCTAAACTTTAATTTTAAAATGAGCCTGTCTGATTTGAACCCCACAGCTATCTGGCACTACTTCCAGGAAATTCTGAAGATTCCTCGCCCCAGTGATCATGAGGAGAAAATAAGGGCATACCTTATTGAATTCGCTGAATCACGCAACCTGTACCATAAAACTGATGCATCCGGCAATCTGGTCATCAGGAAAAATGCACATCCTGGGATGGAATCTGCTCCCGCTGTTTGTCTCCAGAGCCATCTGGATATGGTTTGCGAGAAAAATTCTGATGTTGAGTTCAATTTCTTCCAGGATGAAATCTCCGGAATCATTGATGGTGAATGGGTAAAGGCACAAGGAACCACACTCGGGGCAGATGACGGAATTGGAATAGCAGCCCAGCTGGCAATTCTGGACTCAGCCGACATTATTCATGGTCCGCTGGAATGCCTCTTCACGGTTGCTGAGGAAACCGGTCTCACCGGTGCCTTTGGACTTGAAACCGGATTCCTGAAAAGTGACATACTTCTGAATCTCGATTCAGAAGATGAAGGTGAAATATTTATCGGTTGTGCCGGGGGCATTGACCTGACCGCCTGGCTCGATTATTCAAAAGAGGAAGTGCCTGCCGGTTACAGAGGATTGGAACTAATGGTCAAAGGCTTAAAGGGAGGTCACTCCGGAGATGACATTCACAAGGGATTAGGAAATGCCAATAAATTACTGAACCGCTTCCTCTGGGAATATTCGGATGATCTTGAACTTCGCATCCATAGCTTTGACGGTGGCAATCTAAGAAATGCACTGGCCAGGGAGGCACAGGTAATCGCTGCTGCCCCGCAAGATAAGGTTGAAATGATCAGGAAGGCTTTTGCAAATTTTGCCTCGGTAATCAGCAAAGAATTCTCCATTACTGAGCCTGATCTGGAATTAACTTTTGCGGAATGTCCACTCCCACCCTGGGTGATCGATGAGGATAGCCACTGCAACCTGCTGAACAGCTTATACGGTTGCCCGCATGGCGTTTATGCATGGAGTCACGCTATTCCGGGATTGGTGGAGACCTCGACCAATCTTGCAGCAGTAAAAATGGAGGGTGACCGTATCAAAATTACCACCAGCCAGAGAAGTTCAGTTGCCTCAGCCAAAATGGATATCTCCCAAATGGTTGAAAGTGTATTCCTTATGGCAGGAGCGGAAACTGAAAGGTCAACGGGATATCCTGGCTGGAATCCGAATCCGGATTCACCGGTTTTGGAAATCACCAGAAAGGCCTATGTTGAACTATTCGGCGATGAGCCAAAGGTGAAGGCTATACATGCCGGTTTGGAGTGCGGACTCTTTCTTGAAAAATATCCAAATCTTGACATGGTATCCTTTGGCCCTACCATCAAAGGGGCTCATTCACCCGACGAAAGATTGCTGATACCGTCGGTTGAAAAATTCTGGCTGCTACTGACGGAGGTTCTGAAAAAAATCAAATAAAATGGAAATACCGGGTATCGTCAAACGTGATCCATACCTTTCAGGATTCAGTGAAAGGATCCTTCACCGGATGGATCTCATCAGAAGTAAGGTACTTAAACTCACTTCGGGATCAGGGTCACTTTCGGATTTTGCTAACGGATACCGGTATTTCGGACTTCAGCAATCAGATTCGGGATGGATTTTCAGAGAATGGGCGCCAAATGCCGACGGGATTTGGCTGACGGGAACATTCAACGGATGGCAGATTGAGGAGACATACCGCTTCCAGCCTGGCCAGAATGGAGAGTGGATTCTGGAATTAAATCCGGCCGCCATTAAGCACCTGGATCAATACAAATTATGGATAACCTGGCCGGGTGGAGGCGATTATCGGCTCCCATTATATGCAACGAGGGTTGTCCAAAACGAATCGGATAAATTATTTAATGCTCAGGTTTGGTTTCCTGATTCTTCCAACACAGCGGATCAACCAATACCGTTAAATCCCCTTGAAAACCTTTCCTCCTCCCCTGTTCTGATCTATGAAGCCCATATCGGGATGTCATCAAGTGAGGGAAAGGTCAGCTCCTTCAATGAGTTTAGAAAAGATATCCTGCCCAGAATTCACCGCCTGGGCTATAATACCATCCAGTTGATGGCCGTACAGGAACATCCCTATTACGGGTCCTTCGGTTATCATGTGTCCAATTTCTTCGCCGTTTCAAGTCGGTTTGGGACCCCCGGTGAACTTAAGGAACTGATTTCAGAGGCACACGGTCTTGGCATACGTGTGATCATGGATATTGTTCATTCCCATGCGGTTAAAAACACACTGGAGGGTCCCGGACTCTTCGATGGTATCCCTGGAATGCTGTTTCATACGGATCACCGGAGGGAACATCCGGCTTGGGATTCCCTCTGCTTTGATTATGGAAAGAATGAGACACTCCATTTCCTATTGTCGAACTGCAAATACTGGCTGGAGGAGTATGGCTTTGATGGGTTTCGGTTCGATGGGGTAACCAGTATGTTGTATTTTGATCATGGCCTCGGCAGGGATTTTAATTCTTATGAAGCTTATTTTGATGCCGGAGTGGATGAAGATGCATTGGTATATCTTGCACTTGCCAATAAGCTTATCCATGAGATTAATCCCGCGGCGGTTTCAGTCGCCGAGGATATGAGCGGACTGCCCGGTCTGGCAGCCCGGCTTGAAGATGGCGGTATCGGCTTTGATTACAGGTTAGCCATGGGGATTCCGGATTTCTGGATCAGGATGTTAAAAGAAAAGCCTGATGAGGAATGGAACGTTGGTCAGATCCTCTGGGAATTAACGAACCGCAGGGCGGATGAAAAAACCATATCCTATGTCGAATCCCATGACCAGGCTCTTGTAGGGGATAAAACCGTCATCTTCAGGCTTGCCGATAAGGAAATGTACACCCACATGAGCAAACCCATGCCAAGCCTGATCATTGACAGAGCCATGTCACTCCATAAAATACTGAGGATGATTACGCTGGCAACACACGGCGGCGGTTATCTGAATTTCATGGGAAACGAATTCGGCCATCCGGAATGGATTGATTTTCCGAGGGAGGGTAACCATTGGTCCTACCATTATGCCCGGAGACAATGGTCACTTTCCGATGATCCCAGCCTCCGGTATATCGATCTGAACACCTTTGACCAGCGGTTAATTACCCTGTTTAAACATGCTGATCCTGGTTCGCGAATCGAACCCCTTCTGATCAGGGAAGAAGATCAGGTGGTCGCATTCAGAAGATCAGACCTGGTGTTTGTTTTTAATTTTAATCCTGTACGATCCTATTCTGATTACGGTATTAACGCCGACCCGGCTGAATACCGGATGGTACTCTGCACAGACAATCCGGAATTTGGCGGCTTTGGCAGAATTGACGAGGAATTATCCTACGATGCGATCCCCTTGGGCAAAATTGGGTCAGGGTACCAGATCAGATTATACCTTCCGGCCAGAGTGGGTGTTGTGCTTAAAAAAATCCCACCCAAACGAATCCGATAGAAATCCAGCGCCAGGTGAAGGAAAAAATCAGGATCTATCAACTGCTTCCCAGGATTTTCACAAATACCTGCAGAAAGACCACACCAGGCGGCAGCCTGCAACAGAACGGATGTGGCAAGCTTAACCACCTTACAACCGCCGTTTTAAACGATCTCAAGAGTTTTGGAATTACTCATCTCTGGATAACCGGCGTGATCCGACATTCCACCCCGACTGATTATCCGGGATCCGGCATGCAATCTTCCCACCCTGATATTGTAAAAGGCAAGGCAGGATCACCTTATGCAATAAGGGATTACTACGATACAGATCCCGATCTGGCTGAATCCGTGCCCGACCGGCTGAATGAGTTTACCCATCTTATCAGGAGAATTCATGACCAGGGAATGTCAATCATTATAGACTTTGTTCCGAATCATGTTTCCCGGGATTATCATTCAGTTTCGAGGCCCGACAGCGAACCGGATCTGGGAGAACATGACAACCCCGACCTTCCTTTCAGCCGGGACAATAATTTTTATTACCTGCCCGGTCAGAGTCTGACTATCGGATCGTACAGGGAATATCCTGCAAGGGCAACCGGTAACGATGTGTTCCATGCAAATCCTGGAACCGGAGATTGGTACGAAACTGTCAAACTGAATTATGGATGGAACTACCTGACGGGAACCCTGGAGACTGATCCCGTTCCAGACACCTGGCTGAAGATGAAAAACATTCTGCTTCACTGGGCTTCAAAAGGAATTGACGGATTTCGCTGCGATATGGCAGGCATGGTACCGGTAACCTTCTGGAGTTACGCCATCGCAGCAGTTAAACAACAATATCCCCATCTGATTTTTATCGCGGAATTGTACGAACCCAATACCTACAGGGATTATATTGAACTTGGAGGTTTCGATTATCTCTATGATAAGACCGGCCTGTATGACACACTTCGGGATGTTTTAACCCATAAACAGGATGTCTCATCAATCTCAAATGTTTGGAAAAATCTGGAAGGACTTGATGACCATATGCTCCGGTTCCTTGAAAACCACGATGAACAAAGGATTGCTTCGAGGTTCTTCTGCGGGGATCCCTGGCCCGGCATACCTGCAATGGCGGTCACCGCCCTCATGAACCGCGGGCCGGTGATGGTATATTCAGGTCAGGAAGTTGGAGAGGCAGCTGAAGGAATGGAAGGATTCAGCGGCGATGACGGTCGGACCAGTATCTTTGATTATACCGTTATGCCAGCCATCCGGCAGTGGTATGCACAGGGTTCTCTCGATGGATTAAGGGATAATCCGGAAGGTGCCAGGCTTCGCAGCGAATATGCCCGAATCTTAAAACTCTCCTCGGAGGCAGTTATTTCCAAGGGCGCTTTTTATGACCTGAAATGGGTAAATGGTGATAAGGAAGAGAGTGCCAGGATATTCCCTTTTCTGCGCTATGTTCACGGAGTGCCAAACCCTGAATCTCAATCCATTGGTGAATCGGGCACACTGATTTGGCTTGTGGCGGTCAGTTTTAAGCCTGACATGAACCGGTGCATGATCAGGATCCCTTTGCACGCAATGGAGATTATGGGCCTCGCGCAATATCAGAGGTTATCTTTCTTTAGTGTTGTACCTGTTAATACCATAAAAATCAACCTGTTGCAATCTCAGATCTCAGGGACCGGGGTCCCTGTCGAACTGAGCACCTCCGGCTATGGTATTGTCGCAGCCTGGTGCCCTTCCTGAGATTAATGGGCTATAACCACTTCAGATAGCTGAAGTCCTGCCTGTTGGGCAACAAATCATTTTTAGGAAACATGCGGATTCCGTAATTGAACAGACCGGGCTGTGTTGGAATGGTTCCGATTCTGTAACGGGTGTGCCCGTTTGTTGGTTCAACTAGCGTGAATTCCTTCCGGAAAACGAACTGCTCCACGCCACTTCCCTGAAGTGAAACCACAACCAATTCAACGCCGATGTCATGTGAGGTAAGTCCATGCAGATCCAGAACCACTTCTGCCGTATATTCCTCTCCCATCCTCAATGGCTTGGTCAAATCTTTGGAGTACCTGACATCAATAACCTCCACATGCTCCCACAGGGAAATCACCTTCTTTTTCCACCGGGTTATTTCTCTGGCAAGATGGTAGTTGTTTGCCCTGATATCGCTGGAACGCTTACCCAATATCTTGTAATAACGCTCGGAATAATCATCATACATCCGGCGGGTGGTGAAACTGGGAGCAATATCGGCAATAGTATTCTTAATATGACTGATCCAATCCACCGGCACTCCTGCATCATTCCTGTCGTAGAAAAGCGGAACGATCTCAGATTCCAGCTTATTGTAGATCATGGTTGCATCCAGTTCATCCTGGAAATTCTGATCATCGTACACCCTCTCCTGCGGCAGCGCCCAACCGGCACCCGGTCTGTAACCTTCGCACCACCATCCGTCGAGGACGCTGAAATTCATAACACCGTTCATGGCAGCCTTCATGCCGCTGGTGCCTGATGCCTCCAATGGCCTGGTTGGTGTGTTAAGCCAGATGTCAACCCCCTGCACCAGTTTTTTGGCCACTGACATGTCGTAATTCTCAAGAAAAACGATCTTGCCACGGAATTCCGGACGCCTCGATATTTCTACAATGTACTTAATCAGGTCCTGTCCTGCCTTGTCCCTCGGATGTGCCTTACCGGCAAAAATGAATTGCACCGGACGGCTGGGATTGTTCACTATCCTGCTTAACCGGTCAAGGTCGCGAAATAACAGGTGAGCCCTTTTATAGGTGGCAAATCTTCTGGCAAATCCGATGGTCAGCGTATCAGCATTAAGTTTCTGATTGATCTCCAGGATCTGGCTTGGCGGTTCGTGTCTCTGGATCGATACCTTCTCCAGACGATGGCGGATATAATCAATGAGGACCGCTCTCAGGGATTGCCTGATATTCCAGATTTCTTCATCCGGAACCGTCTGTATTTTCTCCCAATAAGTCTTTGTCGACTGATTATCAACATATTCCTTACCAAAGGCCTTCAGGTGGAGTTTTTGCCAGATTTCTGCGGTCCAGGTCTGGTAATGTACACCATTCGTAACAAATCCTATATGGAGCTCATCGGGATAATATCCTTTCCAGAGGTCCCTGAACATCTTACGGGTTACCTCGCCATGCAGATTGCTGACCGCATTGATCTCCTGGGAGAGCCTTGATGCCAGATGCGACATGGAGAACCTTTCCTGAACATTGCCAGGCTCCCTCCTGCCCAAATTGATAAAATCGTTCCAGGTAACATTCAGTCTTTCAGGATAATGTCCCATGTAAGCCCTGATCAGATCTTCGGAAAAGGTATCATGACCGGCCGGAACCGGGGTATGTGTGGTAAACAGGGTGGAAGCCCTGACCACCTCCATTGACTCCTCAAAGGTGAACTTTTTAATCTCCATGAGCCTCCTGATCCTTTCCAGACCAATAAAGGCAGCATGCCCTTCATTACAGTGATAAACATCGGGAGATATTCCCAGATGTCCGAGCATCCGGATGCCTCCAATACCCAGTATCATCTCCTGCTTCAGCCGGTTTTCCTCATCTCCGCCATACAGGTGATAGGTAATGGCCCTTTCAGCTGGCTGATTGGCTTCAAAGTCAGTATCCATCAGATAAAGGGGAACCTTTCCAACCATTACCTTCCAAACCCTGACATGAACCAATTTACCCGGAAAAGCAACCTGAATTTCAAGGGGTTTATCACCATCCATTACGGGTTCAATGGGAAGATCCGAGAATTGTTCCGAAACATCCTCGGCAATCTGGTCGCCGTTAATTGAGAGAACCTGGCGGAAATATCCAAACCTGTAAAGGAAGCCGACCCCAATCATCGGAATATTCCGGTCACTGGCCTCCTTGAGATAATCTCCTGCAAGAATGCCAAGTCCCCCGGAATAGATCTTAAGACTTGAATGGAATCCGAATTCCATGCTGAAGTACGCAATGGAAGGTCCAGGCTGCGGATTGACCCTGGCCAGGTAATCCTTAAAATCCTGATATACTTTCTGATACGAATCATTAAAATGTTTATCCCGTTCAAGCTCAATCAACCGTCCAAGCGGAATCTGGCGCATCAGGCTAACAGGATTATATTCAACCTGTTCCCATAAATCGGGGTCAATTGACCTGAACAGGTTTTCTGCCTCGTAACACCATGTCCACCAAAGGTTTTTGGAGATGTCCTCAAGCCCTCTCAATCGGGCCGGAAACTCGGATTCAACAAGAACCTTCTGCCAGATGGGTTCACCGGCCTTGGCCAATTTCAAAGTACCCTCTTGGTCCCTGGTATCTGCAAATTCCGGTTGCGGACGGTCAACCATTCTCACTCCCTCCAGAGCCCTTGAGTAGGTTTCAAGATAATACCGGAAGAAATCACTCCAATAAGCTCTAGAAGCATAATCCATTGCTTCTTTCCTGACTTTTTCAGTCTCCTTTTCGCCCAGCTGGCTGAAAAAATTCAGTTTTTCCAGTATCCAGGCAACCAGTGCCTCATTGGTCTGATTAAGTCTTGGCGCTATCATGAGGGATCCCGACTTATTATCGGCTCCGGCATGTGACATCCAGCGACCAAAACCTGCCAGGTCAGTGGTGAGTGTAGGTACGCCGAACGCAAGACTTTCCAAAGGGGTATATCCCCAGGGTTCATAATAGGAGGGGAAAAGTGTCAGATCCAACCCCGTAAGCAGCTCGTAATAGGGAAGGTTGATGACTCCGTCATCTCCGTTCAGGTAACATGGAATGAATAAAACTTTCACCCGCTTATCCGGAGAATTATTGAGTCCCTGCTCTTCAAGCAGAGTTAAAACAGGATCGGATCCTGCATCATGAAGATTGTGGGTCAGATGCAAAGAACCTGACAATTCAACGGTTTCACCGCCCAGGCGCTGAAGAATCCGGTGCCGGGGTCCGTAATTATTGGCAGGGATAAGTATAAGCGCCAGAATCGGTTTGCCTTCAGGATAATCCCTTTGAAGGGCTCCAAGAGAGCGGATAAAAATATCGATCCCCTTGTTCCTGAATTCGTACCTGCCACTGGTTCCGATAATAAGTACTTCCTCAGGAACCGGTTGAGTGATTACGGCTTCCGCAACACGGATGATCCGGTCCCTGGCCAATTTGCGTTGGGATGCCAGTGAATCGGGTCCGGGAATAAGACTCGGATTGAATCCGTTCGGGGTGACAACATCCGGATCCCGCTCCAGGAACTGTCGGCATTCCATTGCGGTAATTTCACTAACCGTGGTAAATTGGTCCGCAGTCAGTGCAGCATTTTTTTCGATCGAATGTTTAGCTCTCACATTGAGCCTGGAGGCCATGTCATCACCTGAATACTCCTTCAGAGATTCATACAATGGCATGCCGTTGCCTGAGATGGACCTGCCAACCGTTGTTGCATGGGTGGTAAAAATAGTGCCTATATAAGGGGCTTCCTTCTCAAGGTAGAGTACCCCCATACCGGTCATCCACTCATGAAAGTTGGCTATCACGTCATGGAACCGGTAGTATTCTGAATAACTTTTGATAAGCATTCCGGCCGCGTAGCCGAAAAGGGTGGCCTCAACATAATCCCAGCCACCGCTGATGGAGTCGAGCTTATAATCTTCCCAGGCGCGGCTGAAGATCTCATCCTTTCTGGGAATCAACGGTGTGAAGTCGATGATGATTGCCTGAGGCGATCCGGGAATGTTCCAGGTGCCTGCCCTTAAATTCAGTCCCATCAATCTGGCGTGTTCCTTTAAACCCAGAAACAGATTCGGATCTTCAGTGAATTCGGGATTTTCGTGCTCTTCCCTCCAGATATCAGGGCCAATGAAAATATATCTTTCGCCGAAAGCAGACAGTGCAGTTTCACATTTGGAAGCAAGGACCGTATGTATTCCGCCTATTTTGTTGCAAACTTCCCAACTGATCTCAAAAACAATTTCCGGAACAAGGAGATTTCCGTTTTCACTCATAACAGTTCCTCAAAAAAATATCGGCGAAGTAACTAATTTTTTTCTTTTTTAGATTTCAGGGTGGATTTTGAGGCCAGCTTAGGGAGATTTGTCCGGGAGGCTGCAGCAGAGTCAGTTTTCTTACCGGTGACTCTACGTTTTTTCAGTTCCTTTAGAATTCCTTCATAGCTATGTATCGCTGCCTCAAGGGTTTCACCAGAAAGTTCCTCGAGGGGAGTCCCTTGAAAACGAATCCTTTTAGTGCTTTTTTCCAACCGGATAATGAAGTCGGAAAGAACGTTCATGTAATTGATAAACGCGTCATACGGACTATTGTACGGATTAAAATAGTTATGAACCGACTGGTCGGCAAAAAACTTGGTCGACATGTAATAGAAATGATCGCTGGCCTGCAGATAGGCGTAATCCTTTGCCAGATCAGAATCCTGGGCATGGATCACCAGATTTCTTACAGAGTAAAGCTTTTTGAAGGCCTCTTTCTGCATTTCATTCCCAAGCCAGGCCGACAAATCTCTTTCCTCATCTGCCCATGAACTCGGATAGGGAACAGATAAGGGAGCTACCGGCTGGTGCATGGCCGATATTTCAGAAGGAGTTGCAAAACCCATGTTCTCATCCTTGATAACCAGCTTCACAAGGTTTTCAAAGAAGGGATGAATTCCGGATTCAACAGGCTGATGTTCCCCAAAGGTCTCGTAATCCATGAAAAGATTAATGAACTCCTCCCCTTTCGGAGTATTCTTCAGCCATTGTTGATACTTTTCAGCCTTCAATGGCCATTCTGACCATGATTTGTTCGAGAACCTGAAGGCGATATCATCGCTCAGCTTATAATTCCGGAGCAGTACCTTCAATTTGGGATTAAGCACATTATAATACAGATAGTTCGGACTCTTCCAGCCGAGCACATGTTTGGCACCCTCGGCCAGCATGGTATCATATCCCATTTTGACCACCTGCTCCCCAATCTGATCCGAATAAACCAACTCCGTATTCCTGAAAACCTTCGGGGTAACTCCGAAAAGGCTCTCAATTTTATGTTTATGAAGGTTCACCTGGTCGGAGAATTCTTCAGGACTTGCCTGTGAAACAAGCGAATGAGAGTAGGTCTCGGACAAGAATTCCACATTTTCGGTCTCGGCCAGTTTTTTAAAGCTTTTGATCAGATCAGGTGCATACAATTCGAGTTGTTCCAGGAAAATTCCCGTTAGTGAAAAGGTTACCTTAAACTGACCTTCATATTCCTTCAGAAGGCTATATATCATTTCGTTGGTCGGAAGGTAGGACCTGTTGGCCACCTTTTTCAGAATATGCTTATTCAGGTAATCATCGTAATAATAATGGTCGTTGCCCATATCAAAAAACCTATAGCGCTTTAAGCGGAAAGGTTGGTGGACCTGAAAGTAAAAGCAGATATTTTTCATATCGTTAGGTGCTTGGATTCAAAATCTTTAAATAATGATTCTTTATCTGGAGCGCGGCATTCTCCCATTTGAGATTCTCAACCTCTTCCCGCCCGAATTCCCTGAACATGGAGGACAGGGATTCATAATTGACCAATCCGTATATCGCATCGGCCATGGCATCCACATCCCAGAAATCGATCTTGATCGCATGATTGAGGATTTCTGAAACCCCTGATTGTTTTGAAATTATTACAGGAACATTGGAGCGCATAGCCTCGAGCGGACTGATCCCAAAAGGCTCAGAAACAGAAGGCATTACATAAACATCACTGAGGGCAAACATCCTGTCAACCTCAGGACCTCTCAAAAAATCGGTAAAATGAAACTTCTCTGTAATCCCAAGTCTGGCCGCATATCGGATCATTTTCCTTAAAAGATCTCCACTGCCTGCCATTACAAACCTTACATTATCGGTATGTTTCAACACCTTGGCGGCAGCTTCCATAAAATATTCGGGGCCTTTTTGATACGTGATCCTGCCCAGAAAGGTCACAACCTTCTCATCCACACTTTTCCTGATGGGATCAGACAGCTTATCTTCTCCCTTCTCCACCGCATTGTAAACCGTTACAACCTTAGCAGGATCAATACCGTACCGGTTAACCACGATATTCCGCGTCAGGTTGCTCACGGTAATGACCAGGTCGGCAGCCTCCATCCCGGATCTCTCAATATCATAAACGATTGTATTGTAATTCTCCCCGGTCCTGTCAAATTCGGTCGCATGCACATGCACCACCAGTGGCTTTCCTGAAACATTTTTAGCCGCAATCCCGGCCGGATAGGTAAGCCAATCATGTGCATGTATCAGGTCAAAATCATGTTCAATGGCAATTTCTGAGGCAATGAGTGCATAGTTTGAAACTTCCTGCATCAGGTCTGGACCGTACTTTCCGGTAAAATCGATGGTCCCCATTGTTTCTGAAACTGTTGCCTTTTTGGGGACCACCCTTTCAAAAGCGTCTGTCCATTTAAGATCACCACCGGATATCCGCTCCCTGATGAAATGTTCAAATTCCTCAGGCGAAAGATACGGGACCATCCTGGAACCAATTTCCAGATAGAGGAGTTCCTTATCGATTCTGTCCTTCCTGTTCCCCTGATGGGATTCCACCTCTTCTGAAAATTGTATCGTTCTCTTCTTCACAGGTACCTGTGAGGCTCCAACCAGCTCAACATTGCTCTGGTCTTCATCCCCATAGGCCTTAGGAACAACAAAAACAACATCCACATCACGGAAAGCGAGCCCCCGCGTCAATCCATAGCAGGCAGTACCCAATCCGCCGCTGATGTGAGGAGGAAACTCCCAACCGAACATTAAAACCCGCATAACGTCATGTTTTCTTTAACAGGTACATAATCCTTAAAATCTCTGCTACACTGGCTGCCGAGGATATGGCACCACAGGGAGCATGCGGAAGGTTTCCGTCATATACCTCCGAAATGGTTCCCAGCCCATGCTCAAACATATCCTCTTCAAAATTCCTCACCAGCGACTGAATAAATTGCTTACCGCTTTTTCCGTATAACCTTAGCCACCCCTCTGCAAAATGCCCAAGCAGCCAAGGTCTTACTGTTCCCTGGTGGTAGGCCAGGTCCCTGCTCAGATGATCCCCCTCGTAACTTATTTTAAAGTCTTCATGCCTGGGCGACAAAGTTCTGAGTCCTTTGGGTGTCAGAAGCTCATTCTGAACACATTCCAGTACACTCCTCTTCTGTTCATCTGTCAGAGGAGAATAGGGCATCGAAACCGCGATGATCTGATTGGGTCTCACGTCCCAGTTCTTCTCTCCTTCAAAACAAAAATCGGCCAGATAGCTTTTATCTGCCTCCCAGAATGTATCAGTGAAGCTGTTCGCGATCAATTCCGGCAAATCCCGCCATTGCGCGACAAAATCCTGATCATCACATTTTTCGGCCAGGTCCAGTGCAAAACAGATGGCATTATACCACAGGGCATTCACTTCAACCGCAAGTCCGGGCCTCTGGGTTACCGGTTTTCCATTGGTGTATGCACTCATCCACGTGAGGGCGGTATTGGGTAGATAAGCCCACAAAAGGCCGTTTTCCTGCATTTGAATCCCATGATGGATTCCCTCACGGTAGGCATTCAGAACCTCGCGGATGGCGCTCCCAAATTTAGCCCAGACATACCCCGGATCATTGAGGTATTCTGAATATTGATTCATCGCCCAGATCATCCAGAGTGATCCGTCGACGCCCCTGTAAACCGGCCGGTTCCTGTCAGGTGAATGATTTGGGAACAATCCGTTTTTTAGCCTTTTAACCAGTGAGGTTGCAAGAACCTCAAACAGCTCGGGTTTTCCGGCAGCGATCGTCAGACCTGGCATCGCGATCCAGCAATTTCTTCCCCAGGCCCCAAACCAATGATATCCGGAAATGATCTCTTTTTGCTGATCTACCTCAATAATGAAAGAACCTGCAGTATGACTGAGGACGCTTTCAAAAGTGTCTCTTTCGGGTATCCTTTCAGTCTGTGCTGAAAATCTCTTTTTAAGTCCGGTGGGAGCAAGCTCTTCAAATCCTGCTGCCAGAACAATACTGTCACCAGGTTTAATGGATGTCTGAAAAAAACCGGGGACGAACAAATCCTCCTGATAATCATACCCCCTTTTCAATTCTTTTTGATATTCAATCTGATAATACCAGTCGGGGGCAGGAACAAACTCGAGTTTCTTGCTTGTCTGCAAAAACAGTTTGGGATATCCGCTGTATAATTTCATGGCCACCCCGTTATTGCATTGCTGAATTCTTGTGTCAGCAAGCATATTGGCTTTACTGAGTCCGTGAATATTGCGGAATGCGAGAAAGGGCTTAATTCTCAGAATGGTATGACTGTGTGCATCCTGGAGAGTGTACCTGACCAACAGCCGCGGGTCCTTTTCATCAAGGAGAATTTCTTTGTGCAATACAACTCCGCCGATCCTGTATACCATCTTCCAAACCGGGTCCATCTCAAACCACCTCGCATATTTATGACCTTTGGGATAATACTCTCCAGGGTATCGGTGAATACCCAAATTGAATTCCTGGTCATGCTGAATGATCGTTTCATCAAGAGAAGACAGAAAAACATGCCTCCCTCCGTCAAGGGATGTGACAGGAGCTACCAGTAAACCATGGTATTTCCTTGTATTACAACCGATGATGGTAGAACTTGCATAAGCACCTGAAGGATTGGCCAGGATGATTTCTTTGGAAAGGCTGTATTCCAGGTTAATCAGTTGCGTCTTGTCAAATTGCAGGAAGCTCATCGGGGATTGATCTTAAGTCGGTTTATATTGGTCTTTTAAATTACAAAAAAAAGGGGCGATTGTTCGCGTTTGGAAAAATCATTTAACTTTGTGAAGCATTTTAAAACTAAAAAAAATGGCTTACAAGATTAATGATGATTGTACGGCATGCGGAACCTGCATTGATGAATGCCCGGTTGAAGCTATCTCTGAAGGTGATATCTACAAAATTAACCCGGATGAATGCACTGATTGTGGTGCCTGTGCTGATGTATGTCCGGTTGAAGCCATACATCCCGCTTAACGGAATTATTCCAGGAATCTTGAGCCGGCCTTAGCCGGCTTTTTTTTTATTCAGTTTTCAGGACTTTTACCGTAAAGCTACCACCAGCATTCCTGATCCGGACAAAATAACATCCGGGAGGAAGGTTCCCCAGATCATCCAGGATGACTGTGCTACCCTCGGCCGGATCCGGAAACTTCAGGTAGGATTTCACCGTGATTCCAGCCACATTGATCAATTTTACCTCCTGTTCTCCAGTTATTTGGGTATCAACCTGAACAGTGAGCTCCCGGTTGAAAGGATTGGGAAAAACATGGATTGATTCCTCAACAATATCTTGATAGTCAACGGATTGAGTACTGTTCGCGGCATTCGGTGTTGATGTTCTGAACCATGCCCACCACGGAGCTGCATCACCCAGCCGGCCATAAGAAACATCGGAAACCTGAATCGGATAGTAAACAGAATCAAGAAGCCGGTTTTGTCCGTTATGAACCTGAATAAGACTGACAAACTCTCCCGCTCCTGCCAGTTCGAAATTTAGGTGCAAAGGTCCCTGAGTTCTCATTAAATCGGGCCATACCAGCAAATAGCCTTTTGCTGGGATCCTGGTCTTCTCCGGTGCTGTTGTCGGGATCATGTGCATCAGGGGCTCTGTGCGGGAATCGCTAAGATAGAGTCCGCCGATGTCAACAGTCTGATTGGTGGAATTGTAAATCTCAATCCAATCTTCGTATTTTCCAGTGTCATCGGTGACGGTTTTTGTATTCCTTGCCATCAGCTCGTTTATGTAAAGTCCTGATATAAGAGACGGATCCAGGCCATTCTGGGAATTTGGGGATGGAATCTCAAAATACTTCCACACGGAGGCACCATCCGATATTCTCCCATAGCTTATGTCATCTGATTGAGCTCCAAAGGTCAGACTATCAATCAAATAAAAGATTCCTCCGATATTCTCAAAGATTCCAAGCTGATCGCCTGAGCCCCTCAGACTAAAATTCAGGTGGTTGGCTCCCAGAGCTGTATTTGCATCCGCCCGGAGAATCAGGTATCCCTTTGCCGGAACAGTAGTTTTGGTGGGCTGATTTGATGGTAAAAGGCTCATTCCCGGCTGGGACAACAGGTTTGTCAGATATTTGCCACCCAGGTTGACTGAAAAGTCATTGCTGTTATAGATCTCAATCCAGTCGGTAAAGGCTCCGTTATCATCGGGATAGGTTTTTGTGCTCCTGGCCATGAACTCATTAATATAAATCCCGGTGGTCCTGACAACATTCAGCTTCTGATTTGGCTCTCCCGGCGTCGGGACCGACATTACATTCCACGAGTTGGATCCATCCGGATACCGGCCAATGGCAATGTTTTCAATCTGTGCGGCAAAGGTATGGGAATCAAGTACAACAGCCTCGTTACGGTACTGTGATAAAGTCAGACTCTCTCCTGCCCCGGAGACCTTTATATCGAGATGCAACACGCCCTGTTCAGGATCATTATCG
>Ga0172369_10002525_pt1 | contig 25057 bp, 21 predicted proteins | sample LakKiv25m_FD_114539 | JGI IMG/M metagenome (GOLD analysis project Ga0172369, IMG submission 114539) | Freshwater microbial communities from Kabuno Bay, South-Kivu, Congo - kab_022012_11.25m | ecosystem: Environmental > Aquatic > Freshwater > Lake | place: Democratic Republic of the Congo...
AGTTTTCAAGGTGTTGTTGACCAAGTTCGATTCTATAATTATACCCGCACGCCGGCGCAGATTGCCTGGGATTATAATCGCGGAGCACCAATAGGCCATTGGAAACTGGACGAATGCCAAGGAACAACCGCTCATGACGCCTCTGGAAACAATAACCACGGCACAATTGTTCCCGGCGACACCTCCGGCGATAATGATTCTGCCGGTACCTGCAACTCTGGCACCAACACCGAAATGTGGAACAACGGCACCAGCGGAAAATATAGCGCCTCCCTCGACTTCGACGGAACTAATGACTATATTGATATTCCTGATAGCACTTCTTTAGATTCGGCCACCTCACAAGTAACTTTATCTGCCTGGATATACCCAACAAGCACTAATGGCTATCGTACTATTATCGGTAAAAACTACGCCACTCAATGGTGGTTAGGTTTATATACTGGGTCAACCCGACTGCAAATTTGGTTACATATCAATGGAACAGCGAGACAATTAATTAGCCCAAATTCTATGATTACTCTTAACCAATGGAATCATGTCATTGCTCTATATAATGGTTCGCAAGTTAAACTGTATGTAAATGGAATTCTTGATTATTCCTGGAATTATTCCGGATCTCTTGGAACTGATGCAACAAAAAAACTATATATTGGAGCTGATAGAGAAAGCGCAACTGACCCAACATATTATTTCAATGGTCAAATAGATGATGTTTGAGTTTACAACTATGCTCTCACCCAGTCACAAGTTAAGACCCTCTTCAATGAAGGCTCAGCTATTCGTTTCGGGCAATAACAATCCCGTTAGAGATCACTTTTGCTACGTGTATTTATTGCAAAGCCTAAAAAATTACAAATTCTATACTGGCTTCACTCACGACTTACGAAAACGTTTTTATCAGCATCAACATAATTTTTCTCGATATACTAAATATAAAGGTCCGTTTAAACTCATCTATTATGAAGCTTGTCTAAATGAATACGATGCCTTAGCTCGAGAAAAATACTTGAAAAGCGGAATGGGTAAACGCTACCTTAAAAATAGATTAAAACGTTTTCTATCTCTAACGGGATAAATGAAAATTCGGCAGTAAAATTTTAGTATAAAAATAAGTAATGGAATATATAAGTGTTCTTATAGATGAATCGGGAACTTTACCCGACCCATCAGATAAAGTTGTAATTGTGGCTGCTGTAGGAATAAATACGCCTACAAGAATACTCTCTATTAATAGAATGGTAAGAAAAAATCTGAAAAAGCCACTGGGCGAAATCAAATTTTATAAAGCTGGAGAAAAAACAAAAACCAAGTTTCTAAAAGCACTAGCAAAAGAAGATCTTAAGATTTTTACTCTAATTGTAGAAAAACAAGGTAAAAAAATTACCGATTCACCAGAAAATTTTGCTTTACTTTGCTGGCTAATTCTAGAGGAATGCTTACTTTTTTACAAAAACAAGATTAAAGAAGTAATTTTTGATAAACACTTCCACCAAGAGAAAGACCAAAAGCTTTTTAATTATTTTCTCTTCCAATTTCTTAAGAAAAAAATTAAATTAGTTCATGTTAATAGCCAAGAAGATCAAAGAATAAGCGCACCAGATATGATTGCCGGAAGTTTGCTTTGGGCAAAAACTAAAAACGACTCTCGCTTTTATAAGATTATCAAGAACCAAATAATAAGCGAAAAAATGGTTAATTGGCGACAAATTAAAAGTAGGTTTTGGAATAAAAAAATGCCTGAACCGGTGCAAGCACCCATCCAGACAAATTTGAATAAATAATAACATATGCAAAAAATAAAATCAAATTGGCAGGAAATGGCAAAATGGCGAAGATATTTTTTACTGGCGGCAGCTTTTTTGTTTATAACAACGACCGTGTATTTTGTTGTCAATAAAATAAATGGTCAGGCCAAGGCCGCTTGGTGGAACGATGTTTGGCAGTACCGGAAAACGATTAGTATCTCCTCGGGAAGTTCTGCTGCCAGTGGTTATCAGGTAAAAATAAATGACTACAACACTTCAACCCCAATTACCGCCGGCAAGATGCAAAGTAATTGCGGCGACCTAAGGTTTACTTCAGCCTCCGGCGTTGAGTTGAAATACTGGGTTGTTGAAGGAACCTGTAACACTTCGACCACCGATATTTGGGTTGGGGTTAACGACATTCCCGCCAGTGGCGGCACAACAATTTATATGTATTATGGAAACCCTTCGGCCGACAACAAAAGTGACATTAAAAATACTTTCATTAAGGGTGATGATTTTGAAGACCTCACTCTTGACAGGAACATTTGGCAAATTTCTGCCGGTGGAGGAACGATTTCGGAAACCGGCGGGGCAATGCAATTTGACATTGCCTCTGGAGCAACCGCAGACTGTTGGGGAGGAACATCGGAAAGCTGCCCAATTGCCTACACCAGCGTACCCAACACTGGAGACTGGATCGCCGTTGCCAAACTGAAGAGTTACACCGTGAATGTTGAAACCCATTCAGGATTAATGCTTTACGACGACCGCGACAACATTTATCTTTGGGGAAGATATAATTCCACTATTACCGGTCATAACGACTTTACCATTGAAAAAATAGTCAGCAATACTAGCACTAATGCCGTTTCGCTGTATTCCTCAACGACCCTACCCATGTATTTAGGTATTAGAAAAATCGGCTCAACCAAGTATTACACCTACTCCGTCGCCGGAGACACTTTTACCGATCAATATAATACAACAGAATTAACCGGAAATTACGTAGGCATGTTTGCTAAACACTGGACTACCAATACTATCTCCGCCCCTTATGAATATTTATATGTCAGGAAATATATGTCAACTGAACCTGCGGCCGGCAGTCCAGGCTCTGAGGAACAAAGTGTTGATCCAGTCGCTTACTGGAGTTTTGACGAGGGCTACAGCACCACTGTTCATAACCAAATGGAAAGAAAAGGAGAAAATGGGCTGATTAGCTGGTGGAAATTCAACGATGCCGCAAGCGGCACTTCTCCAGCTCCACAAGATACGATGGGTTACGTAACAAGCTCTTGGGTTGGTGATGCTAGTTATACTTCAACTTCGCATTTAGGAAATGCTGCTGCTCTTGACGGCACCGGTGATTATATCAATGCCGGCACAGCTATTAATTTAGCTAACCGTTCGTTTACTGTTTCTGCCTGGGCTAAGCGTGCCTCATCAGGCAGCAATCATTATATTATTGGCTTAGGTGATACTAATGCTACTGATCAATCGCTCCATTTTGGTTTTAGAGATACTAATGTTTTTACCTGTGCCTTTTTTAGTGATGATTTAAACACAACGGCAACCTATACCGACAGCAACTGGCATTTGTGGACTTGCACCTATAACACCTTAACAAAATTAAGAAAGATCTATCAAGATGGAGTTGAAGTGGCTTCGGGAATTGCCTCGGCAAACTTTCAGGGTTCGGGAACTTTCTATATCGGTAGGGTTGGTTGGGGCAATTCTTATCATTTTAACGGGCAAGTTGATGAGGTAAAAGTATATAACCGCGTCTTGTCTTCTGGAGAAATTACTGGCGAATATAATTCTTTGAATGGAACGATGCTCAATATGGATCCAACAACCGACTGGGTTGAGGGAGCCAAACCCAATTCCAAACAAAGAGCTCTGGGCAAGGCACTAGACTTTGACGGAACCGATGATGAGGTTATTATTCCCGCAACGTCTACCTTACCCGACATTTTGGACAAAGATATTGACATGTCGCTTTGCACCTGGATTTATCCAACTAGCACACCAGGCGACACAGCAACAATTTACGGAAAAAATGAACTATATCATGATGCTGCTATTACTTACAGAACTGATAATAAGGTGGAAATATGGTATTACACTAGCGGTAATGAAGGCGTGGCTTCCACAAATATCGCCCCATTAAATACCTGGAGTCATGTATGTATGACTCAAAACGGAACAACTAAAGAAAATATAATTTATCTAAATTCCGTAAACAATGGTTCGTTTACTAGAACAAAAGACGTGACTACATCAGTTAATTTGAGAATTGGCGGGATAACGTCCGGAGCAACAAACAGACATTTTCCGGGTAGGATTGACGAAGTTAAGGTGTTTTCGAAAGTATTAACTCCAGATCAGATAAAAAAAGAGTTTAACCGCAGTGCTAGCGTGGTTTTAGGTGCTGGTGTTCATGCCGGGCAAGGGGCTCCGCCGGTGGGATTTTGGAAATTAGATGAAGGCTCGGGCTACGCCACTTTTGACAGCAGCGGCAATAATAATAACGGAATTATGAAAGATATGGACCCTACCTCAGATTGGGTACAGGGCAAGGTCGGCAAGGCGCTGGACTTTGACGGGAGTAACGATTATGTTAGTACCGGAAGCAATATTAATCTGGCTAACAGTTCTTTTTCTTTGTCAGTTTGGGCTAAAAGAGGTGGCACTGGGACAACAGACCATATTATTAAACTTGGGGATACTTATTCGACTGATAATTTACTCCATTTTGGTTTTCGTTCCTCAAATTATTTTACCTGTGCTTTTTTTTCAGATGATTTAAACAGCCCAAGCGCCTACACCGATACAGATTGGCATCACTGGACCTGTACCTACGATGCTAGCAGTAATGCTAGGAAGCTATACAAGGACGGGGTGTTAATAAGTTCTGATACTGCTACTGCTGATTTTCAGGGAACCGGCAGTTTGTATTTTGGCCTGTACAGCACAGATTACTATCTTGGGCAAATTGATCATATAAAAATTTACAACTACGCCCGCACTCCAGAGCAGGTGCACTATGATATGGCTACCGGCTCCCCAATTGCCTACTACTCTTTTGATGAAGGAACAAGTACCACCCTTCATAATAGTCAGGAAACTAACGGCGAGTATGGCCTAATTAGCTGGTGGAAATTTGACGATGCCGCAAGTGGCACTTCCCCCGCCCCTCAGGACACAATGAAAGTCAATAATGCAACCTGGAACGGAAGCACTGCCGCCTACACTGGAACTGCCAAAATTGGAAACGGGGCAACTTTTACCGCCACCAATAGCGATTACGTTAGTGTGGCAGATAACTCTACTTTGGATATTACCGGAGACATTACGATGTCCGCTTGGGTAAGGCCAACCACATTGAACACCTATAACATTGTGATGGGTAAAAGAGAATCCGGAAGCAATAATCCCAACTATTTGTTATCGGTTAATGGCACTGGAACAATTAATATGAATTTCTATGCCGGCGGAACAGTTCATTCCTACACAACCTCAAGCACCCCCATTAGTGTTAATAACTGGTACCATATTGTGGCAACCTACGACGGAATCAGCACGGTAAAAATTTTCGTTAATGGAGTTTTGCAAGCAGCCTCCTGCACATCCGGCACTTGCACTGGGGCAATCACTCCCAATGCCGCCGATTTTGCCATTGGCCGACCAGGTAGCTATGCCGCCAATTATTTTACTGGACAGATCGACGAAGTTCGCATTTATGACAGGCCAATTACCACAAGTGAGGTGACAGCACTATACAACTCTCTCCAAGGCCATATGTTAAATATGGACCCGGCAAGCGATTGGGTTGAGGGAGCGCGGCAAAACCCCCAGCAGAAAGCCCTGGGCAAAGCACTGGACTTTGACGGGAGTAACGATTATGTAACCGTTACCAATACCCTTGAAGATTTACGAACGATTTCCCTCTGGATAAAACCAACCAGCAGTACAACTAGCCTACTCGACTTTGACGGTGGAACACACTATTTAAGCCTTAGTTCTGGAACAGTGAGCGCAACCGGATTTAGCACTCCGGCAATTTATATTAATGGCACGCTTAACGGAACCGTAACTGCCGGAATTTGGAATCATATTTTGGTGCAAACAGAAACTAGTTTTGACGTTACCGCACTCACTATTGGTAAGCAAAGTAGTAATTACTATACTGGGCAGCTGGACGAAGTGAAGATTTATAACTATCTGCTAAGCAGTAATGAGCTTAAAACCGATTATAGCCGCGGCGCGGCGATGGTTTTGGGAGCGGGCAAAAGTGAGGCCGATACCGCTGGCAGCAGCTTGGTGGGTTGGTGGAAACTCGACGAAGGCAGTGGCTACACCGCCTTTGACAGCAGTGGTAAAAATAATAACGGAGTTTTATCGAATATGGACCCCGCCTCAGACTGGATAGCCGCCAAGCTCGGTAAAGGGCTTGATTTTGATGGAAGTAATGATTACGTTGGCGCCGGAAACGGGATAAATTTGGCTAATAGTTCGTTTTCTGCTTCCGCTTGGGCGAGGCGAACCGGCCCCGGAACCACCCGCTATATTTTTTCACTTGGAGAAACGGCAGCTAACAATAATATGTTAATTGTTGGCTTTCGTAACACCAATGTTTTCACCTGTGCTTTTTACTACAATGATCTTGATACCCCAGTTACTTATTCCGATACTAACTGGCACCATTGGGTTTGTACTTATAACGCCGCTACTAACGCCAGAAAAATTTATCTTGACGGAGTAGAAGTTGCCTCAGACACCGCCACAGCCGATTTTCAGGGAACGGGTAATTTCTATATTGGCAAATGGCTTACAACTTATTTTCTCGGACAGATAGATAACGTTAAAATATGGAACAAAACTTTATCGATAAATGAAATTGCCTGGGAGTACAACCAGGGCGCCCCCCTCTACCACTGGAGTTTTGACGACGGGGCAGGAATTATTGCCGCAAACGCTGCTAGCCCAAGCGTTCCCACTGACGGGCTAGTTGGCTTTTGGGCCTTAGATAACACTGGTACCGTTGTTGACCTCTCGGGAAACGGTAACGATTTGGCTAACGCCACCTCCTCCGCCACTTTGGGAACGGGAATTAAGAGCGGCGCTCTAAGCTTCCCGATTACCAATAAATCGCAGTACTACTGCACCGATGCGAACTGCGGCGCAGATTTGGATTACCAAGGCAATGGACTAACCGTTTCCACCTGGGTTAAGGCCACTAACTTAGCCGAGGCAAGCTGGAAGAATATTGTAATTAAACACTACTATAACTCCTCAACCGATAACGGCGGCTATACTTTTAGCACCTATACTGACGGCCGGCCGTTTTTTCTGGTACGCAACAGTAGCGGTACTAGTACTCAGTGCGATGTTTATGGCACGGCCGCCATTTCCACTACCGAATGGCAACACTTGGTGGGCACTTACGACGGCAAAACTTGCCGAATGTATGTTAATGGAGTGCTCACAGACAGCGAGAACTACTCCGGAGGAATAAAAAATGTTAGCCAACACTTCGCCGTGGGCGGCAACGACGGCGGAAATTTTATGTTCAATGGTTTGATTGACCATACCAAAGTTTGGCAACGTGCTCTTTCGGCACGAGAGGTTAGCCTTGAGTACGTTTACGACGAAAAATACGGCTACCTGAATAATATGGATGCGGCAACCGATTGGGTCGCGGGCGCTTGGCCCTCCCCCAACCGGCCAAAGCTAGGTAAGGCGCTCGACTTTGACGGGAGCAACGACTTCCTCAGCGCCTACCGAATTCCCTGGATTACCTATAACGGTACTTACAGCTTCTCTGCCTGGATTAAACCTACCGGCAGCGGCGATTATGTAATCTTCCAAAACTCCAATTCTGCCTCTGACCGTAACGGAATTCGCATTAGTAGCGGCACTCTGCGCTTCGGTTACTATAACGGCACAAGCTGGATTGGCGCCTCCGGAAACGTCAACGCCAACCAATGGCAACACATTGTAGGAGTCAATAATGCGGGCACGCTTTCGCTCTATATAAATGGAATTTTACAAAGCGGCACTGAAAATCCCTATGTTCATTCTGATAGTACCTCCCTTTATCTGGGAAAATGTACTAATGCCGGAACTGAAGAGTATTATAATGGGCAATTAGACGAAATTAAAGTTTACAACTACCCTCTCACAGCCGAACAGGTAAAGCTGGATTATAACAATCGCGCCGCTGTGCGATTTTGAGATATTAAGAGACATTTAGGATACTTGTATAAAAGTAACAATTATCTAAAATGAATAAATGGACTACTCAAACAAACTAGCCAAAGTGCAAAAGGCTTTGGTGTTTTTAACCTTTTTTCTCTTCCCGTTGCTATTTTGGCCGGGGTTTACTAATTTTTTCTCAGTGCCCAAGCTCGTTTTGCTTTTCCTGATCGCCGGCCTTAATCTTTTGATTATTGCCGCCCGCATTGTTTTGGAGAAAAAAATCAGCCTGCACACTTCCCGTTTCGACAGCCCGGTGTTATTGTTAATGCTGAGCTACCTGCTTTCGGTGGTGATTGTTTCCCCAAACAAAGTCGAGGCGTTGCTCGACCCCAACCGTGGGGCGGTAATGCTGGTAGTTTTGGCGGTGCTCGTTTTAACACTTCCTAAAGAAAGACAGCTTGCCGGCAAAGCAGCGCTTGCGAGCTTAGGAGTGCTTTTTGTGGCCACTCTCAGCAGTTATTTTGGCGTTTTGGGATTCTTGCCCAAAACCCTTTCTTTTATCAATACCAAAGGCTTTAATTTATTAGGGAATCTTTTGCACCAAGCGCTTTTTGCGGCGTTCTTCTTGGGACTAGCCTTTGAACAACTACGCGAGAACAACAGTAAAAAGAATGAGGCCGGTAACACCGGAATTCTCAATATGATTTTCTTTGTGAGCTTACTAACGACTGTTTTGAGCCTCTACGTGATTTTTAAGGATGTTAAACCGAGCCTTTTCCCGCTGAAAGAGAATTGGCAAATTAGCGTGGACGTTCTCAAGAATCCAAAGAATGCCATTTTCGGAGTGGGGCCAGCCAACTATGTAGCGCTTTACACTCAGTCGAAGCCGTTAACCGTTAACACACTGCCTAACTACTGGAACCTTAACCTTGAGTACTCCCGCAGCGCCCTACTTCACCTCTTTAGTGAGGTGGGATTACTGGGAGCGGTAGCTTTAGGATTGATTCTCGTTGCCCTTTACCGCGCCGCTCGCAAACACGAACTGCGCTTAGCGGTGCTGGTTTTGCTGCTTTGGACTTTGGTTTTTCCGCTCTCACAGATCTACTTTTTCCTAGTTTTCTTAAGCGTTTATCTGTTGCGCGAGGAGCGATCGGTTCGGGAGTTCAACCTGAAAGAACTCGACCTCTTTGCCTACGCCACGGCAACGGTGATTGTTGCTGCGGTAGTTGCCGCCAGTTATTTCTATGGGCGTGGAGTTTACGCGGATTATTTGGTAGCGCAATCCTCATTTGCCGCCCAGGATAACCGAATTCAGGATGTTTATAACTTCCAAACCAGAGCGATTCAAGTTAACCCTTATTCGGAGATTGCCCGAAAAGTGTTTATTCAAACCAATATGGCGATTGCCAATTCGATTGCGCAGAAGAAAAAGCCAAATGATGCCGATCGGCAGCAGTACAGCCAGTTGGTGCAGCAGGCAATTACCAATGCTCGCGATACCGTCACTCTGAACCCCCAACAAGCAATTAATTGGGCGTCGCTCGCGGCGGTTTACCAAACAATGCTTGGCAAGGTGGAACAAGCCGACGCCTGGACAATTGCCTCTTATCAAAGAGCAATTGCGCTTGACCCAAAAAATCCAACCTATTACTTTAGCCTAGGTTCGATTTTTTACTCCCTAAACAACTTTGAGGAGGCTTCCCGCTTCTTCGAACAGGCCATTGGGCTCAAGGGAGATATTTCGAATTATTACTACAATCTCGCTTGGAGCAGCTACCGACAGGAGAACTATCTCAAGGCGGTAAACGCTCTGGAAACGACGATGCAGCTAACCGAGAAGGGCACCAACGACTACAAACGAGTGAAGGCCGAACTCGAGGAGTTTAAGGCCAAGTTACCCGCGGAAACCACGGAACAGACAGCAGTTGAGGGGAACCCGGAGACTTTGAGCCAACCCACGAGCATTCCTACCGGCCAACCAACTGTTGCTTTGCCCAAGGAAAGCGCCCCGCCAGTGGTCTCGGTAACGCCAAAGACAGAATAGAAATTAGGGTATAATAGGGGGATGCTTATTCGGCAACTCACCCTTAAAGAGGAAGCCCGCCAGTTCTTTGGGTTCATTAGGGAGTATTTGAGGCAAAAACTCTGGCGCTACCTGCACAACTTTGAATACTCTAAATCGCTGATTGTTGCGTTATTGATTTCAAAACGAGGAAAGTATCAGCAATCTTTCTTGAATACTTCTTTCTTCCTGCTGGTAGCGAGCATTTATTTGGTGGGGCCAATTCTCGCTGAAAACAACCCCCTACTGGGGCGCAACCTCGAAAATACCCAACAGAGCGATAATGCGGTAGTTTCGATTTATTCCCTCGACGATAACTATGTTTTGAATACCCGGTTTTCCGCCAAACCACGTTCGGAGATTGTGAACTACCCAATTGAATCGGGCGACACCTTGGCCTCAATTGCAAGCAAATTCGACGTTTCCGTTGACACCATCAAATGGGCCAACGACCTTAAATCGGATACAATTACCACTGGCGACACACTCGAGATTCCCCCAGTTTCGGGGATTGTACACAAGGTTCAGTCCGGAGACACAGTTTACTCAATCGCAGAAAAGTACAACACTTCTTCCCAAAATATCGCCAACTTCCCCTTCAACGAGTTTGCCGATCTGGACACTTTTGCCTTGGTTCCTGGGCAAACTTTGTTTGTTCCCGACGGAACCCCGCCGACGCAAAAGCCCGCCACACCGCTTTACCGGCCGCAGTTTATGGCAGGGCAATCTGGCACAGGTTCGTTTAGCTGGCCCACCAGCGGCTATATTTCACAGTACGCCGTTTGGTACCATATGGCAATTGACATTGCTAACCCCGCTTCCCCACCGGTATTGGCCTCAGACGCGGGCACAGTGAGCTACACTGGGTGTTTGGATTGGGGCTATGGGTGCCACGTGATTGTTGACCACAACAACGGGTTTCAAACTCTTTACGCCCACCTTTCGGCAATTGCTGTCGCAACCGGACAAGGAGTGGGCAAAGGAGGCACTTTGGGAACGATGGGATCAACCGGGCGCTCAACCGGAACCCACTTACACTTTGAGATTCGCCAAAACGGAGGGCTTCTGGACCCTCTGGGCTATCTCCAATAGCCAACGCATATCGGATATGTGTTAGAGCATAAAGACAATCCTTATTTTTTGTTGTCTAGAGTCGCTTGTGTTTTTTTATGGATCTTGAATACTATTTGTATGCCAAAACGCTTGGAGTGTTTTTGCAAGGGTGGGTTTTATCACGTTTTTAACAAAACTATTGATCGAAAGTCGGTTTTTATACAGTCGGAGATGAGGACTCTCTTCAAAAATGTTCTTCAATACTACCAAGCTGAATTAATTAAGGAAAAATTCTCAGATTTTAAGCGCCGGATGCTTAGATTGCCCAAGAGACAGCCGCCAGCTACGCCAGATCAGAAACGGCTTTTTTCCTGTTTGGCCTACTGCTTTATGCCCAATCATTTTCATTTTTTGCTGCGCCAAAACAGTGAGTATTCCCTATCTCATGCTCTGCGCCGAACCTTAATTTCCTTCACTCGCACTTATAATTTGCTAAATCACCGTCAGGGCCCGCTGTTTCTTGCTCAGTTTAGGGTTGTTGAGATAGGAACTGAGGAACAGCTGATTCACCTTTCAAGATATATTCATCTTAACCCCTATTCTGCAGCAATTATCAACGATCCTAAGGCAATTTTGACTTCACCGTTAAGTTCAATGCCGGCTTATTTGCAGGCAAGCGACTCGTTGTGTGAAACCGATTTTTTGTTGGAAATTTTTGCAAATGATCGAAAAAAATATGCGGATTTTGTTTTGGAAAACGCAGAACACCAACGAAAGTTAGCGGTTATTAAAAAATCCTTGGCCTCCTGAGGCTCTAACACATATCCGATATGCGGAGGAAGGAGATTAGGGTCGGGGAGTTTTTTGAGCAGCTTGAGCGGTTAATTGAATATGAAACTGTTCAGCGCCATATTCAGCGGTAGCTTGCATTCCCGCCTGACTGGTTGCATCTATTGCATTAAGCTGATCACGAAATGCCGTAGCAGCAGATTCAACAGTAGCACCTGCTTGGCTTGTGGAGACTGCATTATTTATTGAATCAAAGATATTATTGCCTTTTTTACCGTCATCTCCACCACAAGCTGCGGTTGTAAAGGCGAAAATAGCCAAACCAATAGCCCTAAGTGCAAATTTTGAAAAACCACGCCATTGTTCTACCCCGCGTGCCTGAAGATTATCAATATTCATGGCGAAGATTATAGCATGCGCTTGAGGGCGGTTGCAAAGGCAGCTTGCTTTAGATTGAGATGATAATCTTTTGAAGCCTGCCAGACAGCGGCAAAGGCCAGATCGATCTGTTTTTGCAGCTTAGCATTAACCTCCTCCTCGCTCCACCAATAGCCGGCCAAACTTTGTACCCATTCAAAGTAGGAAACAATTACCCCACCGGAATTGGCAAGAATATCGGGAACGCTTAACACGCCTTTTTTGTCTAAAATCGGATAGGCATCCTCGCTCACCGGGCCGTTGGCCATCTCGACAATCACCTTGGCTTGGATATTTCCCGCATTTTTTGCGGTAATCACATTCTCTAGCGCCGAGGGAACGAGAATATCGACGGGAAGCTCGAGAAGCTGCTCGTTAGTAATTGCCTTGCCAAATTTGAGGTCGCAGACAGACCCGCGGCAGTAGCAGCCAGCCACGCTTCCATGCTGTTTTTTGCACTCTTGGGTTTTAACTACATCTAAACCGTCCTTAACATAAACAGCACCGCGAGAATCGGACAGCGCCACCACTCTAAAGCCCGCCTCCTGGGCTAATTTGGCAAAATAATAACCAACGTTGCCAAACCCCTGAATGGCAACGGTAAGCTGCGCTTTGGGCTTGTTGAGTTTGGCGGCGAGCTTGGTTAAAAGTGCCTCCAAAACCATCACTCCTCCCCGACCGGTAGCTTCGGTACGGCCCAAAGAGCCTCCACGCGCCAAAGGCTTGCCGGTGAAGGTTGCGGGGCTTTTGTGGCCAACTAGTTGCTCATACTCCTCGAGCATCCAGGCCATAATTTGCCCGTTGGTGTTCACATCTGGCGCCGGCACATCAACCCAAGCCCCAATGTAGGGAGCAATGGCACGGCTGTATTGGCGCGACAGCGACTCAAGCTCTGAGGCAGTGAGTTTTTTTGGATCAACCACTACCCCACCTTTGGCCCCGCCAAAAGGCAAGCCAGCGACCGCACACTTCAGGCTCATTAGGGTTGAAAGCGCCATCACTTCCTCCCGAGTCACATTGGGATGAAAACGAATGCCACCCTTATAGGGCCCGAGAACATTATTGTGCTGTGAACGATAACCCTGGAAAACCTTGGTTTCCCCATTCTCAAGCCGAACCGGCACTTTGACCTCAATCACCCGATCGGGTGTAGTAATTTGAGCTATTAAGTTAGGAGAAAGACCGAGTTTTTCGGCGGTTTTTTTTATTAGATTCCGAGCCGTGGTAAGCATTTGGTCAGACATAGGTTTATAAGGTTTCCAGGTATTCCTGAACTTCTAATTCGGCCGCAATCCCCATCCCAACCGCCACGCCGGCCTGACGATAGCGGTAGTCTACACAGTCGCCAGCAGCAAAAACGCCTGGCAAACTGGTTTGATGTTGATATTTAAAGTTAAAATTAGCGGGAGTTTGGACCTTTTGGGCAACCTCCATAGCAACACGAGCGCTGGTGTAAAGATAACCTTTGTGATCAAGGGCGATTCCCGATTGGCGAAGAAAAGCAGTTGCTGGAGAGTGGCCAATAGCAACAAACAAACCTTCAACCGGAAGAGTTTCGATTTTTTCCTTTATTTTAAGCTGCAGTCCGCTCACTTTGGACTCACCCAACACCTCCGCAACTACTGCGTTATAAATGACCTTAATTTTGGGATTCTTAAGCGTGCGCTGCTGCATAATTGGAGAGGCGCGAAACTTCTCGCTACGGTTGACTAGATAAACCTCACTCGCAAACCGGGTAAGAAAATTCGCCTCTTCCATGGCGGTATCGCCTCCACCAATAATCGCCACTCGTTTTCCCTTAAAAAAGAACCCATCACAGGTGGCGCAAGCCGAGACTCCCTTGCCTCGCAAACGTTGCTCGGACGGCAAATTCAGCCATTTGGCGTCGGCTCCTGTGGCAATTAGCAGCGCTTTGGTAAGTAGTTTTTCACCATTAGTTAAGACAACCGCCAGCGACTCGCCAGTTTCGATTTTTTCGACAGTTCGGGCAAGAAACCGCGCATTGAAACGCTCCGCCTGAGCACGAAATGCCTTCATTAGCTCAGGCCCTAACATCCCTTTGGGAAAGCCGGGATAATTCTCTACCTCGGTGGTTAGCATTAGTTGCCCACCCGGGACCGATCCTTCAATAATCAGTGGATTAAGCTCGGCTCGGGCCGCATAGATGGCAGCTGAAAGTCCGGCTGGGCCAGCTCCGATAATAATTAAGTTTTCCAATTTTCTAAAAATTTATATTGTTCTAACGCTCTAACACATATCCCGCCTCCTCGGCGGGCAGGCCGATATGCGAGAACTAGAGGCGGGAGACTTCCTTGAGCATAATTTCGATCCGCTCGCGGTCCTTTTGGGCAAAGCCACAAACGGCGCTCTTGGCTATCTCTAACCCCAAATTATTCACTGCCGCCTTGACTGCCCCAATTTGGAGCAGCACCGCACTACAATCCCTTTTGGCGCTTAACATTTTCTTGATTCCGTTAAGTTGGCCAATAATGCGGTTGATGCGGAGTTCGGTCTTCTCTATACCCATACCCCCTAATGGTATACCAAGGATCTTTGTTTGTCAAGATTATTTAGTTGCTTTTTTTTGCGGGAAAACTATACTGATTGTAATTAGCAATTTATTACTTGCAATATGGTAAAAACAAAAAAACGCGCTGCCGCTCGGTCGAATGCAACAAACAGTGGGTTTAACCTCTTGGTATTGGTGTTATTACTCTCGATTTTTGCCTTTACCCTAATGAACTACCTCAAAACCCAGAAGTTGGTTTACCGCTCCGAAGCTGGCACGAACTTCTCGGCACAGATGGCCCTCTGCAAGGGCCTGTTTTATACCAGATTGGGAAAGCCGGCGGGAAATGTAAGAATTAGTGTTGGTAGTTCTCAACCGGGAGGTTACCGTTTTTACGGCAATATTCAGTATAAAACGAACTGCTACTACAACATTCAGGATGTGAACCGCAGTTATGGCGACCTCTTTTGTTCAGCAAAGATTATCAAAACAACTACCGGTGCCAAATGCCAAAGCAGCCTGGGATCGTTTTACGACACGCTCTATGTCCCTGCCACCAGTTGTATTGTGCAAAACTCAGGAACCCGCGGCAAGTGCTACTACCACAAAATTAAATAACTAGAGACGAGTTGACAACCGAGAGGGAATCTTGGTATATTATGAATGCTACTATAAAGTGAGCTTGGCCTGAAAAAAATTTTTCCCTAACAAAGAATTTTTTAAGGGTAACCTCCAAGCGCAAGCTCGGAGCTATAAAGCAAGGTTCACTCTAGCTTCGGCTAGAGCGACCGGCTAACCCATTTTCCCTATAGGGAAAACCTGAAGGCAAAGTACCTTTATAGTAGTTTTGTTTTGATTACTCTCACACAATGAACTTTTCAACAAGCTTTAGCCGATTATTACTTATTAATTAAATTCTCAGATGCCTACCAAAGCCAAAACCAGCCCCGAGAATGAGACTCTGGACGTCTCTCAACTTATTAACAAAGAAATGTCTCCACCCGTTGAGGAAAAAGCGGTTGAAGCACCCCTCCCTCCTCCCGCGCCTCTTGGCGAGTATGAGAACGAGGCCGACTTTGAAAAACGAATTTCCGATGATTTGAAGCAGGCCTTTGAGGTGGGCGGATTTTTGGATATTATCAACACTTCCTATGGCTTTCTCCGACCGAATTTTGCCGGTTCAAAAAATGATATTTATGTTTCAATGTCGCAGATTCGTAAATTTCAGCTGCGCCAAGGAGACAAAGTAATGGGACTGGCTCGCCCGCCCAAACAAAACGAACGCTTTCACGGCTTACTGAAAATCACCAAGGTAAACGATATTGAACTTCAGGCCGGAGAACCGCTGGAGCGCAAAAAGTACAGCGAACTAACCGCGATTTATCCGGACCGGCAGATTAAACTTGAGTACGATCCGGAGATTCTCTCAACCCGAATTTTGGATATGATGGCGCCAATTGGTTTTGGTCAACGCGGACTGATTGTTTCTCCACCAAAAGCCGGCAAAACCACCCTTTTGAAAGAGGTAGCCGCCGGACTGGCAGCAAATTATCCCAAGGCACATATTATGGCGCTCTTAATTGGCGAGCGGCCGGAGGAAGTAACCGATATGCAACGCTCTATTAAAGGAGAGGTTGTCGCCTCGAACTTCGACGAATCGCCCGAGCACCAGAGCAGTGTGGCTGAGCTGGGGTTAGAACGCGCCAAACGGCTCACGGAAATGGGACGCGACGTGATTATTATTCTCGACTCAATCACCCGCCTCGCCCGCGCTTATAACCTTAATGTTGGCCCGTCGGGGAAAACCCTCTCCGGAGGATTTGACCCAGCCGCACTCTACCCGGCAAAGAAGTTTTTGGGCGCCGCCCGAAACTGTGAGGAAGGCGGTTCTTTAACGATTATTGGCACTGCATTAATTGAAACCGGCTCCCGCATGGACGACTTAATTTATGAGGAGTTTAAGGGAACGGGCAATATGGAAGTGCACCTGGAACGCAAGTATGCCGAACGCCGCGTTTACCCGGCAATTAATATTGAACGCTCCAGCACCCGCCACGACGAGTTATTGATGAGCCGTGAGCAGCTTAAAAAAGTGAATACTTTGCGTAACATGCTGCTACTTTTGTCCGACGAGGAGCGGCTACCAGCGCTAATTAGCAAACTTGAAAAGCACAAAAATAATCAGGAATTTTTGGATAAGCTGAGCAAGGGTTAACTCGCTAGCATAGTACGGATTTGGTAAAGGACAATGCCTGTGGCCACCACCACGTTAAGCGACTTGTTGATTCCGTGCATTGGTAACTCTACCACGAGATCGGAGTGGGCAATTACCTCCGGATTAACTCCAAAGGTTTCGTTCCCGGCAACAAGGGCAATTTTTCCACGATAACTAACCTCATTGAAAGGCTTGGAGAGAGCTGTTTGCTCAAGCGAAATAATTGTGTAACCCTGATTTTTTAACTCCTTAACGAGAGTAAGGATCTCGGGAACGGCCGAGTGTTTGAGATAATCGTCGAGCCCCACCGCCGCCCGCTTGATTTTGGGATCGGGAGAGATGGGAGTGTGACCACAATGATAGATATGGCTTACTCCGGCAGCATCCCCCACTCGATACATTCCCCCAACGTTGAAGGTGTCGTAAACATTATCGAGAAGAAGAATAAGGTCGTGATTGTTGGTAGGCGCGGCTTTCACTTTTCCGCCGCGAAGTTCTCTGGCAAATCCCATAGGCTATTATATCACTCCGCTTTTGGGGTAGGTTCAACCGGTAACGCCTGTTTGAGCTCTTGAGTTTTGGCCACCGTCTCTTTCTTTTCAACCTCAACAAACTCTGTTTGTGCCTTTTCGAGACGCTCTTTAAGCACCGCCTCCTTACCCAAAGTGTCGTTGACCTCGCGCGCAGCGGTGAGTTTGGCTTTGAGGTAAATGGCAATATCTTGAATGCTCATATCCCCTAGAATGAAAAAGGGAATAATATCGGAGACCTCTTTGAGCCCTTCGGCGCGAATTTCCTCATTCTCGGAGGCAATTTTGTTTAAAACGTTGTCGAGCCGCACTTGTTCTTCCTTCACCCAGCTCGCGCGATCTTTGATTTTTTCAGAAACAGGGACCTCGCCCTTAGTGTAGTGCTCTACCCACATTCGCCGCATCTCTTCGTACTCTTCAATACTCACCTCTTGTTTGGGGCCAGGGCCGGTTGGGGCAGTTGTTGAGCCCATACTGTTAAAGACCCTCTGGCCAACATTCCTAACCGCTTCAACCGTAGATTTTTCTTTGTTCGCAACCTCCTTCACCAGCTTTTCGTTCTCGGTTTGCTTGGAGGCTTCTTTGAGAATCTCCTGAGTTTTGCTCTTTTCAACCCCGGTTTCTTTGGCGAGCTGAGTGAGGGCTTGGTCTTCTACCCGTTGGCTAGCCGCTTTGGGCGCTCCTTCAATTACTTGTTTGACCTTCTCGGTGTTGACCTGGGAAACTTTGGAGAGCTGTTCGAGAATTTGTTGCTCTCGCGTAACCGACTGCGCAAAGGAGGCGGCAATTTGGTTAATTTTAGCCTCAGGAATTTGCAAATCCACTGAGATTTTCTGAGAGATAGGCGCAATATTGGCCTGCTGCTGCGCTAATAATTGAATTTTGTCGCGAACAAGCATTGAGGAGCTACTGGTAACCTCAAGCAGGCGTTTGGCATTCAAGTCACCTGAGGCTGCCCGAGTGGAAAGCTCGGTTTTGAGCCGGCTAAACTCCGATTGTTGATCCCGATTTTGCGCACTTAGGGGATTTTTGAGGTACTGCAAATTGGAGTTGGCACTACTACGGCGATCGGACTGAGTTTCCAGTTTGGCAATGTCTGAAAGTTTGTTGACCTGAACATCCATTCGTCGGCTAATTTCCTCAGTTTTAACATTTTTGATATTTTCTTCACGCCGAATAACCGCTTCCTGGCGCATACTTTGCTGCTGATAGGCTTGCTTATTTTGGTTGAGTGCCGCCCCGAGCTGTTGCTTGAGCGAAGAGGAAAGCCCTGGAGGCGGCTCGCCCGGGCGCTGCCCCTGACCCATCATATTCATCAGGATGTTTTTCATGGCGTAGATTCCGTCGCAGCAGTAGTCGCGGAAAATGCGCAACAACCACCAAGGCAGAATGATCACAATCCAAAGCATAATCAGCGAGATGACGTACTCGACAAAGGTGTCGACATAGGAGGAGGAGTTGATTGGCGCGACATGCGAAAGCGCCTGGCCCAGGCCGTTATCCACTTGCTGCGGGCCTCCATAGAGGATGTTGATTGCCAAGGGATAGATAACACCATTGTCACCGGTAATCCGGCTAAAGTTAAAGGAGTAAGGAAGGCCGGTTTCCCAAATTTTGGTGAGTGCCCAGAGAAAAATTCCAAAGAGGGGTCCGTAAAAGGCCCACTGGAAAAAGACGCCAATCCAAATCCAACCAACGTTGCGGATGAAGCGGAAAGGCATAAGCAAGGCTAAAATTGGCGCCAAAATCAGGAGAAACCAAAGCACAATCTCGCGAATGATAATCATAATTCCCATGGCAAAGTAAGTGAAGGAGGAGAGATTAATTAGGAAGAGGGAGGTTTTGGCGGATTCGTTAACCAGAGGGTCGAAATTGCGCTGCCCAACAAAGGTGATGTAGCCCTGGTCACCGGTGGGATCGGCGCTAAAGAAAATACTAAAGAGCTTTTCGCCACCAAGAAAGGTTACAAAAAAGGACATAATCTGCTCCGTAATTTGAATTAGCCCAAGCACAATAACGTAGGAAAAAATCGCGTAAAGCAAAATGAGGGCCACCTGAACGAGAATCGGAACCACGTCGACCTTCAGCGAGATATCTTGTTTGCGAGCAATAATAAGCCCCAAACCCATAATCGCTACTACGACTAGTGTGAGAGCTAAGGTCACTCCTAAGGTAACCTTCCAAAGGTTCATAAAAACAACGTGGTTATTGATTGGTTTGTGAGAGAGTACCCAGCTAATAAACTGGCGGGCGCGTTCGGCACGCTTGCCCACCTCGGTTACCTCGGCATCGAACTGCCAAGATTCCGTGCCGGGAGCAACTGCGGGGGTGACGGTTGGGGTAAGCACAATTACCGGGGGCTGCTGTGCCAAGGCAGGGGTTGCCAAAACAAAGCGCAGGATCAACAATAAAAACAAGACCGGTAAAAACCTTTTCATTACATTAAATATAGATAATTTTGCCAAATCCAACAACCTGTTTTTCCAGATCACCCCGGGGGTGATATTGGGGCTATTTGCGGTAGTACTTTTCGAGGGAGAGGCGGATGATTTTGTCCTTATTGTGGTTAACAACCGATGGCAGAGGGAGGGTTTTGGCGAAGAACGGCTCCGAAGTTAAACCATTGATCGCCATTTTTAAGAGAATTTGGTACTTCCCCAGAGCAACTAGATCTTCGGCCGTGAATTTTCCCCCAAATTCTTTCTCAAACAAAGCCGCATCGGCCGAGCCAACGACAAAGGTCATTAAACTTCCGACGTTGCCGAAAATCGCCTTTTGAATGTCTTCCTCGACCTGCCCAACATACTGGTTGGCCAAAGTAAGATTGAGTTTGTATTTGCGCGCTTCAGAGAGAATTTTGATAAAGGAGGTTGTCGCAAAATTCTGGAACTCGTCAACATACAGGTAGAAATCGGTGCGCTCTTCGGGCTTTAGGTCGACTCGCCGCATTGCCGTCAGCTGCATTTTGGTGATAAACATTGCTCCCAAAAGGGCGGTTGAATCTTCCCCGAGCTTCCCCTGAGAGAGGTTGATAATCAGAATTTTGCGGTTATTCATAATCTCCGTTAGCGAAAAGGTTGATTTATGCCGATCGAGAATCCGGCGCACCCGAAGCGAAGAGATAAACTGCCCCACTTTGTTCTGGATTGAGGAAATCGACTCCACCCGCAGGCGGTCGGTCATTTTGTCGTACTCGTACTTCCAAAACTGGTACATCACCTTGTCCTTTTCTTTGATGGTTTCGACAACCTTGTCTCTAAAGGGTTTGTCGGCTAACAAACGCAAAATATCGGCAAAGGTTGATTCCCCATAATTTAGGAGGGTGATAATCGTATTGCGCAAAATATACTCTAACCTCGGACCCCAGGAGTCGCCATAGAGCTTGTAGAAAACCGAGACTATCCCTGAGGCAACTACATCCTGATGAGCCATTCCGTCCTGATCAAAAAGATTGAGCGAAAAGGCGCGCTCCTCGGCAAGAGTGGGATCGAGGTAAACAACATCTTGCACTCGCCGCTGGGGAATGTAATCGAGAATCATCTCGGAAAGATCGCCGTGGGGATCAATTACCGCCACTCCCTCGCCATTGCGAATATCGTTGATTGCCATATTGGCAATCATCGTTGACTTTCCCGCGCCAGTTTTTCCAATAATATAGACATGTTTCCCCCGATCCTCACGCCGCAAACCGAAAATTTCTTCCTGATTGCGCCACTCAGTTTTGGCAAAAAAATTGATCTCCCGCTTCTCTTCTGCTAATTGGGCATTTTCCGGACTGTCCTTATGCTCTAACACATATCCGATATGCGAATGGGGATGGGGACGGGGGGCGACAGGAAGATTATCCGGAGCCTCCGAAAGGTAGGTTTTGCCCCAATCAATGTTTTTGATCTTTTCGAATTTTTTGTCGGGAAGGTGCCAAAGCGAGGCGATCTCATCGAGATTGAGGAGCAGTTTGGGAGCAAAGAGAGAAAACTCCCGATCGATAATTTTCTTGAAAAAAGTTCTTTTGAAAAGATTCGACCGCTGGGTGTAAGTGAAGCTGTTCCCCTCCGAGAGAGTATAGATTCCATAACTTCCGGCAAGCTCGGTGAGCCGCTCTTTAACTTCCCGCTCGGTTCTTCCGGAAAAAACCAGCCGCAACTGCGACTCCAAAACCGGAGTGGCGAGCTTTTCGGTAAGCAACTTGCTATAAGGGTTACTTTCGGTTTTGCCCTCGCCAGCATCAGTTTGCATTGCTCCCCGAATACGTTTCTGCAGTGAGTCCTGGGAATAGGGCACCCGCAATAAAATTTGGATAAAGGCCGCCTCACCCTCACTAAGCTTTGCCAAAAAACCCAAAATCGCCGCAAGCGGCGCAGACTCGGGAAACTGTTTGAAGGTTTTGATGGGATAGTTGCTCGATTACGCCAAATCTAGAACCGCCAACGCAGTTTTTTTGCCCTTAACGACCCGATAAAGCGGGTCGAGGGCTTCTTCAGAGACCAAGGTTTTGGGATACTGACTAAGCGTTTGCGAGAGAAAATACTTGCGCAGGCTGCTTGAGCCGGCAAGATAAAAATGGGTTTTTTGGTTAATGGAGGCAATCTCCAAACTAAGATATTCCGGCTCTTTTAAGGTTAGATAATCCCATAAGTGGCGCTTGCCAATATTCAAGAAGGAAGAAAGTAGACCAATTTGGGCGTTGGGACTAACCTCTTCGGTTTTGGCTGGCCGGAGTAAGAGATAGCTCTGGTTCATAATTTTAGTATATCAAGTATACTTAAAGATATGAAAGTATCGGTAGTGATTCCGGCGTATAACGAAGAGGCGGTCATTGGCCGCTGCCTGAACGCCCTCACCAACCAAACGGTTAAGGCCGAGGAGATTATTCTGGTTGACAACAACTGCCACGACCGCACCGTGGAAATTGCCCAGAAGTTCCCGGTAAGAATTATTCGGGAAAAAAGGCAGGGCATCTCCTACGCCCGCAACGCCGGCTTTAACGCCGCCCGCCACGAAATCATTGGCCGGATCGACGCCGACACCACTGTTTTCCCCAACTGGGTGGAAACGCTTAAAAAAAGCTTCGCCGATGAGCAAAGCGTGGGAGTAACCGGGCCGTATCACTTTCGCAACCTTCCCCTCCCGCAAATAAACGAAACCCTTAATACCCTCTTTTTGGTTTACCTTCCGAGATTGATTCACGGGCATTTCCTAACTTACGGATCAAATATGGGGCTCTTAAAAAGCGCCTGGAAAAAAATTGCCCCCCAGGTGATTATGAATAATCGCGAGGTCCACGAGGATTGGGACCTCTCGATTTGGCTTAGTAAGATTGGCAAGATTGCTTTTGTTCCGCAACTGCAAGTAGGAGTTTCGGCTCGCCGGCTGATTAACCTGCCTTCAAATATCGAATATGGTTATCGCTACCTGAAAATGCTCTTCCGACTATACATTACCCATACTTATCAGCTCATAGATCGAAAGACGCAAACAGCGCGAAATTCGCGATAAGATTCTCAGGGTAAAATTAACCTCACCGTTTTCCACCTTGTGAAGATAAGTGCGGTCAACGGAGGAAACCAGGGCAAACCGTTCCTGGGTAAAACAACCACCGCCGCGCTGCTCGATAATGCACCTCCCCACCTCTTTGGCAAACTCCAGCCAGTCCATTGCTATTTTTTTGAGGGATAATTCTTAGTTTAAATTCAACCAAAAAGGCTGTCAAGAGCTTTTTTGGGGGAACAAAAATTGCGCCTAAACTAAGATTGAGAGCGTTTCGGCAACCAATGTTTTCCTTATAGCCTTAAATTTTGCTGCAGGCAGTAAGTAGTTTAAGTCTTCATCAATTACTTGCTGGGTAATGTTCTCTCTAATAAAACTTCTCAGCTTTTGAAGATATTTTGTGGCTTCCTGGTCAGTTCTTTCTTTGATAACTTCATGACTGTAAGAAAAGCCAGAAAGCAAAAAATGGTGAATATCATACAGATCACGGCCAGCAATAACTTGGTGTTTTTGGTAACGATCGGTTAGCGCCACTAATTTATTAGCAAACATTGTTTCAGGAGTTTGGCAAAGACAGTAACGATTTATTTCCGACAACAAATAGGGCTGATAACGATTGGCTTTGGTTAGAGCACTGACAATACTTAGTTTTAGCAAATGCTGCTTATTAGACGGAGCAGTATACTTAAGCACATAAAAGAGCTCGTTTGGGGCCTTTTCCTTAACGATAAAATTTAGATGTTTTAGGAGTTTCTCAAGTAACCTTTCTATAGCCAGCTTATTTGCCTGCGGTTTTAAATCAAAATCAAGATCAAGTGAAAACCGATCTAGCCACCCCAGCATTGCCGCCGCCGTGCCTCCCTTAAAATACAATTGCTGGGCTAAAGGGGGGGAATCTAAGATATTTATCAATAGACGATAAAGCATTGTTTTGTGCAGCGCCTCGTTTTTGTTGGGTAAAATCATTTGTTGTTCATCTCCTTCTGGATTTTTTCAACAGCCTTCCAATTTATAAGTGGATTATCAAAATAGCGCTTTTTGGAGTAATAAAGAAGATCGGCAACCGCTCGCTCGGGAGTAGCTTGCAAATAGCTACCTTTTTTAAAAAGTCCGGTAGGATTGTACAATAATTCCGGTTTTAAACGGCGCACCAGATACTGATTGCTTCCAATAGTGAACTTTCGGGAAACAGAAGAAATGAGAGTAATGTAGGGCGATTGCTGAAAGACTATTCCCGCCTCTTTGAGAACGGATTCGCCACTAAGATAGGCATAGTCGTGAAGATAGCCAATCCCTAATAAGACGGGATCAATGCTTGAGAGAGAAATTGAAGCGTAGTAGCCTTTGTGAATGCGATATAAGATTCCCTGACTAACATACCGCTTTATTTGCGTATAAAGAGTGTTGGAATTGTTTATTTCCCACAACAAAGCCAAATCTTGGGTATGAAACAGTTTGTTGGCCTCTTGAGAGAGTTGTTTTATCCTGTACATTTATGTACAGGATAATATAACCAAATCTATTTGTCAAGCGCCCTTTCTTCTTGCCCTAATCCATATCCGATATGCGACGCTGAGAACGTGAAATTTATGGCTTTTTTTTGGGGGAAGCCTCATATTCTGATGGTGTAGTTAGAACAAATTCCGCAGCTACTTTCAAAGCATCTGTATCCATCTCAACTAACCTTGCTCTTTCTCCAGTTTCGGGCATGTAAAAATTATAACAAAACTAATAATTAGTAAACCAAAACCAATAAATTGCAAGTACTGTGGCTCGAAAATAATTTTCATCTGGCAATTTCCGCCTTCACACGCTCCCTCGGGAATCTGCCACCCGTTGGCCCAATTATTTACCAAAACGTGGTCTTTGAGCTCACGTCCGTTGAGGTACGCGCGCCAACCGGGGTCAAAGGCTTGGGAGAGATAATAAACTCTGTTTGAACCTACTTTATTCAATTTGCTTAAATGAATATTGGCAATAGTATTATAAGCAACTGGATAAAGTTCTATGTTGCTAATTATGCTTTTAGAATCAAATATCCCA
>Ga0172369_10002526_pt1 | contig 25054 bp, 17 predicted proteins | sample LakKiv25m_FD_114539 | JGI IMG/M metagenome (GOLD analysis project Ga0172369, IMG submission 114539) | Freshwater microbial communities from Kabuno Bay, South-Kivu, Congo - kab_022012_11.25m | ecosystem: Environmental > Aquatic > Freshwater > Lake | place: Democratic Republic of the Congo...
CTGTTTCGCTGCGGTAGCCCATGCCGATGCGGCGGGTACGAAGCGTCGAGAGCAGGGAGAAATAGGGCTTGCCACCTTCAAAGAGGCGCGCGATCGCGGCGTGTTCGTCCGCGGTCAGGGATATGGGGGCGGGTGCAGTCATGCTTTCCTCACATCGACAAAGACGGACCGATCAGCCGGGACCGGCTGCCAGCCGAACGGCAGGTACCGCAGATGTCCGTAACGGCTGACGAGGTGCAGCCACTTAACCATGCCGGGCTCGACCTCGTTTGCGCCCTTCCAATCCTTGAACATGTGCGGTTCCCAGCCGTTGTACACGATCACCTGGCCGGGGCGCACCCTGGGAGCGACGCGGCATCGGATATTGTAATTGCCCCTGTCGTTGAAGACCTCGATCACGTCGCCGTCCTCGATGCCGCGGGCGGCTGCATCGGAGGAGTTCAGGATCCCGAGCGGCTCGCCCCGGTGGGTGCCGTGGAGCACGGGGTTGCCCATTGAGACGGCATGAACCGTCCAGCGAGAATGGCCGCTTGTGATCACGAGCGGGTAGTCGCCGCCCTGCTTCGGGTTGTCCTTGTGTACGGGCAGATCCTCGCCTGCTTCGGCGAACCAGGGGTGGTCGATGAAGAACTGCGAACGCCGCGTGAGGGTTGGGTAGGGCACATAGTCGTTCACGTGCCACTGGAATGCGGTCACCGTCTGGTCGGATTCGATATCGGCCGCCAACGAGAGCCCGGGTGCGAACATGCCGAGGTCGATGAAGCGGGCCGTGCCGTTGTCGCGCAGGTGACTGAGGGTGCCATCTTCGGGCAAGGTGCCGGCCTCGATGCTGTCGCGGAGCCACTCTTCGACGACGGTTTCCTCGTTTTCGTAGGCGCCGTTGAGTGTGAACGCGTTGTAGAGGCCGTCGAGCCGCTTGGGCTGGCGCCGGCCGTCGAGGTATTCGACCACTCCCTGGGCGATGGCGCGTTCCTGCAAGACCTTCGAGAGGGCTTTGAAGATCTCCCACTCCGTTTTCGCTTCGCCGGGGGGTTCGACGGCCTTGTCGGAGAATCCGACCGAGAACGAATGGGTGATTGCGTACTGGAGATTGATGCGCTCGTATTGCATCGCCGCGGGCAGAACGATGTCCGCCTGCAGGGCGGTGGCGCTCATGCGGTTCTCGACGACGATGATCTTTTCGAGTTTCGGCCAGAGCGTCTTCGGCAGGGTGTCGGAGCCGCCGCGCTGGCGCCGGATGGGGTTGGTGGCGACGATGAAGAGGACCTGCGGGTCGGAGCTTGGGCCGGGCTTGACGAGGCCGCCCCACCAGCCGCGGCGCACGGCGTCGCCGACGTAGTCTTCGAATGACCGGGTCATCGCGGGGTCCGACCAGGCGGGGGTGTTCCAGGTGTCCTTGTAGCCGCAGTGATAGAAGTGGAAGAAGGCGGGCGGACTCGCGGTGCCGGAGACCAGGCCACGCTGCAGGAGTTCGTAGCCGAGGATCTCGTCGGAGGCCTCGGGATCCTGCGAGCGCAGGGCCTCAACGGCGCCTTCGACGCCTTCCATGACGCGGATGGTTTCGGCGACGCCGCGCTTCTGCTTCATGCCGAAGAGCATGTAGCCATCCATGCCGGCAAGGGCGAGCCCCTGGATGCCGGTGCCTTTGCGTCCCCAATTGGCGGTTAGGCCGAGGAGCAGGATCATGGCGCGTTCCATGAGGTCGCCGTGGTAGAACTTGGGGGTGTTGAAGCCTTCGAGGATCTTGGTTCGCTTCGATGCGACCTGGCGGGCGAGGTCGCGGATGACCTGCGGACTGACGCCGCAGGCGCCAGTGACGGCTTCGGGGGTGTATTGCTTGAGGTGCTCCTTGAGCAGGTCCCATACGGTGGTGACTTCGATTTCGCCGTCGAGGGTGGTGACCTTCCAGCGCCCTTCGAGGGCGGGGCTGACGTCCTCAATCTCGAGCGTCCCGCGGGGGGCCTGCTCGATCTTGCCGGTAGCTTCGTCCCACCAGTAGAACTGGTCTTCGCGCTCGCCTGGAGCGACTTCGGAGCCGCGCAGGAAGCGGCGCGTGGCCGGGTTTACGAGCAGGGGCAGGTCGGTCTGAGAGAGGATGAAATCCTTGTTGAAGAGACCTTCTTCGATGATAACCTGGCACATGGCGAGGGCGAAGGCGGCGTCGGAAGCGACCTTGATGGGGACGTAGGCGTCAGAAATCGGAGCCGAGGGGCTGAAGTCGGGCGCGATGCAGACGACCCTGGAGCCGTGGTAGCGCGCCTCGGTGATGAAGTGGGCGTAGGGAATCCAGGTGTAGGCGGGGTTCGAGTGCCAGATGAGGATGAGTTCGGTGTGGAAGGTGTCGTCCATTGAGCTGGCGCAGGAGAATTTGCCCCAGGTGATGTGGTGCCCGGCGGGGAAGTCGTTGATGAGGCCGTTCGCATCGAGGGTGACAGCGCCGAGCATGCCGGCGAAACGGAGATAGGGGGCCTGCGTGAGCAGGCCCCCTTCCACCGTCTCCTCGAAGACGATCGATTCGGGCCCCTCGTAGTCGATGGCTTCGATCAACGCGTCGGCGATCTCGGTCAGCGCCTCGTCCCAGGAGATTCGTTCCCAGTCGCCGGAGCCACGTTCGCCCTTGCGGCGCATGGGGTACTTGAGGCGATCGGGGGTATCGAGCTGGACGCTCCAGGCGCTGCCCTTCTGGCAGGACATGGGGTTGAAGTCGGGGACGCCCTCGTCGACCTGGGGAAAGGTTCCAACGGGTTCTTCGAAGAGCACCTTTCCGTCGCGGGAATAGACACGGTAGGGGCAGGTCGCAAGGCAGTTGAGGCAGTGCGTCCCGAAGGTCACACGATCCCAGCTCCAGCGCTGCCGGTATTGCCCGTCAGCAGTGGTCGTCATAAGTCACGCTTCTATCTGCTAGCCGAAATGGATGGGGCAGGTGCGCCTTACCCCATCACGCTCTGAACGTAAGCCAGGTCGGCCTCGGCAAAGGCGTTCGCGCGGTCCACGGCCCACTGCCAAAACGGCAGTGGGTTTTGCGCCCTGGTCCGGGTCGAAAGCTCGGGTAGCCAGTTTCTGAGTTGTCGCTCAAGGAAGTCGTGTTGGGCACGGCGGAACGAGGCCTGGAGCCGGGGCGACGCGGAGGTGGCCTCCTTGAGCGTCAGGAATTTCATGAACTCCATCTCGGTCGCGAGGTGATCTGCGGGCCGCGGGTCTTCTGCGGATGTGGTGAGGCCGAAGTACTCGTAGAAGCGAACGACCTCTTCGAGCTTCTTCATCCGGTCGCCACCGCCATAGACTCCGCCGAAGAGTGGGGCGCCCGGTCCGCCTTCGCCGGAACCGACTTCGAACAGGCGGAGGTACTCGGCCTGGAAGGCGGATTCAGAGACCGCTCCGTCGATCGAAGCGGTCCCGAACTCGAATGAGAAGGGGAGGAGGCCGGCGTCGTGAGCGAGCCGGCCTGGCCACTCGCCGGCGAGCGCGGCGGCGTACGAATCTGCATCGGGGCAGGACATCAGGCGCGCGAGTGCCTGGTAGACGCCGAGGCGAGCTGTGACCTCGTTGTCGGGAAGCTCCAAATCCTGGCTGGTTTCGCCGTCGATCTGGAGACCGGCGAGTGAATAGACGAACATAGCGGCGCCTCCTGCTTAGACGGTCTGAACGATGTCGGCCGGGTCGACGGTGAAAGGCCCAAGGAGTTCCTTCCACTTGTAGGCGATGAGCGTCTTGCAGACGTCGGAGGAGCCACCCTCGCGCACTTTCTGCATCTCGCCGCTGAGGGTGGCAAGAGCGCCGTTGACCTCTGGCCCGAAGAGCGACTCCAGGTATTCGCGCGGGATGCGGGGGGTCTCGTAGTCGATGCTCATGTCGTCGTTGAGGCGGTGGGGCGAAAGCGGGGGAACGTAGAAGACGTTCGGGCCCGTGCCGGCCTCCGCATGCAGTGGCAGAGCGATCTTCCATTTCTTTACGAGGTCGTGGACGGGGGTGCCCTCTTCGTCGAGGTAGCCGACGAAAACGGCGCGTCCCGGGCACTGGCGGACGCAGGCGGGTGCGACTCCGGCCTCGATGCGCGGGAAGCAGCCGATGCAGTGCTGGCCGACATGGCGCTCGTAGTTGAAGTAGATCTTCTTGTAGGGGCAGGCTTCCATGCAGAAGCGGTCGCCCATGCAGACGTCCTCGTCGCGCAAGACGAGGCCGTCGTCGCGCTTGCTGAGGGCGCCGGTGGGGCAGGCTTCCATGCAGACTGGGTTGGTGCAGTGGTTGCAGATCCGGGGCAGGTAGAAGAAGTAGGAGTTGGGCCACTCGCCGGCGCCCTGGTCCTCGTCCCAGTTCATGGCCCAGCGGTCTTCGCGCGGGGCCTGGGGTTCGAGGTGGGCCTTGCCGGCGGTGCCGCCGTAGAAGACCTCGTAGTAGTTAAAGTCGAAGCCGCCGCCGAACTCGCCGCGGGCGGGCTGGTGACCCGCCTTTGGCTTGCCGGTGGTGGCTTCGACGCCACCGCCCATCTGTTCCCAGTTCTTGGGGGTACCGAGGCCGGGTTGGGTGTTTACCGAGCACCACCACTCGTGCTTCTCCCCTTCGTCGCGGGTCCAGAGGACCTTGCAGGCGACGGAGCAGGTCTGGCAGCCGATGCACTTGTTGAGGTCAAAGACCCAGGCGATCTGGCGGGTACCGTTTGCAGTCATCGTTTCTTCTCCTTGACCCTACTCGAGCGCCAGCCAGGCGCGGCTGACGGCGGCGAGGCCCGCACGTTCTTCGTTTGATCCGTTCCACACGGCGACGCCGAGTTTGCCCTTGGCAGCGCTGGCCGGTCCACTCAGGACAGCGGCCCACTTGCCGTTGCCATTGGCGCCTGTCCCGGTGACGCCCGCGCCGGCTTTGCTGAAGATGCCCGGGCCCTTCGCGGTGAGGTTGAGGGCGCCGCGACCGTTCTCCCAATACCAGAGGGTGAGGGGGGAGTTTGCGTCGCCGAGGGTTGCCAGGGAGCCGTCGCCAAGTACAGCGCCTACGGCATCCTGGAACTCGGTGTTCGGCTTCGCGTCGTCGGCCCACTCCACGCGGACGTAGAGCTTGCTGCCGTCGGAGGCGGCGGCGACCTTCGCCTCGGCGGTCTTGCCATAGGGGCGGTTGGCCCACGCCACGCGGATGTACTCCGTGGGCTGGGCGGCCAACGCGACCGGGGCGAGAGCGACCGCTTCGGCGGCCACGCTGCTCCAGGCGGGGGCGGCCGGGTCGGCGAGGTCGGTCCCTGCGTTCACCTTTGCGACTTTCATAGTGTCCCTCTTCCTCCTAGTTGACCTTTTCGAAATCGCAGCGAACCCAGCGATCGCTGGGGACAGGCTGCCATTCCGTGCCCAGGTGGCGCAGGTGGCCATAGCCACCGGCCAGCCCGATCCACTTGACCATGCCGGGCTCGATCTCATTTGCGCCCGACCAGCCCGGGTACTGGAAGCCGGCCCATCCGTTGTAGGAAACGACCTGGCCGGGCATGACGTTCGACGCCACCCTGGCGCGAACCTTGAACGAACTGACGTCGTTGAAGACGCGGATGAGGTCGCCGTCGTTCACTCGGCGCGCGGCAGCGTCGTCGGGGTTGACCGAGACATCGGGTTCGCCGCGGTGGGTGCCGAGGATGACGTTGTTGCCCTGGTTCATGGTGTGGATGGACCAACGGTTGTGCCCGGAGGTTAGCCCCAGCGGGTAGTCGCCACCCATCTTCGGGTTTGGCTTCCACACCGGGAGCTCCTCGCCCGCTTCCAGGAACCAAGGGTGGTCGATGTAGAACTGGGCTCTCCGGGAGTAGGTTGGGAACGGGTGCCCCGACTCGGTGTTGTCGCGGAAGGGGACGTGCGTTTCGTTGGCCGAGATGGGCGACGCCTGCGCAAGGGCCATGGGAGTGAGCCCCCAATCGATGAACCGGACGTGGCCTTTCTCGCGCATGGTGTTCAGGTTTGTGCCCATGGGCAGCGTTCCCGCGAGTGCAGAGTCGCGAACGGCTTCGTCGGCCATCTTGTCCTGGTCGAGGAGGTAGCCGTTCATCGAGAAGTCGGAGGCGAGGGTGGCGTACTTGCGGGTGTAGCCGCGCTTGTCGGTGTACTCCGAGAGACCGCGGGCCTGCGCGCGCTCGGCCATCTTTTCGAGCAGCGCCGAGTAGATTTCCCACTCGCTCCTGGCCTCACCGGCTGGCTCTGCCGCCTTGTCGGAGAAGGTGAGGTTCATCACGTGCGGGGTGGGAATGTGGAATGAGACCTTCTCGTAGTGCTGGGCGGCGGGGAGGAAATAGTCTGCGTAGAGGCCGGTCTGGCTCATGCGGAAGTCGATGGTGACGATTGCGTTGAGCTTTGGCCAGAGCGTCGGCAAGAGGGCGGTCTTGCCGCCGCGCGTGCGCCGCAACATGTTCCCGCCACACTCGATGAGGACGCGCGGCGGGGCATCGGGGCGGGGCTTGTCCATCCCCTGCCACCAGCCCTTTTCGAGGGCTTCGTTGAAGTAGTCGTCGAACTTGCGCGGCAAGGATTCGTCGCCCCAACCGCGGGTGTTCCAGCGCTTGTCGTAGCCGCCCTGGAAGTACCACATCATGGCGGGGATCGTGGACGAGGCTGTAGGAGCCGTCGCTGGCGCCATTTCGAACCGCGTGGCCAGCATGGCGAGTTCGCGAACCGCGATCTCGGTTGTCATGGTCGGGTCGGTCGCCTTCATGGCGGCGACTCCGGCGTCACGTCCGGCGAGGATGATTTCGGTGTTGGCGGCGCCGGGGCCGGGCTTGTTCGAGGAGATGAAGAGGCCGTCGTGCATGCCTGCGGCCCAGCAGCGGATGCCGGTGCCGTGCTTGCCCCAGTTGCCGCTAGCGGCGAGGACGAGGCACTGGACGCGCTCGATCAGGTCGCCGTGATAGAACTTGCAAGCGTTGTAGCCAAGCATGATGTTTGTCCGCTTGGCCGCCACTTTGCGTGCGATGTTGCGAACGACGTCGGGATGGACGCCGGTGATCCCCTGCTGCTTCTCCGGTGTGTATTCGGCGTCGAGTTTCTTCTTCAGGACGGAGTAGACCGGCGTGACCTGGACGGTGGAGCCGTCGGCCAGCCTGACATCGAAGACGCCTTCGAGGGCGATGTCGACGTCCTTGAGGAAGACGTTTCCGCGGTCGGCGAGCTTCAGGCCGGTGCCGGGAACCCACTGGTACATCTGGTCTTCGCGGCCCTGGCCCTCAACGTCGGTCTGGCGGAGATAGCGGCGGGTGTCGGTGCGAACGAGGTAGCCGAAGTCGGTCTGTTCCTTGAGGAATTTCCAATTTGCGATGTTCTCTTCGAACATCACCTGCACCAGCGCAAGCCCAAACGCCTGGTCGGAGGCGCCGTTGATGGCCACCTGCATGTCGGCGTGAAGATGGGACGGGTTCACGTCAGGCGAGATGTTGATGACCTCGGCGCCGTTGTAGCGAGCCTCGGCGATGAAGTGATAGAAGGGGATCCTGGTGTAGACCGGGTTCATGTGCCAGATGAGCACAACTTCCGAGAGGAACCAGTCGTCGGCCGAGGAGACGGGACTGAATTTTCCGAATGTCTCGTAGAGGCCGATGGAGAAGTCGTTGATCGACCCGTTGAGGTCGGTGCCCATGCCGCCGATGGTCGAGAAGAAGCGGCCGGTGGGGGCGACGGTCGCCATTTCGGGCGTGCCTTCGTGAACGATCGCGTGCGGGCCCTGTTCTTCGATCGCGTCGATCAGGTGATCGGCGATTTCGGCAAGGGCCTGGTCCCAGGTCACTCGATTCCACTTGCCCTCGCCGCGTTCACCGGCACGCTTCAGCGGGTACATGACGCGGTCGGGGCCATAGAGCGACTGGCTCCAGGAAGCGCCCTTCTGGCAGCCCATGGGGTTGAAGTCGGGGACGCCCTGCATGATGGTGTCGAAGGAACCGGATTGCTCTTCGCGCCAGACGATGCCGTTCTTCACGTAGACGCGCATCGGGCAGTTTCCAGGGTAGCAGTCGACGCAATGCGTTCCCCAGTACACCGCGTCCCATTCCCACTTCTGGCGATAGATGTCCTGCGGGCCTGTGTAGATCCGTTCGGTGGGGGTGTCGCTAGTCATGCGGGCCATGTTCTGATTCGGGCAAGCCCTATCGGTATGACTCCCGTCATATTGCCGGACGGCCCCGGGGCCTGGTCGCGCGCGACGCTTAGAACGAGAACGGCGGGACGCTTCCGCGCCCCGCCGTTTGTGGACTGTACCGGCGCCGCTCAGCGGATTCTGGTGATGCCGACCCGCGTGCCGCGCATGACGGCACACGGCTGCCATTCGGTGGCCCAGTAGCGGAGGTGGCCGTAGCCGCCTGCCAGGTGGAGCCACTTGATCATCCCGGGTTCGGCGTCGTTGACGGTTGCCCACTTCGGGAACTGATAGGTGTCGAAGCCGTTGTAGATAATGACCTGACCGGGCTGAGCGGTGGGCGAGATCTTCACGGGAACGTCGAATTCGCCCTGGTCGTTGTGGACTCGCACCGTCTCGTTGTCGACGACGCCGAGGGGGTCTGCGTCGAGCTTGTTCATGACGAGATGGGGGGTGCCGCGGTGGGTTTCGAGCATCAGGTGGTTGGCGGTGTTGAGCGAGTGAATGCTCCAGCGGTTGTGGCCGCTGGTGAGGAGGAAGGGGTAGTTGCCGCCCATGGCGGGCGCATCCTTGTGGCGGGGGAGATGTTCATCGGCTTCGATGAACCACTCGTGCTCGATGAGGAATTGGGCCCGGCGGCAGAGGGTGGGGTAGGGCTCGCCCTTCTCGACGTGGTTTCGGAAAGGCACGAATGTCTCGTCGGGCTGGGGGTCAGTCGCCTGCGCCAGGGCGCGGGCGGAGATGCCGAGACCCTGGTAGCGGAAGAAGCCTTTCCGGCGAGCCTCTTCGAGGCTGGCATCCGGGGGTAGGGTGCCGATGAGTGCACTGTCGCGGATCATCTCATCGAACATGGCTTCGGTGTCCACCCAGAGGCCATTGGAGGTGTACATGGTGTGGGCGTTCTGCAAGTCGTGCTGGCCGCCGAGGGCGTTGTTATAGACCGGGACGCCCCGGGCTTTGGCGCGTTCCTCGAGCTTTTCGGCCAGGCGACGGAACGCTTCCCACTCGTCGACTGCCTCGCCGGGTGGTTCCACCGACTTGTCGCTGAAGGTGAGGTTCATGGTGTGGGTGCTGGGGATGCCGAAGCCGAGCTTCTCGTACTGGTGGGCGATCGGCAGGACAATGTCGGAGACCATAGCGGTGCCGCTCATGCGCACGTCGAGCGTGACGACCATCTTCAGTCCCGGGAAGAGGTGCTTCAGGAGCATCTTGCCGCCGCCGCGCGTGCGGCGGATGAAGTTGCCGCCGCATTCGATGACGACGCGTGTGGGTTGATTCTCTCGTGGGAGGTCCACTCCCTGCCACCAGCCTTTGTTGACGGCCTCCTGGAAGTAGTCGTCGAACTCACGCTTCATGCTGGGGTCGTGCCATTCGCGACGCTGCCAGGCGTCCTTGTAGCCGGCGTGGCGGTACCACCAGAAGACGGGCGGGACGAATCCGGTGCCCTGGCCCTGGCCTGGCATTTTTGCCTGCATGATGGCGAGCTGGGCACGCGTCAACGTGGGGTCCTGCGCCTGGATCATGGTCACCATGTTCTCCATGGTGTCGAGCATTGCGCTGAGTTCCTGGGGGCCCCGCTTTGTCTTGGCAAGAGGGGTGAACCAGCCATCCATGAGGCCGCTCAACCAGGCGCGCACGCCCGTGCCGTGCCTGCCCCAGTTGCCTGTTAACGCGAGGAGCAGCAGCTGCGAGCGTTCGATCAGATCGCCGTGGTAGTGCTTGCCGGCGTTGTTGAGGCAGCAGAGGATGTTTGTGCGCTTGGTCGCAATCTTGCGCGCCAGCGTGCGCATGGTTTCCGGGTGGACGCCGCAGATGGCGGTGGCCTTCTCAGGCGTGTAGCCTTTCAGGCGCTCGCGTATGAGCGCGTACACAGTGGTGAGTTTCACCGGGCCGGTCTTCGTTTGGACGGTCCACTCGCCTTCGAGGGCAGGTGTCACCTCCCCCCAGAACAGAGTCCCCTTCGGCGCGGGCACCGGCTTACCGGACTTCGTGTCCCAGGCATAGAACTGGTCGTCGCTACCGCCGTCCTCGAGGTCGGACTGGCGCAGGTAGCGTTTGGTGGCGGGGTTGACGAGCAGGGGAAGGTCGGTCTGCTCGCGCACGAACGTTTCGTGGACCAGCCCTTCTTCGATCACGACCTGGGCCATGCCGAGGGCGAAGGCCGCGTCACTGCCGACCCTGACAGGAACGTAGTAGTCCGAATGGATCGAGGACGGGGACGCGTCGGGGGCGACGGTGCAGACCTCGCCGCCGGCATAGCGGGTTTCCAGCGCGTAGTGAATGTGCGGGATACGGGTGTAGAAGGGATTCTGGAACCAGATGAACGTCAACTCCGCGTGGAACCAGTCGTCGATGCTGCTGACCGGGTCGAACGTGCCCCAGGTGAGGTAGTGACCGGGGCTGAAGTCGTTCATCTCCGCGTTCAAGTCGGTGGTGAGGCCGCCAATGATGCGCATGTACTGGGCGCGCCCGGTGGCGCCCCAGGTGCCGAGGTTGCATCCGGATGGGGCCATGACGGATTCAGGGCCGATCTCCTGCACCGCGTCGATCACAGCGTCGGCGATCTCGGTTGCTGCCTGGTCCCAGGTGATGCGCTTCCAGCGGCCGGACCCACGCTCGCCGTCACGCTTGAGCGGGTAGAGGAGGCGCTCCTGCGAGTCGAGCATCTGGGTCCAGCCGACGCCCTTCTGGCAACCCATGGGGTTCATGTCGGGGACGCCTTCCTGGACGGTGGGGTAGACGCCTGCGGATTCTTCCCGCAGCACGCGGCCATCCTTGAGGTAGACGCGCATCTGGCAGTTGCCGGGGTAGCAGTCGATGCAGTGGGTGGCCCAGTTCACCGTGTCCCACGTCCAGCGCTCGCGGTATCGCCGCTCCGAGTTCAGGCTTGAGGGGGCCATCGATTCCAGAACCATCGCCGTCTCCTTTTCTTCCACACACCCCGAATGGGCTGTTCGAGCAGCGCAACGGCCGTCGCCGACGCACCGCTGTCCCGTCAAACGGGCGTTGGTGACGGGGCGCGACCGCCAGCGAGCATCGAAGATTCGCAGACGTGGGCGTATGACGCGTGTCATAGCGCTGTCGCCGCGTTCACGCACTCACCGGGGCCCGTTCCGATTCGGCGGCGTGTTGCGCTTCGGCGTCGAGCGTGCGGACAGTGCGGCTGAGCGCTGTCGGAACGAGGACGACGGCGGCAAGCAGCGTCGCGGCCGCGGGAACCATCCGGCCGATTCCGGCTGCATCGGCGAGGGCTCCAAGCGGCGCGGCTGCCATCTGGTTGATAGCTGACGAGAGTCCACGAAGCGACATCACGCGCCCGAGGTACTGGTTCTCCACGATCATCTGGAGGAGAGATGTTGAAGCGATCATGTTGGCCGAGAAGAAGGTGCCATTGAGGCACCAGGCAATCGCAGCAAGCGGCAACGACCTTGTCAGGCTGAAGAAGACGAGCGACAGGGCGAACCCGGAAGTTGCGCCGATGATGATGCCGCCGAGGTGGCGGGGGCTGTTCCGGGTCGAGAGGGTCGCGGTGCTGGCGACGGTGCCCAGGCCCCAGAACCACCCCATGAGCGTCCAGCCTCCGGCGCCGAGCCCAAGCTCATTCTTCATCCAGTAGGGCGCGAGCGTGCTGATGATCGGGAAACCAAGCGTGCCGACCGCCATCCCAAACACAAGGATCCACAGGACGCGGGGCCGGTGCGTCGCGTAGACGATCCCGTTGCCCACGCTTCGCAGCACTGTGATGGCCGACGGCACGGGCCTGGCTCGCACTTTCAGTGTGAACAACGCCAGCACCACCACCACGTGGCCGACAAGGCTGACGGCGAATGCTCCTCCGACGCCGATAGTCTCGATCGCCAGCCCGGCCATGGGCGGCAGGAAGGCATAGCTGCTGATCTGGGCGGCGATGAACAGGGCCACCGCATTCGGCAGGTGCTCCCGCGGCACCAGGTGCGGAACCAGCGCCTGCCTCGCGGGTGCGTCCATCGACTCGACCGCTGCCGAGAGGAAGATGAGCACGAAGGCGAGCCCGAGCCCGACGCGGTCCGTGATCACCAGGATCGAGAGTAGGCCATAGATCCCGAACGCCGTCGTCTGCGTCGCCATCAAGAGCGTGCGGCGGTCCATCCGGTCGGCCAGGGCGCCCCCCCAGAGGCTAAAGAGCAACATCCCGGCGCCACGCGATACGCCGAGGAGGCCAAGCAGGCCGGCTGAGCTGGTCAAGCCAAGGATGAACCAGCCCTGGGCGTAGAACTGGAACATCATGGTGGCGCTGGAGAAGAACATGCCAAACCAGAGGATGCGAAAGTCCCGGTGCTGCAAGGCCGGGAAGCGTCCGCGCCAGCCCGCTGCTGCGGCGGCGTCACTCATGACGGGGCGTGTGCCCTGGCCCTCGTACGGTCGTCAAAGCTGTTGGGTGAGGATGCATGGCCCAGTAACGCTCGCGGGGGCTTCGCGCAGACATGATGACGATCACCTTCCGCGGATTGCCCGGAATCGCCACGTGTGCGGCAGCGCGGAGGTGAAGGCTAGGCGCCGGTGAGAGGGAGGCCAGGACCGAACACCGAACAATCGAACTGGCATTCACCGCAGTTCGTGGGGTCCTGCAGGCGCTCCATGTCGAGGATTTCGATCATCTGGGCGCTCGTGCGCAGGATTCCCTGTCGTTGGAGGTCGGACAGGACGCGGATTGCGGTCTCGATGGTGACACCCGACCGATCGGCGATGTCCTGTCGGGTGAGGCGGAAACCGATGCGGAGCCCGTCGGTCGTATCCACTCCGTACTGGCGCGCGAGCTGGAGCAAGGCGCAGCCGATCCGGCCACGCGCGTCCTTCAATGTCGCGACTGCGGTGGCGATGTCGCGCTGGCGTAACTCGATGCACAACTGGTCGATCGTATTCCGGACGGTCACGGGGTAGCGCTGGGCGAGCTGAGAGATCACGGGCCGGGGCAAGAAGACGAGCACGCTATCTTCGAGCGCGGTGGCGGTGGCGGTGTACGTCCGGCGGTCGAGCGCCGGTCCCAGTTCGAGGGCGGAACTCGGTCCCCGAAAGCTCACCACCTGCTGACGCCCGTCTGCAGCCGAGTGGTAGAGCCTTACACGACCGGTGGCCAGGACCCAGAGGCCGTCGCAGCGTTGGCCTTCCACAAAGACATCGGTTTGGGCCGCGAAGGCCTGGAACCGGCAGAGTGCGGCGATTTCAGCGACTTCCCGAGTGCCAAGCCCGGCGAGCAAGGGACAGCGTTCGAGTACGGAAACAAGGGCGGCGCTGTCATCCACAACCGGAACCTCGAGGTGTTGCTCGCGGGCATGCATCCCGGGCGGGGTGTTGCTGCGCGAAGGCCCGTCGACGAGCAGGGCCGGTCCGCGCCCGCCGGGGCGGGCGGTCCCGGTTCTCGTTGCGAGCCGTGCTGCGGTGGTTGGCCAGGACATAGCTTGCCCTCAACAAAGCGCTCGATGCCCAGTATAGGGCCTCTCGATTCGGACTGTGCAACCGGGCCATGCGCCCGCCAATCACCCGGCAGTCACCGAGCGTTGGGCGGGTTGCCACGGATGGGCGAGGCGACCTGCCGCAGCGCACAGGGGCGCTATCCGCGGGGAAGGCCGAGGCCTCGCGTAGCGATGATGCCTTTCTGAACCTCCGTGGTGCCACCGGCGATTGTGGAACTCACGGCCTGCATGTATCCCATCGCTGCCCGGCCGCGCTGGTTGCCGTACATGCCATGGAGATGCATGGAAAGGTTCGCGATCCGCTGCTGCAGATCGCTGGAGAACAACTTGCACATGCTTGCCTCGTAGTTCGGGATGAGGCCACGCACCTGCATGTTGACCACGCGGTAGCTCAACATCTTGGCGACCTCGCACTCGATCCAGCGATCGACGAACTCGCTCCTCACATGCGAGTTGCGTTCGAAGGAGACTTCCCTTCCCTCTTTGGCCTGGCGAAGGAGCGCTTCAAGCGACTTCCGGACGCCGACGGCGCTGCCAATGGAGCTTCGTTCGAAGTCGAGCGTGGTCGTTCCGACATACCAACCGCGGTTTTCTTCGCCGACGCGGTTGCGGACTGGCACGCGCACGTCTTCGAAGAACACCTCGTTGAACGTCTGTGTTCCCGCCAACGTTGTTAGCGGCCGCACGGTCACGCCGGGGCTCTTCATGTTTACGAGGAGGTAGGTGATGCCGCGGTGCTTGGGCGCGTCGGGGTCGGTGCGAGCCAGCATGTACATCCAGTCGGAGAACTGGGCGCCGGTGGTCCAGATCTTCTGGCCGTTGAGCACGTAGTCGTCGCCGTCGCGGACGGCGCGAGTCTGGAGCGAGGCGAGGTCGCTGCCCGCACCAGGCTCGCTATAACCCTGGCACCAGACGACTTCGCCCTTGAGGATACGGGTGAGGTGTTCTTGCTTCTGTTCTTCGGTGCCGTGTTCGATGAGCGTGGGGCCGATCATCATGACGCCGAAGCCGCCGAGGTTGCCGGGGACGCCCGCTTCAGCGAACTCCTCGCTGAGGATGAACTGTTCGAGGACGCCGAGGCCGGCGCCGCCGTACTTCTTCGGCCAGGCGGGTGCAATCCAGCCTCGGGCGATGATCTTATTGCGCCATTCGAGCATCGCCCCCATGGCGTCGCGGCCACGCGCAAAGAGGGCACCCTCGGGCCCGGCGGCGTCGCCGGGCTGGCGCATGGCGGCCGGGGTTTCGTTCTTGATGAAGTCGCGCACTTCTTTGCGCCAGGCCGCCTCGCGCGGGTTGTCGCCGAGATTGATAGCCATGCGTGAATTACCTGCTTTCGAAACTGCGTGTCCACATTGTCATCGACCTCCATGGGCGCGGCAAGCGCACCGGGGCGGATCGCATCGACAGGAACACGGACCGGTATCGAAAGTTTGAAGCGCGCGGGCCTTAGATCGCGTGCTGACTTGTGATAGGGTTCACATTGTCCCAACGGAAGCGAACGGTCGGCTAGTCCGTCCCTCCCTGAACTGCTCTGCTAGTACGACTCGCCCTCCCCGACCGCGCTTCCAACAAGAGAGGTCTCTCGAAAGAGAGGCCTTTCTTGTTTCCCAAGCTGTTACCGGGCTGTCTCTGTTTGGACCCGGATCATCGAGGCCGGGGTGTCACATGTCTCGTCGCTCAGGGCGTGATGACGAGGTCTTCGCCGCCATCGACGCGAATCACGTTCCCGGTCATCCACTCGGTGCCGTCGGCGGAAAGCGCCACCAGCGCGCGTGCCACATCGCGGGGCAACGTCATGCGTCCCGCAGGGTTGGCAAGGCGGGCGAACTCGCGCAGGTTCTCGGCTCCGGGGATCTTCGACAGTGCGGGGGTGTCGGTCACGCCTGCCTGGATGGCGTTGGCAGTGGCGCCGTGGGGCGCCAACTCGACGGCGAGTTGGCGCAGGTGGGATTCCAGTACGGACTTGGCCGCGGAGACGGCGCCGTAGCCCGGAATCACGCGCTGATTGCCGGCGCTGGTCATGCCATAGATCCGGGTACCCTTGCCGATGAGGCCCGCGCGGAAGAGGTCCTGTACCCAGTACACGAGGCTGTTGGCCATGGTGTCGAGGGTCATCTCGATCTGCTTCTGGGTCAGGGCCAGCCCGGAAGCATCGGGGAGCAGCCCCAGGCCAGTGGTCCCGAAGGCGATCGAGTGCAGCACGACACGGAGGGGGCGGTCTGTTGCCGTGGCCATTGCCGCGATGGCGGCCTGCCTCTTCTCGGCGTCGGCCGCGTTGAGGTTGAAGAATCTCGCGGTTGCACGGTTGGATTCGATATCGGCTCTGATGGCGTCGACGGCCGGCATTCCCTGCCGCCGGTCGAGGTGTACGCCAAAGATGCTCGACCCATGGCGGGCGAGCTCGCAGGCTACGGCGGCGCCGAAGCCGCTTGACGCCCCGAGTACGAGGGACCATTCGCCTTCAAATGTCCGTGTCACGGCGGTCTACGTTACCCGTCCCGCTTTGAAACCGAAACCCCTGCTGCTCGCGCCAGAGGGTTGCCTTCCTGATATGCTCGCTCTGTGTCAAATCGCCAAACCGCAAACCGACCGGTCTGGCAGGATCGCTGGGACGAACTCAAGCCGGCTCCGTTCAAACTCACGCGCGAAGTGCTACCCGGACTTTTCCAGGTTCGTACACGGGGATCCCGGGCGTACCTGGTCGTCGAACATGACATAACTCTCATCGATACCGGAAACCCGGGGTCGGGCATCCGAATCTTGAAGGCGCTCGACGAGATCGGCCGTTCCCCGGAAGACATTAAGCAGATCGTGATCACGCACTATCACCTTGATCATGTCGGTGGTCTTCCGGAGATTCAGAACTATGTTCCCGGCAAGACCGGGGTTCACTTCGCCGAGGCTGGTCAGGTCGAAAGCCACCGGCCGCTGCCGAATCCGTTCAAGCATCCGCTGTTGGCCAGAATCTGTGAGCCTTACCTGCTGCGGCAGGATCCTGGCGCAGCGCGGGTGGACGTGCTGCTCAAGGATGGCGACGAGTTGCCGGCTTTCGGCGGCATGCGTATTGTCCACGCACCCGGTCACACCGCGGGCAGCATCTCAATCCTGTTTCCCAATCGCGGCGTGCTCCTCGTTGGCGATGCGATGCAATACAAGTTCGGCCGGCTGATGCTTCCCAGCCGCATGTTTACGCAGGACATGGGCGAAGCTGCAGAATCCGTTCGCAAGCTCGCGGCGCTCGACTTCGACACGCTCTGCTTCAGCCATTTCCGGCCGATCCTTACGGGCGCCGATCGGCAGGTTCGTGAGTTCGCGGCGGCGCTTGTGAGCTGACGCCAGTGAACACGCTCGTCGACCTGCTAGAACGATCTGTTCGCGAAAACCATGACCGAACCGCGGTGCTCATGCGCGTCGGTGTTCGCACCGTTCGCTACACCTACGGCGAGCTGCAGGATCGGTCTCAGGCGTTTGCCCGGGCGATGACGGAGCAAGGCGTTTCCAAAGGCGACCGCGTCGTCATCTGGGCGGCGAACCAGCCGGACTGGGTGGCGGCCATGTACGGCACGTTCCTCGCCGGCGGTATTCTCGTTCCGCTCGACGTTCGCAGCTCGCGCGAGTTCGTGGAGCGAGTGGTCGTGCAGACAGAGCCTGTGCTGGCGTTTGCCGGCAGAGAGCAAGCCCCGGTCCTCCGCGACATGAAGGTCCCGGCGCTCGAGTTGGACTCGCTCCGCCTGCCAGCCGATTGCGGGTTTGCGCCGGCCCCGATCGAACGCGACGACATCGCGGAGATCATTTTCACTTCGGGGACGACGGGCGATCCCAAAGGCGTGATGCTGTCGCACCACAACGTGGTGTCAAATGTGGAGGCGGCGCTGGCAGTCCTCCCGATCGCGCGCGGCAGCCGGTTCCTCTCTCTGCTTCCGCTGAGTCACATGTTCGAGCAGTCCGGGGGTTGCCACGCCGCTCTCGCGGTTGGCGCATCGATTTGTTACCCCACGAGCCGGCAGCCGGCTGCGCTTTCGCGGCTGATGCAGGATTGGAGCCCGACGATCATCATCGCCGTGCCGCAGGTCCTCTCGCTCTTCATGAACGGCATCGAGCGCGAAGCCGTGAACCAGGGCCGGCTCGGCATGCTCCGGCGGCTTCGGCGGGTTGCGGTACGGCTTCCCATGAACGGCCGACGGCTTCTCTTCCGGTCCGTCCTGAAGCGCTTTGGCGGTTCTATCGATTTCATCGCGAGCGGCGGGGCGGCGCTCGACTCCGACGTGCAGCTCAAGTGGGAGGCCATGGGGGTGCCGATCGTCGAGGGCTACGGGGCCACGGAAGCGTCGCCCGTGGTGAGTCTCAACCCCCGCGAGGATCGCCGGCTGAAGAGTGTCGGCCGGCCGCTTCCGGGCCAACAGGTGCGGGTCACCGACGACGGGGAGGTGCAGACGCGCGGACCGAATGTCTTTCGTGGCTACTGGCGGAACGAGGCCGCCACAACGGCAGCGTTTGACGGAGACTGGTACCGCACCGGCGACCTTGGCTATATCGAGGGCGGCTACCTCTACCTCAAAGGGCGCAAGAAGGACCTCATCGTTCTCGCCGACGGACAGAACGTTTATCCGGAGGACATCGAAGGAGCCCTGTGCCGCCAGGACGGCATTGTCGACGCGGTCGTCGTTGGGCTGGAACGGGAGGGGGACGTTCGGGTTCACGCCGTTGTCATCGAAGAGCACCCGGGGGTTGCCGCGGAGGCGGTGCGGGCGGCCAATGCCACGCTCGACGGCCGGCAACAGATCATGGGCTTCACCACCTGGCCCGACGAGGACCTCCCACGTACCCACACCCTCAAAGTCCGGAAGAACCTGGTCCTCGACTACCTGAAGGGACAGCAGGGCTCGGCTCCGCCGGCCGTTGCGGCGGCGATCAACACGGACGCCCTGCACCACATCATCGCGGCCTGCAGCAAGTTTGAAGGAGCGATTTCGGACGACATGTCGCTCGGGGCGGACCTCGGGCTGGACTCACTCGGGCGGGTCGATCTGCTCTCGGCGATCGAAGAGGAGATCGGCGTCTTTGTCGACGACACAGCGGTCGGGCCGAAGACGCTGGTTTCGGAACTCCGGACAATGACCGAAAGCGGGGAGCCGCGGCCGAAGACGCACCGGTTCCCGGGCTGGCCGCGGCGGCGTCCCGTGCGCTGGATCCGCCGGGCGCTGATGGCCGGCCTCGTGTCGCCGCTCCTGCGGGTGGGCTACACGGTCGAAGTGCGGGGGAGAGAGCGGTTCGGAACGGTGGAGCAGCCGTGCTTGCTGATCAGCAACCACAACATGCACCTGGATGCCGGGCTGCTCCTCCACATCATGCCGCCGGCGTTCAGGCAACGGGTGGCGATCGCTGCTGCTGCGAGCGATATCTTCGGCAACCGTATTCGAGGGTTCGGTTCGAGCCTCATCGGCAACGCCTTCCCGTTTGCGAAGGAAGGGAGCGGCGTGCGCGAGAGCCTGGAGCATGTCGCGAAGATGCTGGAAGAGGGCTGGAACGTGCTGATCTTCCCAGAAGGCAGGCTTACGGTGTGCGGGCCGACCCAGCCGTTCAAGAGCGGTACCGGGCTCCTGGCCGTGGAAACCGGGGTCCCGGTGCTTCCGCTGCGCATCGACGTGCTCCGCCCGGGCTTCTACGAAGGGAAGTGGCTTCCGCACCCGCGCGCCCGTGTGCGGGTGCACATCGGCGAACCGGTGAAATTCGAACCAGCTACGTCCTATGCGGACGCATCCGCGCGCCTTCAGGAAGCCGTCGCGAACGCGTAGAGGCGCCGTGGATGGGTCCGGGCGGGTGTGCAGCCTCTGATGTGGTCACGACGCGCAGAGCCGCCGAACAATCTCGTACATCACCTGAAGCCCGAGCCGGACGTTTTCCACGCTGATCCGTTCGTTGTGGCCGTGGATGCCGGCCAGGTCTTCGCGGGGGAGCAGGCAGGGTACGAATCCGTAGGCGGGGACTCCGCGTGCACGGAAGATGCGCGAATCGGTGAATCCGGGCGTCAGTTCCGGAACGACCGCTGCTCCTTCGACCAGTTCCGAGACGACGTCGCTGACGACTCGTACGAATTCCGTGTCCATGGACGACTCCGCCCCTTCGCAGCGGTTGAGCACGTCGATGGCGATCCGTCCGTCGTCGATGACGCGCTTCAACTCGGCGAGAAAGCCATCGGGATCGACTCCGGGCAGCAGGCGGCAGTCGAGCGTCGCTGTTGCCTCGGCGGGAATCACGTTGACCTTGATGCCGGTGGCGATGGTTGTCAGGGAGATGGTGTTGGCCAGCCGGGCGCGGACGGCCGGGCTGAGCTCGGCGTCCTTGCGAGCGTCCGCGTCGGATGATCCGGACGCCAGGCCGGCGCGGGTCATGGCTGCCAGGTGGGAACGCATCACCGGCGTCACGTGCAATTCCTGTTGCCAACGGCCCACGCGCTCAAGCGCCTGTACCAGACGGTCAGCGCAGTTGTCGCCGTGGGGCACGGAGCCGTGCCCGGGCTGACCGCGTGCAGTGAGCCGCAGCCAGAACGGGACTTTCTCGGTCGGGGCGACGCCGAACACCTGCGTGCCTTTCGGGCCTGTGTTCGCCAGCCCGTAGGCCCCTTCGTTGACAACGAGATCGGCTTCCAGCCAGCCGGGGCGGTGGCGGGCGAGCCACTCGGCACCGAGTGTGCTTCCCGCCTCCTCGTCGGCGACGGCGAGGAAAATGAGTCCGCGTTTCAATGGGATGCGCTGGCGATGCAGAAGGAGCAACGTGACCAGCTCGATGATGCCCATCGTCTTCATATCGAGGGCGCCGCGTCCCCAGATCGCTCCGTGGTGAAGCTCGCCCGCAAACGGATCGACCTCCCAGAACTGGCGCTCAACCGGCACCACATCGGTATGGTTCAGCAAGCAGATGCCGCCTGAACCGGGCCCGATGCGGGCATAGAGATTGGACCGTTCCGGCGCTGAATCCGCAGTCTCGAAGGCGATGCCTTCAGCGGTAAGCACGTCGCCAAGGAACCGGACAGCGCGGGCCTCATTGCCGGGTGGATTGGAGGTGTCGATGCGCAGGTACTCGCGGAGAATACCCACGGCCTCGCGTGTCACGCTGTCCCAATTGATAGCGGTGGCCATCGGCGCCCGCCTTGTGGTCGAGATTGGGGGAGTGTAACGGCTTGCTGCGGCCCCGAACAGGACAGGTTGTGGCAACAAGTGGAGCCGGAGATAGTTGCTTGGTGGAACTTCTTCCGGGATTCGTCGCAGGCGCCGCGGGGCTGGCATGGGGATGGTTGGCGGCAAGCCGTCAGCATCTCCTCTACGCTCAGGACGAATACCGCACTGACTCGCTGGCGGGAAGCAGACTGCTTCGCTATCGCATCGGGCTCGCGCTCGCCAGCGGGTTGGGGTGTGGGCTCGCGTTTCGGCCGGGCCACTACGACGCGGGACCTGCATTCCTGTCGGGCGCCTTCGTCCTTGCTCTCGCACTGCTTTCGAGCACGGATTTCGAGCGGCGCATCATTCCGAACCGGGTAAGCTACCCGGCCATCGTGGCGGCTGCGGCGCTTTGCTGGGTGTGGCCCGATCGTTCGGTGACGGATGTGTGGCTCGGCGCGGGATTCGCCGCGGCGGTGGGAGCCGGCCTGTTTGTCCTCGGGCTTGCGGTGGGGGCGGCGATCGGCGTTTCGGCGACGCCATTTGGGCTTGGAGATGTGAAGTTGATTCTGCTGGTCGGGCTGCTCGCGGGCTGGCCAGCTGTGACGACAGCGCTCTTCCTGGGAGTCGTGGCAGCGGGCGTCCCAAGCGTGGTCCTGCTGCTGAGGGGGGGCGCGAGGAGGGTCTTCAGCTACGGTCCGTACCTGGCCTTCGGCGCCATGGCTGTCCTGCTCTGGCCCGAACGATTCGTCTAAGCGACGAATTCGAGGATATTGCCCGGCCGGGTGGCCGACGATGCACCAGCAGGCAACTCGACGACGCCCCGTGCGCCCCTGCCGCCGAAGGCGAGGCCCATCCACGGGCGCAGGCCCCGCACGACCTTTGTGACGCGCATCCCGCGATCGTAGAAGACAGCGTCGATCGAGAAGCGCATGAACATCATGTGGATGGAGCCGCAGGGCTCGATGATGAGCCCCGAACCTTCTTCAAGGTGGCCACGCAGCATCAGGCCGCGGAACCGGGTCCACGGGTTGGTCGCGCGGATGGCCACCCGGGCAAGCTCGATATCGGCAGTACGATCCCGAACCTGCACGGCGCTAGAACGCTGCCTTCATCTGGATGACCGCTGGTCCGCCGATGACGATCAGAATAGCCGGGAAGATGAAGAACACCAGCGGGAAGACCATCTTGATGGGTGCCTTGAACGCTTGCTCTTCGGCCTTCTGGCGGCGCTTGGTGCGCATCACCCCGGTCTGCACACGGATCACTGTGCCGATGGAGATGCCCATCTGCTCGGCCTGAATGATGGCGTTCACGAGTGATCGAAGTTCGTCGACGCCGGTGCGGTTCGCCATGTCCTGGAAAGCGTCTCTCCGCGACCGGCCCATGGTGATTTCGCGCATGGTGCGGGTGAGCTCGACGGCGAAGGGGCCGTTCACCTTCTCGATCACGCGACTGAAGGCAGCATCGATCCCGAGCCCGGCCTCCACCGAGGCGGTGATGAGATCGAACGCGTCGGGGAGGGAGCGCCAGATTTCTTTCTGACGCTTCTTGATCCGGCCAAGCAGCCAGATTCTTGGGCCATAGACTCCGAGGCCAGCCATGATTGCCCAGAAGATGAGGATGTTCCTGGGGGCGGTCCCGTTGCTGGCCATCATCGCGACAAGGACAACGGGCACGATCCCGGCGGCGATGGACACGATCAGGATGAACTGCCCGGGCGTCATCTTCAGCCCGGCCTGGAGGATGGACATGCCCAGGCGTTCCGAGATCGATGACGGCAACACGCGATTGAGCCTACCGCTCAAGTTGCGAATCATCGGCCGGATGACGCGAACGGAGAACGCCGCTTCGGGGTCGGGGAGCACTTCCTTCTGGGGTCGCGTGTACCGTAATCCGCCAAGTCGTGCGTCGATGGCGTCGGTAGAGGGCCGTGAGAGCAGTCCGTAGGCGGCGAAGGTCACAGAGAGGAATGTCGCGGCGGCGATCAATAGCTCCATAGCTTCCTAGACCTCGATGTTCACAATCTTGCGGATGACCATGAAACCCATGAATTCGGAGACGACGGCTCCAGCCAACATCATTCGCCCGAGGGGATCGGTGAAGAGTTGGCCCGTAAACTCCGGGCTAATCACGGAGAAGATTCCGAGGAGACCGATGGGGATTCCGCCGATCACATAGCCCGTCATGCGCTGTTGAGAGGTGATTGTCCTGATCTCGCCGCGGATGCGTTCGCGTTCGCGCATGGTGTGCGCGACGTTGTCAAGGATTTCGGCGAGGTTCCCGCCAACGGATCGCTGGATGAGGATGGCGGTGACGACAATATCGAAGTCGGAGCTTCCGACGCGTTCGTTGAGAGCGGTGAGGGCTTGCTCGACGCTGGCGCCCATGGCTGTGTCCCGGAGTGTGCGGCGGATCTCCGCCGAGAGCGGATCTGGCATTTGCTCTCCGGAAGCCTCCAGCGCCTGGAGGAGGCCGAAGCCGGCTCGCAGCCCGCTCGCCAGCATCTGCAGCATTTCGACCATCTGCTCCTCGAGCTTGCGACGGCGGGCGGAGATCCTCATGGCCAGCCAGCGACCCACGGCGAAGTAGCCAAGGGTGGCGGGCAGAATCGCCAACGCTGGCACAGGCAGCACGACGAGCGCCACGGCGCCCGCGGTCAGGGCGATGATGACGCGGAGGATGAGGTACTCGCGCACGTTGAGTGCGAGTCCCGACTGCCCAAGCTGAGTGGTCCACTGCTGGGCGAGGTTGGTGGAGACGAGGTTCACGCCGCCGATGCGGGTGCTTGTCCGTTTGCGCAGCCCGAGCCTCGTACCCGGACCCGGGGCGGCCGTTGGCCCTGCGTCGCGCAACCGTGCGAGCCGGCCGGCCGACTCGACCGATTGGGCGCCGAAGCCGGTGACCCACAGGGTCCCGGTGAATGCGAATGCACCGATGGTAGAGACGGCGAGCAGGAGGAGGATCATCTCACCACTCCCTTCCGCTATCGAAGAGATTGTTTGGCAACGCGATGCCGACCATCGCGAACTTTTCCGCGAATCCTGGCCGGATGCCGGTCGGCTTCATCGCTCCTCGAACACGGCCATCTTCGTCGACGTAGTCGAGCTTGAACAGAAAGATGTCCTGGAGCGTGATGGTGTCACCTTCCATGCCGGCGACTTCGGTAACGTGGGTGACTTTGCGCGAGCCGTCCTGCAAGCGCTGGACCTGGATGAGGAGATCAATGCCCGATGCAATCTGCTCGCGGATCGCCTTGGTGGGCAGCTCCATGCCCGCCATCAACACGAGGTTCTCGAGCCGGGCGATGGCGTCGCGGGGGGTGTTGGCGTGGACGGTTGAGATCGAGCCTTCGTGGCCGGTGTTCATGGCCTGGAGCATGTCGAAACACTCAGCACCGCGCACCTCGCCGACGATGATTCGGTCCGGGCGCATGCGCAGGCTGTTGCGCACCAGGTCGCGCTGCTGGATGGCGTTCTTGCCTTCGATGCTCGGAGGCCGCCCTTCGAGGGTGATCACGTGTTCTTGCTGCAGCCGCAACTCGGACGGGTCTTCGATGGTGACGATTCGCTCGGTGCTCGGAATGAAGGAGGAGAGCGCGTTCAACAACGTGGTCTTCCCGGTGCCGGTACCGCCGCTAATGATGATGTTCAGCTTCGCCCGAATGCACATTGCCAGGAACTCAGCCGTTGCATCGCTCAGCGCACCGACCGCGATCAGATCGGCCATTCGCATCTTGTCGGCCCGGAACTTCCGGATGGTGATGGTCGCTCCCCTGGGAGAGACCGGAGGGATTGTGATGTTGACGCGGGAGCCATCGGAAAGGCGCGCGTCGACCATCGGGCTCGATTCATCGATGCGGCGGCCGAGGGGCGCCACGATTCGTTCGATGATGCGCATGACGTGCTGCTTGTCGCGGAATCGAGCGGGGCTGCGGAAGATGCGGCCGTCGCGTTCGTAGAAGATCTTGTCGAGGTCGTTGACCATTACTTCCGAGATGGACGGGTCGCGGAGCAAGGGCTCGAGGGGGCCGAGGCCAAGGACTTCGTCAGCGACGGCTTCCACGAGTTCGTCGCGGCTGACGCCGCCCAGTTGCATCTGCTCCTGGAGAATGAGTTCGCGCGCTGCTTTGATGACAGCTTCGCGTTGCGCGGCGGCGTCGAGCCCTTCCAGCGTGCCGTGCTCCAGTTCGTCGATGAGGAGTTCGTGCAACCGAATCTTGGCCGCCTCCGCCTGGGGGTTGCCGCGGGTGGGTGCGGATGTCGAAACGCGGCCTTCCATCGCCCGCCGGCGGATTGGGACTTCCAACGGGGGGGCCGGCGTCGGGGCAGGGTCTGGCGGAGGCGCCGCGGC
>Ga0172369_10002527_pt1 | contig 25046 bp, 20 predicted proteins | sample LakKiv25m_FD_114539 | JGI IMG/M metagenome (GOLD analysis project Ga0172369, IMG submission 114539) | Freshwater microbial communities from Kabuno Bay, South-Kivu, Congo - kab_022012_11.25m | ecosystem: Environmental > Aquatic > Freshwater > Lake | place: Democratic Republic of the Congo...
CACAGCCGCAACCACAGCGCCGCGTCCTGGCGCTGCCCTGCCGCCGTGTCCGCGTTTGCGGACGGTTCGGGCGCGGCGCGCAGCACGATGTGATGGCCCGTTCGATGCGTCAGGCCCGGTTCCTCCGGCGCATGGGCGGCAGTGGCGCCGACAAAGCCGCCGACCCACTCGGCGTCGTCCATGGGCACCATCTGCTCCAGAGCCACCAGTGCGTGGACCAGGGACGGCTGCGGGGCCGAGGTTTGCGGCCACTCGCGCAAGGCGGTCACTTCGAAGCGCGCGCCGAATTGCCGTTGCGTCCACGTCGAGGCCTCGGCAAAGAGGGTGCGGATGCGCCGCCGCCAATTCGGGTTCTGCGTGCGGAAAGCTGCGTCCGCGTAGGCATGGACGCGCATCGTGCGGCTGCGCTCCAGCAGCGGGAGGGGCAGGGTGGCGCCTGGCAGCCGGTCTGGATCCAACGTGTGCGCGAAGTAGGCGCGTTCGCGCGGCGGTGGCCACGGGCCGACGCAGGCAACGGCGAGCCACGCTACCAGGCAAAGGCTGCCGGGCAGGGGGTGCAAGACGCGGCACGCTGGGCGCTTCGTTGCCATGGGCTAGAACCCACGATCTCAGCCCAGGCCGCTCCCCTGCAAGGGCAGCGGCCGCGGCCAGCGCCGCTGCGCCGAAACTCGCGCGCGCGGCGCCAGCGCGCGCAGCGGGCATCAGGAAACGGATAGGATTTCCAGCTCGCGCGCGCTGCCACCGACCTGGACCTGCACGCACTCGCCCACCGTCTTGCCGAGCAATGCCTGGGCGAGCGGAGCGGCAGTTCCGACGACCTGCACCTCGGCGCCATCGACCAGCAGCCGCTCGCCGACGCGCAGGGGCAGCAGGAAGTACAGCAGCGGGGAGGCATCCGCGATCGCTTCGACCAACGCACCTGGCTGCACGGTGTCGGCACCGGGTCGCGGCAGTTGGTAGAAGTGAAGCGCTGTCAGCAGTTGGCGCAGTTCGGCTATGCGCGCGGTCTGGCCGGCCGTCAGGTAGCTCTGTTCCAGCGCGCGCGTATCGTACTTGTCCTCGGCGCGCGATTCCTCATGTGTGGCACCGCTGTACGCATCGGCCGCTGCGTGCTGGGCGGCGCGCAGGCGGTGCTCCAACTCGGCGCCCAACACTTCGAGGATGCGCGTTTTGGGCGGCGGCACAGGCATGCCAGGGTCCCGGCGCGCAAGAGGCGCAGCGGCCACGGTAACTGGCCGCGCCGGACTGTCAAGGCGCATTCTGGCATCCGTCGTGCACCAGGCGTAAGCTGGGGCTTTCTGGAGGTCCTCATGGCTAGCCGATGGCAGATCTCACGCTGGTCGGTCGTCATCGCCGCATCTGCCGCCGCCTGTTCGCAAGCTGCCACGGGTGCCGCCCCGTCCGACGCTGCTGCTGAAGTTGCATCTACGACCGATGTCGCGCCGCCAAGTGACGCGGTGGCGGATGTCGCGGCCAAACCCGACACGCAATCTCCCGATATCCATGATGTGACGGCGCCTTCCGACGGTGCCGCGGATGCCGCCGCGGACGTTGCGGCAGACGCGGGTGCGGATCTCGCCACGGCGGACGCCGGCAAGCCAGATTCCGCAGCGGCGGACGTCGGCGTTGTCCAGGTCCAGTGTGCCGGTCCTGATGTGCATTTCCCTCTGTTCTCGAAAGTCTGCAAGGACGACGCGGGCTGTGTCGTGGCGCTCCACCAGATCAACTGCTGCGGCAGCATGATCGCGATCGGCATCGGCAAAGGCGCATCGCCGGCTTTTCTCGACGCCGAAAGCCAATGCCAGCAGCAGTATCCCGCGTGCGGCTGCGCGTCGATGCCGACCCAGGCCGAAGACGGCTACGCGGCGATGGGTGGGGAAACAGACATTGCTGTCCATTGTGTCGCACAAGTCTGCACGACATCGATCAAGGCGGCCAAGCTCGACTGCAAGGACCCGGTGGGCGGCGTTCCCAAGCCCTTCAAGTTTTGTGAGAAACAGAGCGACTGCACCTACGTCCTGCACACGAGCGATTGCTGCGGCACTCAGGTCGCACTTGGCATCACCAAAGCGGCCAAGGACGCGTACGAAAAGGCGGAAGTTACCTGCAGTGCGCAAATGCCCGTCTGCGACTGCTTGCCCAAGGCCACGACCGCCGAAGATGGCGCCAGCGCGGGCGACGGAATGCTCGCGGTGGCGTGCAACGGCTCAATGTGCCTGAGCTATGTCAAGCAGTGAAGCGCTCACCAATGACGACACTTGAGGAGAAACAGATGGGCATCCAGAGGCTTGTGCGCGCCTGGCTGGTCGCCGCCTTGATCGCCTGCAGCGCCCTTGCAGCCAGACAGGCCGTCGCGCAGGAGGATGCGGAGGCGAGTGTCGACCACCCGCTGGTGCCGCGCGTCCCCGGCTACTACATTTTCGAGTACAGTTTCAAGGAATTGGACAGTTTCCGCTTCACGCTGCCAGGCGGCAGCGAACAGGTCGCGCAGGGCGAGCATTGGACGATTCAGTACATGCTGCGAACCGGCCAGAAGCGCAGTTCTATCATCGACATCCTGCGTCAACACCGAATCCTGTTCGAGAAGATGGGCGGCACGGTTCTTGCTCAGGACACCGAGTGGGGCGTTCTGCTGCAGTGGAAGACGCCAACCGGCGAGTTGTCGTGTCTTGTGCGCGCAGCGAATGACGGCGATCAGTATGTGCTCAATATCGTTCAAAAAGGCGAGATGATTGCCAAAGCGCAGCCGACTGCTGCAGACCTCGCCAAGACGCTGGCGGACAAGGGTTCGCTGACACTGCCCGAGATCGCCTTCGAGCCGGGCAAGGCACTGCTCAAGGCCGAATCGACTGAAGTCCTTGCGCTGGTTGGAGAACTGCTGCGTGCCGATCCAACGCTCAAGCTGGAGATTCACGCGCATACCGACAACAGTGGCAAGCCGTTGGCGAACCGCACGCTGTCCCAGCAGCGCGCCGAGGCGGTCAAGCAGTACCTGATCAAGACGCTTACGGTTGCGGCGAAAAGGCTGAAAGCCAAAGGATTCGGCGATACCAGGCCAGTGGAATCCAACGCCACCGAGGCGGGCCGCGCCGCCAACTGCCGTGTGGAATTCGTCAAGAAATAGCGACACTTGTCAACGCCGCGCCGGCCTTTCCAGCGTGCCGTCGGGGTGGCGCGCAAACCGCTCCGGGTTGGCGCCATGCACCGGATCCAGGCGCGGCCATGGCCAGCCGCCAAAGCCCGTACGTCGAAAATCCTCGAATGTTTGGTGAATTTCGCTCTGCGTCGTCATCACGAACGGCCCGTATTGCGCCACGGGCTCGCCGATGGGTTGGCCTTGCAGCATCAGCAGTTCGACCTCCTCCGCGCCCGCCGTCAGGACCGTCGCGGCGTCGGCGCGCATGGCAACGAGGCTCTGCGGCGGCACCGATCGCGTCCCGACCGTCAGTTCGCCGCCGCGAAAGAAGTAGAGGTTGCGCGTGCTTCCCGGCTCGGCGGGCGGCAGCGTCCAGGTTGCGCCAGCGGCCAGCTTGATCGTCCAAATCGCTACATCCGCCTGCGGCCGCGCCGCCCAGGAGTCGGGCGGTGGACTGGGCGGCGCCACACCGTCCAGCGAGCCCGCGACCGTCGCGACCGCCACACTGCGTCCCGCCGCATCGTGCAGCCCGTGCAGCGGAATCGTCGGCGCCCAGAGCATGCGGAAGTGCGCAGGCACCATCTTGGCCTTGGCCGGCAGATTGAGCCAGATCTGGAACAGTTCCGTAGGATTGTCGGCGTCCTGACGCAGTAGCGGAAACATTTCGGCATGCTGGATGCCGCTGCCCGCTGTCAGCCATTGCACGTCGCCCTCGCCATAACGAGCCGCAGCGCCAAGTGAATCCGAGTGATCCAGCAGGCCTTTGCGCACGACGGTCACGGTCTCGAAGCCGCGGTGCGGGTGCTGCGGGAAGCCCGGGACGACGCGGCCGTGGTACATGCTCCAGCCGTCGCGACCGCTGAAATCCGAACCGATGTCGCGTCCCGTCAACGGCTGCCGCGGACCAAACTGGTCATTGCCGGCCGGATAGGCGTCGTTGTGGTGCATGCAGAACAAGAACGGATCGCTGGTCTGCCACGGGGTGCGCAGAGATTCAACATGCAGAATCGCGTCTTGCGCGTGGCTTGACTGGCTGGGCATCCAACTGTGAGCGGTCATGACATCCTCCGTGGGACCTCTTGCCGGCACGCTTGGGCGCCGGGTGTTGGGACGTTTGAGAACAGGGTAGCACGCCCCATTGGTCGCGGAGAGTCGAATAGGCGTGCCAAATGCATACTGACTGTTTCCGTGAGTGAACAATCGCGGACGCATGCCCTTCTTGCTGCAGCCCTCTGGACAGCCCGCGCCGCGCAGCCCAAAGTCACGCGCTGCCGCGGCGCCCGTGCGCCCCAACGGTGGCCCATGCCGACGCCCCTTTCGCGCCATCCGGAAGACGGTTGGATCCTCGCCGACCCGCTGCCGATGCGCCCTTCGACGCACCGCGCCTTTGTCGCGCTGATCGCTGCGCTGATCCCGCCAGAGCCGGTATTACCTGGCATCATTGAGCAAGTCGACGAAACGACGCGACGGCTGCTGCGCTACATGCACCCGATGACGGCGCTGGGCTTTTGCCTCATGGTGCATCTGCTCGACTGGTCGCCGATCTGGCGCTTGCGCGCGTGGCGGCGCATCCGCAGCCTCAGTCCGGCGCGCGGTTCGGCGATCCTGGCCGGTCTGGCGCACAGCCGCTTCGCCCTCATCCGCACCCTGCTGATGGGAGCCAAAGGCGCGATTCTGTCTACGTATTTCGACATGCCCGACGTGCACGCGGCGCTGCACCATGACCCGCGGCCTTTCATGCTGGGTCGCATCGCGTTGCGCCAGCGCTTGAAGGCCGGCGCGCAAGCGACGCAGGCCGACTTGATCGGCCCGGGACCGGGAGGCGTGCCGTGATCCAGCGTTTTGAAGACTACAGCCGCCAAGCCACCTTTGACGCCGACGTCGTCGTGGTGGGCACCGGTGCGGGCGGGGCAGTCGTCGGTGCGGAGTTGGCTCGAGCTGGGCTGCGCGTCGTGTTCGTCGAAGAAGGCGGCTGGCACGACACCGCCAGCTTCAACCCCTACATGACCGAGTCGCTGCCGCGCCTCTACCGCGACGCCGGCGTTGCCGCCATCCTGGGCACACCCAACATCCCGTTTGTCGAAGGCCGCTGCGTCGGCGGCAGCACGGTCGTCAACGGCGCGATGACGTGGCGTACGCCCGACGATGTCCTCGAAGGCTGGCACAAGTCGACGGGTGCCAGCGAGCTCAGCCCGCGCGGCATGGAACCCTACTTCGAGCGTGTCGAAGCGCGCATCTCCGCGAAACACCACCTCGATCTCGCCATCGGCGGCGATGCCCGCATCATGGTCCAGGGCGCGCGAAAAATGGGTTGGCGGGTCGAAGTCAACCGCCGCAACCAGGATACCTGTGTCGGCACGAACAATTGCGTCCTCGGCTGCCCAACCGGCGCCAAGCAATCCACACTCGTGACCTACATGCCCGACGCCATGCAGCATGGCGCGCAGTGTTTGACCGAGGTGCGCATCGAGGAACTGATCATCGAGGGCGGCCGCTGCGTGGGTGTGTGGGGCCGCGCCATCGATCCGCGCACCCGCAAGGCAGCACAGACAGTCAGCGTTCGCGCGCGCGCCGTCGTCGTGGCATGCGGCGCGGTGCAGACACCTGTGCTGCTCGAACGCCACAGAGTCGGGCGCCCCAGCGGCCTTTGCGGCAAGAACTTCACCTGTCACCCCAACGTCAAGGTGATGGCGCTCTATCCTTTCGAGGTGCGCAGTTGGCAGGGTATGTCGCAATATGCACAAATCCGTGAATTTCATGATGAAGGCATCGTGCTGGCGGAGAACTTCATCCCGCCCGGGCTGCTGGCCGCGCACCTGCCCTTTCACGGCAAGGAGGCGTGGGACCTCCTGGCGCGCTACGACCAGATCGTGCTGTCGGGCGCGCTGGTCGAGGATTCGACGACAGGCACGGTGCGGCGCGGTCCTGGCGGCATGGCGGTGCCGCGCTACGACATCACCGCGCAGGATCATGTCCGTTTCAAGAAGGGGGCGCGCCTCTTGGCCGAGATGCATTTCGCCATGGGCGCCGAGCGCGTGTTCCTGCCATTTTCGAACCTGCCGTGGGTCGACAAAGTGGACGATCTGCAGCGCATCGAGCCCACGCAGAAAAGCCGTAGCACATTGGAACTATTTACGGTTCACATGATGGGCACGGCGTGCATGGGCACGGATCCACGCCATTCGGTGATCGACTTGAATGGCCAGATCTGGGATCTGCCGGGCTGCTATGTCGCGGATGCCAGCATCTTCCCGACGGCTGTGGGCGTGAACCCGCAAGTCACGATCATGGCGATGGCAACGCGCATCGGCGAAAGGCTGGCGGCGAGCTTGAGCGCAAGGTCATCCGGCGCTCTTGCCGAAAGCCCCCAACCTCGCTAGCGTTCTCGTTGCGCTGCCTCCCATTGCGCGCTGAGGTACCTGCGATGTCGCCACTTCTCGTCTTCGGCCTCGTCCTCTTCGTGTTCTTCCTCATCAGCCTCGGGTCGCTGTTCACGACCGTGGCCCAGGGCACCGTCGCCGTGGTGACGATGTTCGGCAAGTACCAGCGCTGCTTGCGACCGGGCCTCAACATCAAGATCCCGTTCCTGGAGGTGGTGGCGCGCCGCATCTCGATCCAGAATCGCTCTGTCGAGCTTGAGTTCCAGGCGATCACCGCCGATCAGGCGACTGTCGGTTTCAAGGCCATGCTGCTCTATGCCGTGCTCAACCACGATGAAGAAACGATCAAGAATGTCGCGTTCAAGTTCATCGACGATCGCAGCTTCATGCAGGCCCTGGTGCGCACCGTCGAGGGCAGCGTGCGCAGTTTCGTGGCGACGAAAAAGCAAAGCGAAATCTTGAGCTTGCGTCGTGAGATCGTCAACGAGGTCAAGGCGCAGCTGGATGCCAGTTTGGAGGAATGGGGCTACCACCTCATCGATCTGCAGATGAACGACATCGTGTTCGACGACGTGATCATGACGTCGATGGCCAAGGTCGTCGCTTCCGCCAACCTGCGCGCAGCCGCGGAGAATGAAGGTCAGGCCCTCTTGATCACCAAGACCAAGGCCGCCGAAGCAGAAGGGCGCGCGATCCAGATCTCCGCGGAAGCACAGCGCGAAGCGAGCCGGTTGCAGGGCCAGGGCGTCGCGCAATTTCGTGAGGAAATGGCCAAGGGCGTGCGCCAGTCGATCGTCGAGATGACCGAGGCGGGGCTGGATCCGTCGTTCCTGATGTTCTTCATGTGGACGGAATCCATCAAGCATTTCGCAGAGCAGGGCAAGGGCAACGTCATCTTCCTCGATGGTTCGATCGATGGCATGCAGCGCAACCTGAACGAACTCATGGGGATGAACCAATTGCCGAAGGTCAGCCCGCCGCCGCCGCCGGTGCGGCGCTGAGCCCGCGCGCCGCTTGCCAGCGCCGGAAAGTCCTGCCACAACGCGCGCCGCGCGGCCCCACGCCGCTGTCAGGAATTCGCCATGGCCCAGCCCGTCGATGACACCGAAGAGTTCGCAGACCTGTTCGAACACATGCAGGCACGGCCGCAGCGGCGCATCGAGCCCGGACAAGCCATCGAGGGCACGATCGTGCACATCGGCGACAAGGTCGTGGTCCTCGATCTCGGCGGCGGGCGCGAAGGCTGGATGGATCTCGGCGGTCTCCACGGCCAGGACGGCAAGGTCACCGTGCGCGCCGGCGACAAGATCCAAGGCTTTGCCGTCAAGGTCGGCCGCACCATCGAGGTGTCACGCCAGATCGGCAAAGGCCTGGCCGGCCGCCAGCGCGTCGAGGAGGCGCGCGAAACCGGCATGCCCGTCGAAGGCGTGGTCACCGGCGTCAACAAGGGCGGCTATGAAGTTGACATTGCGGGCGTGGCAGCCTTCTGCCCCCTCGGCGCGATGGACGTGCGCCGCATCGAAGACACCGCGGCGATGATCGGCAAGAAGCTGACGTTTCGCGTCACGGAAATCCGCCACGGCAAGGACGTGGTGCTGTCGCGCAAGGCGCTGCTGGAAGAGGAGGCGGCGCGCAAGGCCAAGCAGACGCGCGAGAAATTGGAGCCGGGCGCGCGTTTTGACGGCGTGGTCACAGCGGTGCGCGACTTTGGCGCATTTGTCGACATCGGCGGCATCGAAGGGCTCGTGCCGGCGAGCGAACTGGCCTACGGCCGCGTGCGCGTGCAAGACGTCGTGCAGGTCGGCCAGGAAGTAGAGGTCGAGGTGCTGCGTGTCGAGCCTGGCAAGGAAGGAGGCAAGGAGCGGATTGCTCTGTCGATGCGGGCGCTTGCCAAGGATCCCTTCGAGTCGCTGGCGCCGCATCTGGCGCAAGGCACCGTGCTGCGCGGCATCGTGACGCGCGTCGAAGCATTCGGCGCCTTCGTCGAACTGGTGCCCGGTGTGGAAGGCCTGGTCCACGTCAGCGCTTTTGGCAAGCGCATCGGTCGGCCTGCGGATGTGGTGCAGCCAGCGCAGGACATCGCGGTGCGCGTGGACGCGGTCGACGGCCTGGCGCGGCGCATTTCGCTCGCCTACCTGGAACCAGCGGAATTGCAGAAAGGTTTGGAGCCCGCAGTGAGCGGCGAGAAGGCGCCAGCTGGTGCGCGCATCCTGGGCATCCAGCTGCCGCCCGTGACACAGGCGCCGGTCAGTGCCGAGCGCGAGGCAGCGGCGCCGTCTGTGCCGCGCGCGGTGCTGCCGCCGCCGACCACGGGCGCCGTGCACGACGTGACCGTCGATCGTGTTGAAACGTATGGTGTATTTGTGAGCTGGGAGGGTGGCCGCGGCCTCGCGCCCGGCGCCGATCTCGGCCTGCCCTTCGGCACGGACCTGCGCCGCGCGGTGCCGATCGGCTCGACCTTTCGCGCCGTAGTCGTCGAAGTGCGCCCCGACGGCAAGGTGCGCCTGTCCAAGACGGCCGCGCAGGATGCCGAAGAGAGGGCGGAAGCCGCCTCCTGGCAGGCGGCGCAATCGGACAAGCGTCCCCAAGGTCCGGTCGGCTCTTTCGGCGAGCTGCTGCTGCAAAAGCTAAAGGATAAAGGGCGGTAGCACCGCATGACCGACCTCCTCGGCACGTTCAGCGAGCACCAGCAGTCGGTCTGCCGCCATTTCCCCTATCCGATCGCGGCTGCCTGGCAAGAGGCGTTGCTCGCCACTGACGAGATCCAGCTCGAACAGCGCTTGTTCACGGTGATCGAGGTTACGGCGCGCGTCCTCGGTATCCTGGCCATCTGCGACTACCTGCGTGGTGCCGTAGTGTTGGACGTCGAGCCGCTGCTACAAGGCCTTGACAAGCCCAAGCCAGAGCACTGGGCCGCCCTGTGCCGCGCCGCGGCGCACGCCATCGCGCAACGCGAGACGCCCAAGCCGTTCTGTGCGGAACTGCTGACTTGGGCGCTGACCCCAGCACGCGACCAACTGGACGGCTGCGCGCGACTGGAGCACGTGTTGGGTCTGCGACGCGACCTGCTGCGCCGCACCGGCAGTGACGACACGTTCGACCACGAGGTGCGGGTCGAGGCCCTGTGCCGAACCGTACTTGGGCTGCTGCAGTCGCTGACCTGGTTGGCGCTGTACCGGATGATGCGGGTGACGGCGCTCAAGACGGAGCGCGATCGCACCTACTCTGGCTGCATGCAGTTCTTCGTCGGTGGTGCGGAGTTCCCGGAGCCGCTCGACGCGATGTGGACGGCTCACTTGCTGCTGGACGTGGTCTACCTGTGCGATGCCCGTGGTGCAAACTTGCTCGAACTTTCGCCTTTTGTCAGGTACTTGAAGCATCCGCGCCAACGCAAGACGCAATGCTTTCTGTTCGAGGCGGCGCGCAGCATGGAGCGCTTGACCCTGGTACACGACACGAGCGGCACGCGCGTCGAGACCGCGATCGCCAGCCCGGAAGGAGAGATTTCGCTCGATGAATGGCTGAGTTTGCGCGAGAGCCACCACGCCTACCACAGCAACACGGATCGGGCTGGAACGATGCGCGGTGATCCCGGCGCGGCGGTGCGGCGGCCGCCGTCTGACGCAACGGTGCGACCGATTCCCGACCTGTCGGCAGCGGCATTTCGCCAGGGGCGCGACGCCACCCGCCGGCCGAGTTCCGCGCTGACGCCTGCGCTGCTGCAGCGCGAACGTTGGCTGACCGTGGCCAAGGTGGGCATCGTACTGTTGATGGTGGTGCTGTGGGTGCGGTTGCTGGCGGCAGGCAAGCGCACGTCGGTGGCGCCGCCGCTGCCGGCCGTGGCGCAAGCCCAGACATCGACGGCGGTTCCAGTCCCGGCTCCGGTTCCGGTGCGGGTCGCAGTTGCGGCCCCGGCTCGGGTTCCGGTTCCGGCCAACACCGCGGCACAGCCACAATCGGACTTGAAGTTCTATGATCTCGCAATGGCCGAGCACAAGCTGAGCCCGACCTATGCGGTCCTCAAGCTGGAGGAAGCCGTCGAAGCAGGCGATGCGCGCGCGGCGCCCGCCCTGGCACGCCTCTATGCCACCATGGGTCAAGGATTGCGCGGTCATTGCGCGCGTCTGGCGCTCGCCGCCCTGCGTGACCGCCCGGCGGACGCCGAACTCCTCGCCCTGGCGCGTCGCTGCGGCGCCGACCCTTCGCGCGTGGCACTCGCTGACGCAACAGAATTCCCTGGCGGCAAGGGAGCTTTGACATGGAAGCTGCTCGCGGAGGCCGCTGGCACGATCTACGGCGACCGCCTGGTCCCGGCGGATCGGCGGCGCCTTGCCAAGGATCTCTACGGCGACGTCGCCGCGCGCGGATTGGTCAAGGGACACCTAGGCCTTGCGCGCATTCATCTCTACGGCGAAAACAACAAACAGCGCTGTCTTGATGAGGCGTTGCGGGCGCAGGTCATGGGCGGTGCGCCAACGGATCGCGCGGAGGCAGCGGCACTCATCGCAACATGTAAGCCATCACCGTGACTTGTGCCCGCCGCGCAACGCCGCGCCCTTGTGCATGCTCGCGCGCAAGGCGCCGATGTTCGACGGCTGGTAGTAGTAGGGAAACTGCGCATTGCCGCTGGTGATATCCGAGGCAAGTGCGCCATCCGGGTACAGGAAGAAGATGCGTGGCACATAGGTGGCGATGTGACCGTAGCGCGCCAGCCATGGCGGACGCTCGTCGGTATCCTGGTGCACCATCACGAAGTTGCGCGACAGGCGCGCGATTTCCGGGTCACGGAACACGGGCATCAGTTCGCGGCAGTGTGGGCACCAATGACCAAAAACCAGCAGGAACATGGGTTTGCCGTGGATTGCGGCTTCCTTGCTGCCCTCCTCCCACGTCTGCCAGTGCACGGGACCGGACCAGTCGAGCGTCTCGGCCGTCGCTGCCTGCGTCGACACGCACAGCACCAGGACGAATAGAATCCTCAGCACTTGCTCGGGGCGCCCAACCTTGATCTGCAAACGTGCCTCCGGACAGCGGTGCGGTCGATGCTGAGCGTTTGCTCAGCGTGCGCAGCCTAGACGATTGGCGTGTGGGGTGCCAGTGCGGCGGGCTGCTGCCTCGGTGCCGCGTCGCCTTGCGGCCCTCGCGGCGCAGGGCTACGATCCGCACCCGATGCCCACGGGCGCCCCGCGGCCCCAGGCAGCCGAGGTGAAGGATGATGCGAAAATCAGGATTGTTTGTCGTCTTTTTGGTGGGCGTTGCGTGCGCGTGCCCCGCGCTGGCTAAACCCCCAGCTGTGGAAAAGCCCGGATTGCCTCCGCCGCCGCCTTCCCCTTCCGACAGCGACGACGAGAACTGCCCGGCCGGAACGACGTTGCATCGCACGAAGAACGAGCGGTACTGCTACCGGTCCAACTACGCGAAAGAAGGTAAATGGACCTTCTGGTTCGACAGCGGGCAGAAAAAGGCGGAGACCCTGTACAAGAACGGCAAGCGTGAGGGCAAGCGCTTGATGTGGCACGAGAATGGCCAGAAGAAAGAGGAATCGAATTACAGGAACGACAAGTTTGACGGCACGTTTACGACCTGGAATGACAAGGGCCAGAAGACCGAAGAAATCGCCTACAAAGACGGCAAGAAGAACGGCACGTACCTGAACTTCGACTCCGACGGCAAGAGGAAGGAAGAAAGCGAATGGCTGGAAGACAGCAGGCAGGGCAAGACCGCGTTCTTCTTTGACAATGGCAAGAAGAAGGAGGAGATCGACTACGTCAAGGGCAAGAAAGAGGGCAAGTGGACCTTTTGGTTCGAGAGCGGCACCAAGAAGCGCGAGACGGACTACGTCGCCGGCAGGCGCAGCGGCAGACAGATTGACTGGGCGGCGAATGGCAAGTTCTCGGAAGCTGTGTGTTTTCGCGATGAGTCGGAAGTGTGGCGCACGACCGAGGAGGCGGTGGCCAAGAGCAAGAACTGCAACTGAGCGGATGGGTGCTCGCCATGGAAGCCTTCGACTTCGTGATCGTCGGTTCGGGCTTCGGCGGTTCCATCCCCGCATTGCGTCTGGCGCAGGGTGGGCGCAAGGTCCTCGTTCTCGAACAGGGCGAGCGTCTGACCCCGCAGGACTTCCCGCAGGATTGGAGCTTTCGCTCGCAGGCTCGGCTGTTCACGACCTACACATCAAAGGATTATCACGTCATTTTGCGCTATGGTCGTGGTCTCGGCGGCGGATCGCTGACCTTCGCGGCGGCGATGCTGCGCGCGCCTTCTGAGGTGTTCGAGTACCGCGATCGCGATGATTACCGCGTCTGGCCCGCCGCGCTGACACGGTCGGTCATGGATCCCTACTACGCGAAAGTCGAAGCGGAGATGACGATCGCGCGCGCTTCGTGGTCGGACGTGCCGCGCGCTGGCGGCGTGTTCGCGATGATGCTGGACAAGATGGGCAAGACTGCGGATCGCAGCATGTATCCCATCCACGACTGCATGCAGTGCGGCTTTTGCATGTGCGGCTGCCCGTTCGGGCGCAAGAAGCACCTGGGCCACAACTATATTCCCGGCGCGGAGCAGAAAGGCGCGCAATTTCGCACGCAATGCAAGGTGCACCACATCGAGAAGGACGGCGACGGTTGGCTGGTGCGCTATGCCGACGTGCACGGCGTGGCGCAAGTCGTGCACGGCGACGGGCTCATCGTCGCGGCGGGGGCGTTGGAGACGCCGGCCGTGCTCCTGCGCTCCAAGCCGTGGCTGACGGATTTGCACCCGCAAGTGGGCAAGAACCTCAACAACAACGGAGATGTGGCATTCCTGTTCCGTCTACCGGCGACGCTGCCTGCCACGTATCCGTATATGGGCCGCAACAATGCCGGCGTGATCACCTATGCCTTCTGGGCGGAGCACCGCATCACGATCCACCCGGGCGCTGGGCCGCCGGCGTTGGTGGCGGCGATGGACGTGTATTCGGAGCAGGCGGGCCCCAAGGTGCCTCTGGGCTATGAGTTCAAGCACTTCGTCCGCGACAACTACGCGAAACACCTGTTTCCGGCGTTGGCGATCGGCCTTGTCGACGGCGAGGGCCAGGTGACGGTGAACGGCGACGGCATCGTCGAATTCGTCTTGCCACTCCATGACCGCATGAAGGCATACATCGAGCGCGTCGCAGGCGTCGGTCGGCAGATTGCCGAGGCGAATGGTGCCGAATTGCTGCGCACTGGCGGCGACACATTCGAACACGGTGACGCACATCCCCTTGGTACTTGCCGCATCGGCGCGGACGACGGCCGCGCGCCGTGTACGCCAGACGGAGAATTGCGCGGCCAAAAGAACCTGTACGTTACCGATGGCGCGGCGATTCCCGGTGGTACAGGCGTGAACCCGTCGCTGACGATTGCCGCCAACGCTGAGCGCATCGCGGCGCATATTCTGGCAAAAGGCTAGGAGGAACAAGTGGATCGACGCATGTTCCTCCAGACGATGAGCGGTTGGTCGCTGGGTGCGCTGCTCGCCGCCATGCAAGCGAGCGACCGGCAAGCCAGGGCCGACGGCGTTGGCTATGTCTCGCCCGGCTTCCAGCGCAAGCCGGTGCCGGGCGCGTGCATCCAGCCGCAAACGAGCACCGAACAGACGCTGGCCGCGGTGCTCGACACCGTGGTACCGGGACCGCAGACCGATCCAGAAGGCTCACCGGGCGCACTGGAAGCGTGTTCGCTCAACGTCCTCTTGGATTCGACCTTTCCATTTCTGCAGTACGCGGACCTGTTTGCCGGAATGATCGACCAGATCAGTATCGATGCACACGGCGTGCCGTTCGTAGCCCTCGCCTATGCGCAGCGCCTCGAAGTGCTGGCGGCTGCGGCCGAGAAGATCCCGCTGTTGCGTCTGGCTTATCGCGCGATTCGTTCAGCGTTTTTCGGCGGTGCCTACAATGGCGTGGGTCTCGATTACGTTGGCTATCCTGGCCCGAACCTGGGCTACCGCCACGTGCCCGAGTGCTCCTTTCGCACGCCGGTCTGCCAGGAACTCACGTCTGATGGGCGGATGCCATGAATCACGTGACGGTTCTCCTGCTGGCGCTGGGCTGCGTCGCCTGCGCGCGCGGACCCGCCGCCAGCGCGGCCGCGCCCCAAGCCGACGTCGAGGTCGATTCCCCTGCCGTGGCCGACGTCGCACTGCCGCTTTACCCAAGTCCTTGCCGTGGTTGCCACGATCCGACCTGGCTCGCGGCGCACCAGCCCGGTGCCACCGGCACGCCAGCGAGTTGGCTCATGGCCAAGGGGCGCGGCCTCGTGCGCGTCGAGCCGGTGTTTCCGACACCCGGGACGGTCTATGGACTGCCGTGGCCGGCACGCGGCTGGCATGACGCTGCGGCATTGCAGAACTGCGCGGTCTGTCACCCGTATCGTCCGCAGGATGGGCTCGGTCACAGCCTGCTCAGCTATCCCGATGTCCAGGCCGTCTTCAAGCCGGGCGGCAGTTGCGCAACGGGTTGCCACACGTGGCTGGATCCGGCGATGGCGCCCGACAAGCTGCTCGGTGGCGCCGACAACGGGCACGCGCGCATCTGGCTGCTGGGCGTGCGACCGAAGGTTCCGCAAGACTACAGGTTCGCAGCCTTCAATCCCGGATGCGGCGGCTGTCACAACGTGGCATCAGAAAACCATGGAGCCATCGCTGGTTGTCTGGACTGCCACCGCATGGGCGGTCCCGGCAGCGCGTCGCATGACAGACACACCCAGGTCATCGAAGGCAACCAGGCCAAGCTCGATCCGCAAGCCGTCGTCGCCGGCGCGCCGACATGCGGATGGTGCCACACGCCCGCCAGCGGTGAGACCGGGCGCAGCCGCGCCGCCTGCTACAACTGCCACCTGAGCGGCCATCAGCCGATGAATGCCAAGGGCAAGGCTGAGTTCTGGATCACCCCGTAGCGGCGGCGCATCAGGGCCCGTGACGCAAAGACTCGATCGAGTCGTTGTCACAGAAGTCGCCGCGCATCCGCATCGGTGAGCTTGGCGACCAGAGAAGAAGCAAACGGGCACAGTGTCAAGCTATTTTGGCACAAGCGCTCACAGATCGCCGCTCATCTTCTTCTCGTAGAACTCGCACTTGCGACAACTGCCCAGCTTGTCTGCGTACGTACCTTGCACCACACCGCCGCAGAGCGTCCCGGCGACAAACCAGCAATCTTCGCCGTGATCGGGCCAGGCCGGGCAGACACCGAGCTTCTCCGCGTTGACGCCGCCCTCTTCGCGGCCGCACTGCTTGAACTCCCAACAGTTCTTCACCTGTTCACCTCGCGCCACCGGTGTCGTCGCGGCCGCCTGACGCCGGCCGGCCGTCCCTGCACGCCCCTATGCGAACGCGGGCGCGGAACATAGCCTGGAATTCGATGCGTGGGTAGCCGCTCTTGCGTGGCCGCGCCCGGCCGCCTACCTTCTCGGGTCATGTCCACAGCGCCGCCCCCGCCCCACCAGCCTGCCGCGATCCGCCTGCGCGGCGTGCGACAGAATAACCTGCGCGGTTTCGATGTCGAGATACCTCTAGGTCAACTGGTCGTTGTGACAGGTGTTTCCGGATCTGGGAAGTCCTCGCTCGCCTTCGATGTCCTCTACGCCGAAGGCCAGCGCCGCTACGTCGAGTGTCTGTCCTCCTATGCGCGCCAGTTCCTGGAACGCATGGACAAGCCGCAAGTGGATGACATTCAGGGCATCCTGCCGTCGGTCGCGCTGCGTCAGGGCAAGAGCATTCGCGCCGCGCGCGCGACGGTGGCTACGCTGACTGAGCTGGGCGAGTACTTCCGCCTCGTTTTCTCGCACGCAGCAGCACCGAATTGCCCGCGGTGCCAGGCGCCAGTGCAGCGGGCGCAAGTTTCCGCGATGGTGGACGATCTGCTAGGGCAGGGCGCCGGCCGACGCCTCGCCGTCACCTTCGATATGCCTGTTGTTTCAAGCAGTTCTGCGCGCGCCGCGCTACACGGGCTGGCCGCCGCCGGCTACCACCGCGCCTTTGCGATGGGTCGCGTCGTCCCGCTGACCGAGCGCCTGCAAGATGAGCAGATCGGCTGTGTGGTCCATGTGTTGCAGGACCGCTTGAGCGCCCAGCCGACGGAGCGCCTGCGCCTCCATGATTCTCTGCATCAGGCCCTGCGCCGCGGCGGTGGCACTGCCTCGGTCTGGTTGGAAGGGGCGACGCCGCCAGGGTTGCGCACCTTTCGACCCATCGAAGAGTCATCTGGATTCATTCACTTGCGTGCCAGCACCAGCCTGCGCTGCACGGCCTGCGGCACGGACATCGCCGAACCTTCGGCACAACTGTTCTCCTCCAACTCGGCTGTCGGTGCTTGTCCGCAGTGCAACGGCTTTGGGCGTCTGGCCGACATCGACCTCGGTCGCGTCATTCCCGATGTCCGCAAATCCTTGTCGCAAGGCGCGATCAAGCCGTGGAGCACCGAGTCCACGGCCGATGAACGCGAGGAACTTGCCGCCTTCTGCGCGCGCCAGGCGATCGACATGGACACGCCGTGGCAGGACCTCAGCGACCCCCAACGCAAGGCGATCCTCGAAGGTGAAAAGGGTGGCTGGCGCTCGGGCCGCTTCTACGGCGTGCGCGGCTGGTTCAAGTGGCTGGAAACAAAAAGCTACAAGATGCACGTGCGCGTGTTGCTGGCCCGCTACCGCGCCTACCTGACCTGTCCATCTTGTCAAGGGCAGCGCCTGCGGCCCGAGGCGCTGGCGTGGCGGTTGGACGGTCTGACGCTGCCGCAGTGGTTGGCCCTGCCGGTGCGCGCCGTGCGCGATCGCAGCAATGCCCTGCATCTCGAGTCGGCGGAGGCCCTGGCCCTCGACCAACCGCTGCGCGAGCTGCGTCATCGCGTGAATTTCCTGGATGAAGTCGGGCTGGAGTACCTCTCCCTCGATCGGCCGGCACGGACCCTGTCGGGCGGCGAACTGCAACGCGTGCAGTTGGTGGCGGCGCTGGCGACGGGCATGACGCAAGTGCTCTACGTGTTGGACGAACCGAGCGTCGGGCTGCATCCCCGCGACAATGACAGGCTCTTGCGCATCCTGGAGCGCTTGCGCGCCGCCGGCAACACGGTCGTCGTTGTCGAGCACGACCCGGCGCTCATCAGCGCGGCGGATACACTCATCGACCTCGGGCCGGGCGCGGGCGACGGCGGCGGGCAGTTGCTGTTTGCGGGGCCGCCGAGCCGGCTCGCCAGCGTGCAAGAGAGCTTGACTGCAGACTATCTGCTCGGGCGCCGCCGCGTCATACCGGATGCGCCGTACGCGAAAACCGTCGCGCGGCGCGCGGACGCCGATCACTGGTTGCGGATTCTCGCGCCCCGTGCGCGCAACTTGTGCGGCCAGGACGTGGCCTTCAAACACGGCGCGCTCAATGTCGTGTGCGGCGTGTCGGGCTCGGGCAAGTCGACGTTGGTCGACGAGGTGCTGTACCGCACCCTGCTGCGCAAACGCGGTGAACCGACGGACGAACCCGGCGCCTGCGCCGGCATCGAGGGCGACCGCGGCATCAGCGACGTCATCTTGTGCGACCAGGAATTGCCGCCCGCCACCAGCCGCGCCAACTGCGCGACCTACTTGAAAGTCTGGGATGCCATCCGCACCCGCCTGGCCGACGAACCGCTGGCGCAGGCGCGCGGCTTTTCCAGCGCCACATTTTCCTTCAACCGCGAGGGCGGCCGCTGTTCGGTGTGTGAAGGCTTGGGCTTCGAGACCGTCGACATGCAATTCCTGTCCGATGTGCGCATCACCTGCGAGGCCTGCGACGGCAAGCGTTTTCGCAGTGACGTGCTGCAGGTGCGGCACCGCGGACGCAATGTCGCGGATCTGCTAGAGATGACCGCGCAAGGTGTCGCCGACGCATTTGCCGACGACCCGCCCCTGGCGCGGCCGATGCAGGCGCTGTGCGACCTTGGTCTCGGCTACCTGCGTCTGGGTCAGCCGCTCTCGACACTGTCCGGTGGCGAAGCCCAGCGCCTCAAGATCGCGCACCACCTGCTGCAAGCCCGCACAAAGATGGCGCTGTTCCTGTTGGATGAGCCGTCGACCGGGCTGCACCTGCACGACGTCCATGTCCTGCTGAAGAATCTGCGGCGTCTGACCGAGCGCGGCAACACCGTCATCATTGTCGAACACCACCTCGATATCATTGCCGCCGCGGATCACGTCCTCGAATTGGGACCCGAAGGCGGGCCAGAAGGCGGGCGCGTGCTGTATGAGGGCGATCCGCTAGGACTATGCGCCGTGCTGGATTCCCCCACTGCGGCGCACTTGCGGCGGCACCTGCGCCGGCAGCAAAGCGCCGCCGCCGACCGGTCGCTGCTGCCCCAGGCGCCGGCGGTGGCACCGACGGGCGTGCCGATCGATCACGATCCCGGGCACATCGAGGTGCGCGGTGCGCGGACCCACAACCTGCAGAACGTGTCGCTCGACATTGCGCGCGACCAATTCGTCGTGATCACGGGGCTGTCGGGTTCCGGAAAGAGTTCTCTCGCGTTCGATGTCGTGTTCGCCGAAGGGCAGCGCCGCTTTCTCGATTGTCTTTCACCTTTTGCGCGCCAGTACCTGCCGCCCAGCGCCCGGCCGGACGTCGATCGTCTGGCCGGGCTGCCGCCAACCGTGGCGATTGCGCAGCGCACGACGCGCGGTGGCAGTCGGTCGACCGTCGCGACCATGACGGATATCTATCCGTATCTGCGGCTGCTGTATGCGCGCTGTGGCACGCAACTGTGTCCGAAGTGCGGCGGGCCCGTGTCCGGTCAGAGTGCCGACGAAGTCGCCGCAGCGCTGGACGAGCGGTTCGGCGCTGCGACGGTGTACGTGCTGGCTCCAGCGGTGCGCGGCAGAAAAGGGCATCACAAGGAGATCATCGACAGGGCGCGGCAGTTCGGACACGACTGGCTGCACATCGATGGCAGCCTCGTGCCGGCGTTGGCGGTGCCGGAATTGCGGCGCTTTGCCGCGCACGACATCGACTACGTCACTGCGCGCATCGACGCGAACCTGTCGAACGTGGCGCGAAAGCAGGCCATCGTGCACGCCGTGGATGCGGCGCTGGCTCTGGGCGACGGCACGGTGCTGGCGCGCACGTCGGAGTTGGCGCCGGTCACCTGGTCGCTGCGGCGCCACTGCGGTCGCTGCGACCTCTCGGTAGAGGCACCGGATCCACGCCTGTTTGCCTTCACGACGGCAGCGGGTTGGTGCCCGGCCTGCCAGGGCACGGGCATCGAGGCTGCAGAAGTGCCGGCGCAGGTGCACAAGGCGCGGGACCGGGGCGCCCGAAAGCAGGAACAGGACGGGCGTTCGTCTGCGGATCTCGCGCGCTCCGGTCTGCCAGATGGCGGTGAAAAAATTGAGGATCAACCGCTGCGCCTGGCGCGCGTCTGTTCGGCGTGTGCCGGCTCGCGCCTGCGGGCGGAGGCGCGCTCGGTGCAACTCGGCGGCAAGACCATCGATGCCGCCGTGGAGTTGGGTCCTGCGGCGCTCGGCGCCTGGCTCGGCGGCATCGCCTTCCAGCACCGTGACGCGCAAGTGGCAGCCCCGATTGCGGAGGAGTTGTCTGCGCGTTGCCGCTTCCTGTCCGAAGTCGGCTTGGATTACCTGGCCCTCGGTCGCGGCGCGCCGACTTTGTCAGGCGGCGAGAGCCAGCGCATTCGGCTGGCGGCCCAACTCAGCTCCAACCTGCGCGGCGTCCTGTACGTGCTGGACGAGCCGACGATCGGCCTGCATCCAGCCGACAACGCGAAGCTCTTGCAGGCGCTGAGCGATCTCGTCACGCGCGGCAACGGTCTCTTGGTGGTCGAGCACGACGAAGAGACCATCCGCCATGCCGACCACGTCATCGAACTCGGGCCTTCCGGCGGCAAAGGCGGGGGGCGCGTGCTGGCCGAGGGTTCGCTGCAAACGCTGATGGATGCACCGAATTCGCCGACCGGGCTGGCGCTGCGCCTGGGCCGCGGCCGCCGCGTGCGGCCCGAGCCCCGCAGCATCGACCAAGAAACCGCGTTCATCACCGTGCGCGGCGCAACGCGCAACAACCTGAAGGATGTCACGGTGCGTTTCGCGCGCGGCCGCTTCAATGCCGTCACCGGCGTCTCCGGGTCCGGCAAATCGACCTTGGTGCGCGACTTGCTGGTGGCACGCGGCAATGAAGGCGTCGGTGTGACCGATTTGCGCCGGGGAAACGTCAGCCAAAGCACCGAATTGGATGGCATCGACGGAGTGCAGGGCCTGGGCCGCATCGTCGAAGTAGACCAAGCGCCCATCGGTCGCACGCCGCGTTCGTGCCCGGCGACGTACATCGCAGTGTTCGACGACTTGCGCAAACAGTTCGCCGCATTGCCCGAAGCCAAGGTCGCCGGACTGTCAGCCGCCAACTTTTCGTTCAATGTCGAGGGAGGTCGCTGCGAGGCCTGCGGGGGCGCCGGCCAGATCAAGGTCGAGATGAACTTCTTGCCAACAGTCTTCGTGCCTTGCGAGCAATGTGGCGGCAGCCGCTACGACGAACGCGTGCTGGCCGTGCGCTACAAAGGCGCCAGCATGGCCGACGTGCTGCAAATGTCGCTCGAAGAGGCGGCGGAGCACTTTACCCATGTGCGCGCCGTGGCGCGGCCGCTGGAGTTGGCGGTCAAGATGGGGCTGGGGTACTTGCAACTCGGCCAGGGCTCGAACACGCTGTCGGGCGGCGAGGCGCAGCGTCTCAAGATTGTGGCGGAACTGTGCAAGAAGCGGCGCTTCGAGACGGTCTACGTGCTGGACGAGCCGACGACGGGTCTGCATCTGATGGACTTGCAGAAACTCCTGTCCGTGCTACATGAATTGGTGGATCGCGGCGATACACTGGTGGTGATCGAGCACCAATTGGATTTGGTGCGCGAAGCGGATTGGCTCGTGGATTTGGGGCCAGGCGCAGGGCCGGCGGGCGGGCAACTGCTGCACGAAGGGCCGGTGGCGGCACTGGTGAACAGCAAGAGCAAGACGCCGACGGCGGTTGCGTTGCGGGCGCAAGGGGCAGCCCAGCCAGGGCGTCGCGCCCCGCCGCCCGATCCGCCCCAAGCACGCTGAAGACGCAGCACAACCCGCCTGCAAAGCTCGAATCCCCGGCGCTGACCACATACGCTGTGCCAAGACCCACGTTGAAACGGAGGAACGTCATGGATTATCAAGCCCCGGATATCGAAGGCATGCGTCGGCGCGCGCAGCAGCATGTGGAGCAAGGCGCGGTGACCGATGCCTATCGCGCGGATCGGGAAGCAGTATTGAGGATGCTGGGTGAGGCACTGGCGACGGAAATCGTGTGCACGCTGCGCTACAAGCGGCACTATTTCATGGCGCAGGGCATTCACGCCAAGGCGGCGGCGGCCGAGTTTTTGCAGCACGCGACGCAGGAATCGCAGCACGCAGATCTGATTGCGGCGCGCATCGTGCAGTTGGGCGGCGAGCCGGATCTCGACCCGGAGCACCTGCCCAAGCTCAGCCATGTGCGCTATGAACCGGGAACGACGTTGCGGTCAATGATTGAGGAAAACCTGATCGCCGAGCGGGTGGCCATTGACAGCTACAAGGACGCAATTGCGCTTGTCGGGGATGGCGATACGACGACACGGCGGATGGTGGAGGAGATTCTGGCGGTGGAGGAGGAGCACGCGGAGGATTTGGTGAGCCTCTTGCGGCCGCAGGTGACGGCTTGAGGCTGATGCTGCCGTTCGCAAGGTAGATCAAAGCCTTCACGTTGGCGTCGACGCCCAAGTAGCCGGCCTGGAGGATTTGGGGATCCAGTCGCGTCGCCGCCGCGACGACTGGGCTGGCACTTTCAGGCGGCTGCCCACCGAAAGCGGCGTCGGACGCCGGCCGCGCTGCCATCCCTCGCGCAATTACCGATAGATATGACGACATTCTGCGAAGCGCACTTGGACCGCTTGCGGCGGGGGGCCGGGGAAACCTCGTCGCAGGCGAGTTTCTTGATCGCGGCCAGTGATGCCGTTTGCGACCCACACAAAGCGCGGCCGTCGACGCGATGCTCGAGCACGACGCCGGCGTCCTGGCACCCTCATCATCGGGGCGTTGTCTGGCTTGTAACTGCGTGAGTTACGGAGCAAACACCGACGTTTGAACCCGGGACCTGCTGATTACGAATTGCGGCAGGAGTGCAGCAACATCGCAGGGGTTCGCATGAACTCAGCGACTTCTGCGGCGGCTGACGGCGACGGACGGCAAGCGGCGGCATGTGGTGGTAGGGTCTTGTGGTAGGGTCAAGGATGCGGGCCCGCAGTGGCGTTCGTTTCGTTCATTGCGTCTGGTTCGCAAAACGACTACGCTCAGAATGTGCGCGGCCACGTGTCGCGCCGGAGACCAACATGGCAACATCAGCGGCTCGCGTCGACGCAGCAGGACGAAAAGGCAGTGTCCGCAATCGATTCGACGTGGCGCGCCGCGCGGTGCGGGCTGCCATCGAAAACGGCGGTGCCGTCCATGTGATGATCGACAAGGGCGAAGCCGCGGATCGCGACGTAACGCTTCCGCCCGAGATGATGCCCGTCATGCTCGATGCGCTGGAACATCTGGCGCACGGGCAGGCGGTTTCCGTCGTTCCTGCGCGGCAGGAGGTCTCGACGCAACAGGCGGCGGACCTGCTCGGCGTGTCGCGACCGTTCCTGGTTCGGCTACTGGACGAAGGGCGTCTGCCATTTCGCAAGGTCGGCGTGCGGCGGCGCGTGCGCATGAAGGACGTGCAGGCGTTCAAGGCGAACGAGTACGGCTACCGCAACGCCCTGCTCGACGCACTTGCGGCAGAAGGCCAAGGGATCGACGCGGACTATCCCGCGCAAGACGAGTGACAAGTGCGCGCTTTGCTTGACGCTTGCGTTCTCTGCCCGTGGACGTTGCGCGACTTCCTCATGCGGATTGCGCAAGAAGGCGCGTTCACGCCGCTTTGGAGCGATGAGATCCTGGACGAGTTCGTCGGCGCCGTGCTTCGCAATCGCAAGGACATGCCGGCTGCGCGGCTGGCGCGCACGCGTTCGCTGATGGAAGCGGCCTTTCCGCGCGCCTGCGTGCCGATGGACGCCGGCGCCGAAGTGGGCCTGGAGCTTCCGGATCCTGGCGATCGTCACGTGCTGGCCGCTGCGATCGCCGGCAAAGCCGCGGCGATTGTGACGTTCAATCTCAAGGACTTCCCGTCAGCGATGCTTGCGCAACATGGCATCACGGCCCTTCATCCCGACGCGTTTGTCGTTGCGTTGCTGCGGAGCGACCCTCAGGTTGTGGCGCGCGCGCTGGCCGCCCAGGTCGCATCGCTAAGGAATCCGCCTATGACAGCCTTGGAACTACTGGCCATTCTGGCTCGGCTCGGCCTGCCGGATGCGGCGCAGCGACTGCGCGAGCGCACGCCCATCGATTCCTGACGCGAATCCAGCGTGCGTCGCAGTGAGGGGAGGAATGCCCGTTGCCATCGGATGATACGATCGCAGCAGTGGTCACGGCGGAGGCGCTGCGTGCCGCAATCGCCCAAGCTGAGGCACGCAAGGCGGCGCTCACCACTGCTCTCGGTCAGACCTCCGTCGAGATCGCGGGGCTCGTCCGCCAACTCGAAAAGCTTGAAGACGCCCGACCGACTCCGGTGACGGGTGTTCCGGCCACGCCGTCTGCCAAGATCGCCTTGTTCCGACGCCTGTTTCGCGGACGAACCGACGTCTGGCCGCGCCTGTGGTGGAGCGCCCACACAGGCAAGAAGGGCTACGCGCCGGTGTGCGGCAACGATTGGCGTCCAGGCGTCTGCGGCAAGCCCAAGGTCAAGTGTGGAGTCTGCCAAAACCAGGCGTTCCTGCCTGTGACGGACGCCGTCTTGCAGGATCACTTGCAGGGACGACATGTTGCCGGCGTCTACGCGATGCTGCCCGACGAGACCTGCTGGTTCCTCGCGGCCGACTTCGACGACGCGCAGTGGCAGGGCGACGTGCAGGCCTTCGCCGAGGCGGGCCGCAGCAAGGGCATTGACGTCGCGGTCGAGCGCTCGCGCTCCGGCAACGGCGCCCATGCATGGATCTTTTTCGAGGAACCGGTTCCGGCGGTCACGGCCCGCAAGCTTGGCTCGCTCCTCATCACCGCGGCGTGCGCGAACCGTCCGACGTTGTCGCTGCAATCCTACGATCGCCTGTTCCCAAGCCAGGATACGATGCCCAAGGGTGGATTCGGCAACCTGATTGCCCTGCCGTTGCAGCACACGCCCCGGGTCGCCGGCAACAGCGCATTCATCGACAATAGCGGCCTGCCACATCGCGACCAATGGGCGTATCTATCGGAAATTCAGATGCTTGCGCGTGCCGGTTTGGAGACCATCGTCCAGGCCGCCGAGCGCGACGACGCGGTGCTCGGCCTCCCGCTCTGGCACGATGCGGAGTAACCCCCCGACCTCAAGCGCCTCGAAGCCCCGCTTGAATCTGCGAAGCTTCGCCGGAAGCCCCAGTCCGCCTACCCGCTTGCGCTCGCCGGCTTCCAATTCTGCGGCAGCAGCTCGGCCAA
>Ga0172369_10002532_pt1 | contig 25003 bp, 17 predicted proteins | sample LakKiv25m_FD_114539 | JGI IMG/M metagenome (GOLD analysis project Ga0172369, IMG submission 114539) | Freshwater microbial communities from Kabuno Bay, South-Kivu, Congo - kab_022012_11.25m | ecosystem: Environmental > Aquatic > Freshwater > Lake | place: Democratic Republic of the Congo...
GGACGGTGAAGGGCTGTGGGTGCAGGGTGTAGAGCGGTGCCACGGCGATCCTGGTGCCGGCCGGCGAGCGGGCAAGCTGGTGATCTTCATGCTGTCCCTTGGAGTCGTATCCGTCAAGATCTCGGTTTGAGGGATACGTGTGGGGGCGGGATCTTGATCAACAACGGCAAACGCGTACGAAGCGTCAACCGGCGCCCCGGCGTTCTCGATTGAACACGCGCATGTTGCCGAGCGTCATCCGCTGGCGCTGCGCGCGCGGCGGCGGACGGGGACCGCGCGCCATCACGCGCCCCAGTTCTCCACCACGACGCCTTCGAGTCCCTCGAAGTCGGATACGTTTGCGGTCGCGACGACCAAGTCGTGCGCGTGCGCGATGGCGGCAATCTGGCCGTCCGCGAACGCCAGGCGACGACCGACCCGTTCCCGCGCCGCTCGCACGCCTGCGTGCCAAGCTGCCGCAGCGTCGTCGTACGGCAGAATCGGCAACGAGGGCGCGACCACATCGTGGAGGTACCTGTGCAGCGCGCCCCGGCGCGCACCCTGCGGCAGACGAGCGACACCGTAGAGCGCTTCGTGCCAGGTGACGGACGCAATCGCGCAGGCATCCCGGTGGGCAGCCGGCCGCTCCATGAACTTGGCGTTCGGCTGCGGCTTGACCGGCTCGGCCGCGCCCGTGCCGTGTGGGTCGACTTGCCGCGCCGCAGCGCATCGCGTAAACTCTCCCCACTTCCCGAAAATCGGGAAGTCGGACTTCGCCCATGTCCTACATCGCCCGCCGGCTCGCCGATCGCTTGAAGAGTCTTGCTGAATTCTTCCCCGTGGTGGTCCTGACCGGCGCCCGCCAGACCGGCAAGACGACCCTGCTGCGCGCAAGCTTTCCGCAGCACCACTACGTCAGCCTCGACTTGCCGAGCGAAGCTATGGCCGCCGAGGCGGACCCCGAAGGCTTCCTGCGCCGCCATCCGCCGCCGATTCTCGTGGACGAAGTGCAGTACGCGCCAGGGCTGTTCCGCCACGTCAAAGCCGCCGTGGATGCTGGCGGTCTTCGGCCGGGGCAGTTCGTGTTGACCGGTTCGCAGCAGTTTGCGCTGATCCAGTCGACGGCGGAAAGCCTCGCCGGACGCGCTGCCGTGCTCGACCTGCACCCGCTGTCGGCAGTTGAGATTCGTGAGTCAGAACCCGACCATCCGCTGTTGGCTGACCCAGCCGCGGCGATCCACCGCGGCTTCTATCCGGCGTTGTGGCGGCAGCCGGATCTGCCCAGTGCCGAGTTCTACGCCTCCTACGTGGCGACCTACCTGGAGCGCGATCTGCGCGTGGCGCTGGATGTTGGCAACCTAGCAGATTTCGAGCGATTCATGCGTCTGTGTGCCGCGCGGACCGGCCAGTTGCTCAACAAGACGGCGCTGGCGCGCGACGCGGGTATTTCGACCAAGACGGCATCGGCTTGGCTCTCGGCGCTGCAGGCGTGCAACCAAATCACGCTTCTGGCGCCGTGGCATGGCAATCTGTCGAAACAACTCGTGAAATCGCCGAAGCTGTACTTCAACGACCCCGGGCTTGCGGCCTTCCTGATGGGCCTCGATCTGGGCGCCGTACGTTCCTCGCCGTGGTCGGGCGCGCTGTGGGAGACCGCCGTGTGCGCGGAACTGCGCAAGGCGCTGTCCTGGCGGGCGACGAGTGAAACCCTGTATTTCTATCGTGATACGGACGGCGGCGAAGTGGACTTCATCGTTGGCAACGGCGTGTACCTGGACCTCGTCGAATGCAAGTGGACAGAGACGCCTACGCCGCGCGACGCCGCCGCAATGCGACATTGTGCAGCGTTGATGGATGGTTCAGGCGGAGCGCGCGTGCGCAGCCAAGTGATCGCGTGCCGGACTCGGGCGCCGTTTCCTCTGCGAGAAGGCTGCCAGGCGGTGAACGGGCTGGATGTGGCGAGCGGGTTCGGCGGTTGAGCGAAAAGCACTTTTATCCCAATGGGTTGGCCTTGGATGCATGGGTAGAGCATTCCGAGGGGTACGCACGTGCGGTGACCGCAGGCGTTCCATCTCGATGCGGCTGGTTCGTTCCGCCGCGGCCTACCCGTACGCCAACCGCCCGAGAAAACGCGCAAACATCGGAGCATGGATGGTCTGTAGTGCTTTGCGCGCTCGGACGTGCACAGGATCGACCTCGCGGGTGCGCGTCTCCTCGGCCACCGCGAGCCAGGCAGTGAAACCGAAGCCGTCGTCAGGTTCAGGAAGAGGCGGCGTTCGCCACAGCCCGATAGCCTGCACGGCATCCTGAAGCTGCGCGGTCGTCAGCCGCTCGTCCAGCCACCCGAGAGCCACGAGCCCCGGGCCGGGAGGCGGGTCGCAGTCAACCGCCAACTGGCTGAGCTCATGCAGTTCCGGTAGGATTGGCCCACCGTGGAACCCGCAGCGGATGGCTGCCTGCACGTCCCCGAGCATCGCATGGATCCGCCACGCTTCGGCGTCGCACGGCAGGTGCTGCACGTAGGCCTGCAACGCAGCCCGAGCGCCTGCACTATCGCCTCCTTGCAACAAGTACCAGCCTGCAGGTAGGCCTGCGTGTGTCGCGGACTGCGCACCCGTCGCCAGCGCCCGGCCTAGCAAGCGGTGCCACACGGGTTGCAACAACGGTGGCAGCTCGCCAAGGGATAGCAGCATCTTGGCGGCTGATTTCGGTGTGCGTGCGTGCTGGGCGCGCCACAGCAGCGTCAGCGACGGCAGCCAGGCCTTGGGCGCCAGCGGCAGCGCGGCGGTCAGGTCGTCTCCATCCAGCGCGCGGCGAAATGCAACGTCGCTTTGAACGTGCGCATCGAACAGGTCAAGCTGCAAGGCCTTGGCGTCGGTCATCGTCCCACCTTCCCGGTCGGCCAGGTTCGTGCACCGATTGCTCGTCTGCCGCCATCCAGAATATGGCCGTTGGCACGCCCTGTCGCGGTGTCGCCGCCGGTCATTTGCCGCAGCATTTCTTGAACTTGCGCCCGCTGCCGCACGGGCAAGGCTCGTTGCGCCCAACCTTCGGTGTCTCCCGGCGCAACGGCACCGCAACCGGCCCCGGCTGCCACGCCGATTCCAGCCCGCGCAGGCCGATTGCGCATGCGCTGCCAGCGATTTTGTGGTCGGTTTGTGGTCTGGTTCGGAAATGAACCACGGTGTCGGGGCAACCGCCTCGCAAACCAAAGCGGATTCATGGAGTTCTGAGGCGCGCAACCCCGGGCTCGAACCGGGGACCTTTGGCTTCGGAGATCTACGAATCGGCCTCTACCGCATCTTGGAACCCATGTGTTTCGCGAGGTTGCTGACGGCTGCCGACGCCTCGAAACGTCCCTTGACGGGAATTGTTGTCACCCATGTTGTCACCCAGCTTGGCCGTTCAAGCCGCTCCCAGCCACTCCGCCAGCTCCCGCCGCCCTGCCCCGAGCCCCAGCAGCGCACGCACCATCAGGTCGAGCGACACCGACGGATCTCCCGCCTCAATCTTGGCGACGCGCGACTGCGACGAACGCAGACGGCGCGCAACCGCTGCCTGGGAGAGATGCTGGCGCTCGCGTTCGGCACGCACGGCGCGCGCGAGGCGCAGGCGCACTTCGACCAGTTCCGCCTCATCAGGCGTCAGTTCGAGGAAGTCGGCAGCGTCGCCAATGCGCCACCCGGCCGCGGCGAGTCGTTCCTGCTTGGTCGTGTCCATGCTTCCTCCTCTAGCCTACCGCGTCGTATGCGGCCAGGCGGCGCTTCACGGTATCGATCAAGAGCTTGGGCGTTGCCGACGTCTTTTTCGCGAATACTTCCGCGATGATGACCGCGTCCCCGTCAATCCGGTACAGGATGCGCCACGTCACTGCCCTTGGGAACAACACGACGCCGTGCGAGGCAGCGCCAGCCGGCCGGAGCAGACGCTTCCCGGCTCCCATGCGTCAACGCCGGCAACGGCTTGTGTCACGTCTGCTGCCAGCGTGCGGGATCCTGAACGACGGTGCCGACGCGCTCGTGCGTCCGATTCAGCCCGACGTCCGCCGCGGCATTTCCCGAGCCTGCCAGCTTTGGAGTTGGTCCTTGTCGCCTTACGATCCTCCTCAGGTCTCGCATCAATCCAACGCGACCTGGGAGACAGCGATGAAGGGACAGAGCAAACGCGTTCGCAAGACGCCCAAGGAACTCCGTACGATTATCGAGAAGTTCCTCAGCCTCGAAGAGGTCGAGTTGGCAACGCTCGCCGAACTGGACCTCTTGGCACTGATCCGTTGCGAGGCGGTCGTCGAGCGCCTCCAGTCCATCGTCGCTGGGGCATCCGCGGCGTTGGACGCAAAGCAGAGCGCCATCACTGCAGAACCGCTCAGAAAGAAACGTCTTCGCGGCGATGACGACATTGCGCCCGCGAAAGCGCTTTCGCGTGCCGCGTCGGTCGCGCCCTCCGCGTCGGCCGGGGCGCCTCTCGCCAGACCGGTCGGCGGCGTCGCAGGTGAGATGTACGACCGGCTCTTGCAGATCATACAGTCAGCACCCCTCATGAATTTCGAGGCACTCGCCGCGGCACGTGAGCACTACCGTGCACAACTCGACGAGCGCCTGGAAGGGCTTCGCGACCATGTCGCGGCGGCGGACCTGCAGACCCTCGCAGCGGGCGCCGGCATGGCGGGCCGCGACGTTGCGGTGGACGACCTGCTGCTGCGTGTCCTGGATGCCGGCCACGCAATCGAGGATGGCCAGCTGGTCCAGAAGCCGCTCGTGCCGTGGAACGCGTCGGCCAGCTTCGTCAAGATCGTGCCCAAGTGGGCGAGTGAACTTGCATCGCTGCATGTTGCACAGTATCCGGCACTTGATGCGCTGTTCGGGTACTTTGCAGTCGAGTTCGACGGCCGCGTGCAGGTGCTCGTCGAGACGCCCTTGAATGCCGTGAAGGTGACCGATACGACCCGCAATCGGGTGGCGCGTTGGCTGCCAGGTCTGTCGGACCGCTTGAAAGACAAGACCGCCGTCGTCGCCCTCAGCGTCGACGAGGCCAAGACCTTGGCGGGACAGGCGTACACGAGCAGCTCCGGTTCGCTGTCGCTGATGTCGTACGCCCTGCCGGGCGACAAGGCCCGACCGGCGCACGTGGACAAGCTGGCGCGGAAGGCCGCGTAACCGGGCTGACCGGTACGCCGCCGCTGGCAACGTGCTGACTGCCGCTTCGATGCCCGGACGGTAGCACGCTCCTGCTTGCAGTAGGCGACCCGCGCCAGAGCACGCCGCATCGCAAAACTGCCAATACTTCTCGCTATAAGAACGACGAAGGCGGACCAGTTCGGTCTCCGCAGCCCGCTTCGGGCCGACGCACCATGCGGATCCTCCGCTCGGTTGCGCGTCGTCGTCCATCTGCAACCCGGCTGCGGCCGGAAGGAAAAGTCATGCAGTTCATCGGTGTACTCGGCCAAGACGAAGTCGTGCCCTGCGCGTCCTGCCACGAAAAGTGGAGCGTGCGTCACCTCATGCAGGCCCTCGGACAGCACCGCCTGCGGCCGGAAGGCTTTGCCTACGTGTGGTTCGAGGACGCCATCATGGTGAACTGGTGCCCGAACTGCGAGATGCCGACCGCGGCGCCGATGACGGCGCGGGGGCAGATTCCAGCGGAGGTGCAGCACCTGCGCGCAGCGGCGTAGACGAAAGATGGCAAGCTTGCGGCACCACGTACTCCTGGGGCGTGGTGTCGCGGGCTGGGCCGTTATCCCTGTCTTCGTTACCTAATGCAGGCCTTCTGGGCAGTCCTGGGTCCGGCGAGGTGCTTCGCATCGGCGTGGTCAGACGAGCACCCCAGCGTGGTAAACCTAGACTCCGAGTTGAATGCGAAGCGCATCGCCCAGGAGAACCACCATGAAGTTGCTAGGGATCGCCCGAGTCAGCACCGAAGAGCAAGCCGGCGACCACGGCGCCGGCCTGAACCGACAACGCGACGCGATCCAGCGGGTCGCCGAAGCCAACAACGCACAGTTGCTCGGAATCGTGGACATCATCGACGTCTCCGGCAGCGACGTCGGCACGTCCAAGGAATGGCTAACGCAGGTCTTGCCGGTCATCGCCGACCCCGACGTGCACATCGCCGTCGACGCGCTCGACCGCATCATCCGAGCCTCGAACTTCGCCGCTTTCGGCATCCTGGCCAGCTGCCAGTCGACAAGCACGCGGATCTACACGCCGGGCGGCATGTCCGACCTGGCCAAGCCCGACGATGTGCTGGTCAGCGGCCTGATGGCGCTGATTGGCGGCAAGGAGAAGTCGGAGTTGGTGCGCCGCGCGCAAGCCGGCAAGGAAGCCAAACGTCAGCGTGGCCAGTGGGTTCACCGCTTGGACGCGCTGCCTCGGGGGATTGCCTACGACCGGCACAGCCAGCGCTGGAGCATCACCGACGAGGCCGCCATGGTGCGCGAGATGTTCCGGCTGGCCCATGACGGCGTGAGCCAAGCGGAGATCGGTCGCCGCGTGGGTCGTTCCTGCCAGACCGTGCGTTCGATGCTGCAGAATCCGCTGTACGACGGCCGGCTTGTATTCGACGAGCGGTCGACTGGCCGGCTCGCGAACTCGAAATACCGCAAGAAGGTCGCTCGGCCGCCTGAGCAGGTCATCGACGTGCGTGTCTTCAGCGAGGCCGACCAGTTGGTGCCGCACGCGCAGTGGCTCAACGTGCAAGCGCGGTTGCGCGCGGCGGAGCAGGACCATCGACGGCGGCGGGAACTCACCGCACCGTTGGCTTGGGCGTCGACGTTCCTGTTCAGCGCGCACGAGCCCGGCCTTGACGACGGTACTTCGCCGCGGCACGTGATCTACGGCTGCGGCACAGGCGAGGGGCCCCGGAGACCGCCCCGCTATCTCTGCCGGTGCAAACATGCCAGTCCGAGCGACCAGTTGCAGCGGTGCGGGCTCGTCGGCTTGCGCTGCGATGTCGTGAATCCTGCGCTCGACCGGTACCTGGCTGAGCTGACCCAGGGCGACTGGCTGCCCTCGACAGCGCTCGAAGCCGTGAAGGAGGCCAAGACGCCAGACACAGCCGCGCTGCGCGAGCGCACCGAACGGGGCCTGTCCGCGCTGCAGCGACGCGAGAAGAAGCTACTGGATTTGTATGAGCATGACGGCATCGATTTGCACGAGTACACGGCGCGCCGCCAAGTGATCAAGAAGGAGCGCGCCGCGTTGCGAACGGCACTGGCCCAGGCGGCCGCGGCGCCGACGCTGCCCAGCGACAGCGCCATCCGCGCTCAGGCGCAGGCGTGGATCTGGGATACCGCCTGGCCGCCAGTTCAGAAGCGACAGTGGCTGGCCAGGTTCGTGAACGCCATCTACATTTCAAGTCAAGGCATCCAGTGCGTAATCTTTCGTGTCTACGGCGACGACGGCAGCGTGATGACCTGCAGCGCCGAGACGCCGGCGTCGTGGAAGTCACTGATCGGATACGCACCTACCGGCGTCGAACGCACCGCTGGCGCACGCGGGGCTTTTCCGACCGGTGCGGCCGCGGAGCGTCTTGGCGTCAGCGGCGACATGTTGCGGTGGTACCTGGCGCGCGGCATCGTGACGTTTGCCGGGCCGAAGGTCGGCCGGATGCGGATGTGGACGCGAGGCGATATCGAGATGGTCCGTGAGCAGTTGGCGGCGCACAATGCGAGTGTCGCGGTGCGCCGCCTTCGTCGCAGCGGGCTTGGCGCGCAGGGGCGGTTCGAGGGTCCGACGCCGGGGTGATAACGTCGGAAGCTGGAGAAGCGACTGGACGTGCGCGGAACGCGGCGCGCCTTGAGTTCGGTGCGGTGCTCACGGTGCCGGAAGGTCCGGTGGCGGGCGCCGGAGCCGGTTATGCGATCAGCAATGCCGCGTGGCCGTCGTCCGCTGCGCGTGTGGCAGGAACGCGGCAGCGGAACGGCTCGCCTCGCCTGCGTGCGCTTCGCTTGTCGGGAGACACATCTTCGCGGCCCGCACGTTCACGGCTGTCGTGGGTGCCGAGGACCTTGGATCGCCGTCCGCTCAGGCTGCTCAGGCTGGCTCATGTTGCAATCTCGTCCACATGATGCTGGGATCCCGCGGCGACGGTGGCTGTCGTCGGAAAGACTTGATTGGCAGCCGGAAGTCGTTGTGACGCCAGAAGGCTCGGGGGAGGCCGCCATGCTGTCGATGCACTACACAACCGAGAGGTCCGCTTTCGGCACTCGGATTCCGAAAGCGATAGCGACCCGAACGAGCAAGCCGAGGTCACCCACGGCCGACCTGCCGCTCGTGCGGAAGGAAGCCCAAAGCTCTGCAGGTACCGATCTGCTCGGACGAGGCGTGCGGGGCGCAGGGCAAGCGTCACAGATCTTCGCCGCGAAGGTCGGCCTTGAGTCGCAGAGCAGGACGCGCTCGTGCGACGGGTCGTTGACTCTTCCCAGTGAACCGGTCTTGTCGCGTGCATCGTCCCCCGGCCGTGCGTTCTCACTAGCGTTGATCGTCGGCCTACTAGCCTGGTTTTGCCTGCCGATGTCGGCGTTTGCGGCATGCAACGTGAAGCTCCGTGCGTCGCCGAACCAGGCGGGGCCGGTCTTCGCGACCGCCCAACCTAATGCGGCCGTTCCGACGCCTGCGGGCGAGACCTCGTTTGACTTGACGGTCGTGAACACCCAGCAGGCGTGGTACATGATGCGACGGGTCGATTCGGCCAATGACCTCGCCTACTGCTGGCCATACGCGGGCAAAGCGCCCGTGGGCTCGATTTCCGCGTCCGCCTTGCCACCGACCAAGCTGATTGCGCCAAACCAGACGCTGAAATTCCACGACTTGCGTCTGCACAAGGGCGACCGCTTTGGCGTGTGCATCGTGGGGCTGAAGGACCCCAGCACCGCCACTTCGCTCGCATCCACCGAGGTTTCGGGCCTCCTTGCGCTCGACCTGGTCATGCTCGCGGCTTTCGGCGAGAGGACCACGACTGCAGACGGCGACTGGAACTATCAGTTCCTCGTCGACCAGGTGATGGAACAAATCGCGTACGTGCTCGACATGAAGCTGCAGTACTACGTGCAAAAGACCTTCGAGGACATCGGGACACACCAAAGCGTGGATACCATTGCGGGGGACGTCGCTGACGTTTTTGGCCACTTGAAGTTGGCCGCCAGCGTCTTCATCGAGGTGGTCGAGATTCTCGCCCCAAAGTTGGCGCCTGAACTGGTCGAGATCGTTGTCGGCGATCTCGTCGCTGGCATCGGGATCATTGCAGATACGTTCATCTTCCTCCTACACGCTGACCAGACCATCAGCTACTGGGCCGGCGCTGACGTCGCGTACACGGAGTTCGGCACCGGCTCGATCGGTTACGAGGTTATCGCTGCGAACACAATGGATGAGCAGCCGCCGGACGGCTACATCCAGGCCCCGACGCAGAACGCGACCGTGGGCAATTCCGTCGTGGTCAAGGGCGTTGCGAACGATGACTGCGCGGGCGTGAACTACGTCAACCTGACCTGGACGAGCGACAACTGGAAGACATGGCACTTCGCCGGGCAGTCCTCCACGGCGCCGTACACGTTCCAGGTGGACCTGAGCGGTGTCGCGGACGGCACGTCGGTGTTGTTTGGCTGGGACGTGTACGACAAGGCGGGCAATCACGCGAACTCGCCGCAGGGCAACCGGGTGGTCGTCAAGAATGCCGCGGCGTTGGCGCCTCCGCTCGATTCCGCTGCGGCGCCAACTGGGCAGGCGGGCGCGGATCAGCCGACGTACAATGGCTCGACGCTGTCGGCCCAGCAATCGTTCAGCAAGACATGGGCAATCCAGAACACCGGCGCGTCGACGTGGACATCCGGCTACAAGCTCGCATTCGTCAGCGGCACGAACATGGCGTCGACATCGACGGTCTCGCTCCCCGCAGCAAAGCCAGGCCAGATCGTCAACGTCGCGATCCCCATGACATCGCCCGGTACGCCGAAGCTCTACTCCGGCTACTGGCAGCCGATGAACGCTGCCGGCAAGAAGTTCGGGGCGACCTTCGCCGTCGCCATCGAGGTCCGTTGCGACAGCCCGAGCTGCGGCAGCTGCGCATCGACCGACAAGTGCCTGTACATGGGCTGTTCCGCACACGCCGCACCCTCGACCGGCCAGCGCTTCAAGACGCCTTCGACGGGGACGGCCGTTTGGTACGGACGAGGCTCGGCCAAGATCGCCTTTCCGAATGAGCCCTGCTACTACCTTTTCTACGACTCATTCTCGGGAACCCAGTGCATTTCCGATGATCAGGCCGCACTCTTGAGCACGCCCCCGGCCGTCTGCACGGAGGGAGCGTTCGTTCAAGAAGCCGGCGATCCGACGTACTACCAATGGAAGGCCGGAAAACTCCATACACTTTGCGGACCCTGGACGAGCGCCAGCTTCCAGGCATACTCAGGCTCCACTTTCGACGCCGCCATCATCGCGGACTCGACGCACTTTCCGAAGGTGCTCGCGGCGTATCCGTTCGCGTATGGCCAAGGCATCTATCCGCCAGGCGCTGGCGCGCCGAAATGCGGCGACCTCGGCTACGAATGCGGCATTCACACGGACGGTGCGGGCGGCCTCTGCTTCAACACACTCGACTGCGGCAAGTGCACATGGTGCGGCGACGGGACCTGCGACGCGCCGGGCGAAACATGCTCGACATGCAGCGCGGACTGCGGACCATGCCAAAAGCTCGTGGCAGGGGCGATTACGGCTCCGCCCGACGGCTCCGTCGTACCGAACACCGAATTCGCCATCGACTGGAAGCCGGGCAACGCGACCGACGGCAGTTCCACGGAGACGGCGTTGTACTGCCAGCTCGATGGCGGTTCATGGTCGCTGTTCGCCGGTTTCGGCTACACCCCGCCGATGACCTATGCGCCGCAGGGACCGAACCATCAGGTCCGCTGCAAGGTGCGAACGCGTCTCGCGAATGACTACGCGACCTGGACTGATTCACCGGAACTGACTTGGCAGACAAGCAGTGACTACGCCGCGATGAAGGTGGCGGACGTGCAACTGGTGTTGCCCAATAACTTTTGGTCCTGCGACGGTTTCCAGGTAAGCGCGACGATCCAGAACATCGGCCTGCAGTTCGGCGTGTGGCAGGCGCGCGCTTACCTGCACCCGGTAGGCGAGTCGATCACGTCGCCGAAGTCGATCGAGGCCGTGTCGTATGCGAATGTGGACGTCGCAACGGGTCAGTCCGCTGCCCCGACCTTCAATTTCTGGACGGGCGTCCCGATTCCCTTGAGTGCGGGCTCGTGGGAAGTCACGGTGGTCGTCACAGACTCCTACGGAGGCATCGGACAACCCTCGTCGCTGACGGTGCCAGCGGTGGGCATCGACAACGGGCCGCCGGTGATCAGCGCATTCAAGGTCTGGGGCTATGCCGGAACACCGACGCAAGTCATGCCCGGCGCGCTCCATTCGGTGCAGGTGGCGGTCACGGACGACTACCTGCTCGCGTCTTGGGACCTGATGTGGCGCATTCAAGGCGGCGCCTGGCAGACATGGGCGGACACGACGCTGCCGGCGACCAGTTGCAAGCTCTCGGATGGCGGCTGGCCGCAGTATGCACTTCCCGCTGACCTGCCCGTGGGAACGTTGGTCGACGTGCGCCTGCGCGTGCGCGATGCCGCCGGCAAGAGCGCCGAACAGACGCAGACCGTCGTCACGATCTCCAACGCGACGCCACAGGTGACGTTCCTCGCACCGACAGGCGGCGAAAAGTACACGGTCACGACTGATACAAAGGCATCCTGCGTCCCGGTACACTTCATGCTCATGCCGGGCAACCCGATCGTGAGCGTCAAGCTCGGGTTCTCCAACTTCGATGAAACGCTTTCAGAATATGGGCCGACGATCACTCCGACGCCGACTTCGGGCGTTGTCGAGACTTGCATACCCGCCACAGTGAAGGGCGATGGCATCCGCGTATTTGTGCGCGTCGGCGACAAGTTCAACAAGGAATTCAAGTTCTACAGCAACGTGATCTTCGTTGGTTTCCCCCCACCGGAGGCGCCGTGGAGTCCGATGGTGGTCGATTCCACGCAGAAAATGCTGCCCAGGCCGAACTTCGGCACGGCCGCGACAATGATGGACTTCTCCGGCTTGCGCATCGCCGGCTCAGCGTTGGTCGTGTACCGCAATGACCAACGCTGGTGGAACGACAGCGCAAATTCCACCTGGTACAACGAGGGGACGTTCACGCGGCTCTCCTTCGACCGCAATTCTCTCGGCTTGCTCAACTCGACGACCGTGCTGCCGACGACTGCCGAGGTTGGCGCGCTGAACGACCCTGGTTCTGTGCGTATGCTCCATCCCGAGGGCGACACTGACGCCATCGATGTCGTGTATGCGTCGTACGATCCGACGGCCTGCCCTTCGCCTTGGACGACTGCGTGTGATTATCAGCTCAAACTGCGGGAAGTGGCCGGCAACGTGGCAGGGCCATCCATCCTGCTTGGCTCCTACGCCGGCCAGGAAGCGCCGGGACCAATGGAGACTGGGTTCGTCGTGACCGGAAGCGGCGCGAAGCTCTTGAAAGTGTCGCAGTGGAAGCCAGGCATCTACACGGGATTCGACCTGTACAAGCGGAGCGCGACGAGTTGGTCCTTGCTCAAAGCATACCCTGGAGAAAGCTGGACCTTCTTTGCATTGGGTTCCAAGACCTGGGGCCTGAAGTGGATCGCTGGGACGTCCGCCCCACAACTGCAAGCGTTCGAAGTGAGCGAAACGACCGGCGCGGAGACCAACCCGACGACGGTGCTCAACTTCGACTCGGCCAGCGATAGCACGCTCATCGGCAAGGACCCGCAGGCCGGCAAGGCATACCTCGTCGCCTGGAACTCCGCCAGCAAGCACCTGAGGCTGATGCGTTTCGACGGCTCCACTTGGAGCGCGCTGTCGGACCAGACCTTGCCGACGACGTGGCGCGGCAAGGTGCTCAGCTTTCTAGTCGCCACGAAGGTGCTGGCGAATAACGGCAACGTGTTCATCCAGTTCGCCGCCACGGATGCCGCAACGTCGAACACGTTCAACCTGCTTGCCAAAGCGAAGGCGGATTTCTCGGTCGCGCTGGACAACGCCTTCTTGCTCGACAGTTACCTGACCGGCGAGACAGTGGCGACGCCGGAAGGCGGGCTCGTGCACGAGGAGATGTGCTATTGGAACCTGGAGAATCGCCTTTGCCTGCAGTTGGGCCAGCCGCTGACCAGCGCGTGCTATGACGGCAATCCGTGCACGACCGACGTTTGGGATCCCGTCGCCGGCAAGTGCAACTATCCCGCGCTGACTTGCCTGGCAGCTACGGACCTCTGCGCCGGCGCGCAAGTGTGCGACACGAAAACTGGCACCTGCGTCGTCGACCCCGCCACGGTCGTGACGTGTGACGACGGCAACGCTTGCAATGGCAAGGAAACTTGCGCCGTCGCGACTGGAAAGTGCGTCGCGGGAACGCCGGTCGTCATCGATGACGGCCTGACGTGCACGGTCGATGCCTGCGACCCGAAGACTGGCGCCGTCACACACGCACCGCTCAATGACGCTTGCCCGCAGGCGAAGTGCGGTGTGGCCACCTGCGCACCCGGCAGTGCAGGCGCGGATGCCACCACTGGGTGTGTGTTTGCGCCCGCGCCCGTGAAGCCCGACGGCCTCGCCTGCACGACGGACGCCTGCAACCCAGCGACCGGCAGCGCCACCTACGTTGTCACGCCTGGGACGTGCCTGATCGGCGGCGTATGCCGGGCAAACGGCGAGACGGCGAAGGGCAACCCGTGTCAGGTCTGCGAAGCGGGCAAGAGCAGCACGGATTGGTCCAATGCTGCCGCGGTGTCTTGCGACGACGGGCTGTACTGCACGGTCGATGACGGCTGCGTTGGTGGGAACTGCGTGGGGGCGCCACGTTCCTGTTCCGGCAGCGGTCCGTGCACGGCCGGGACCTGCGACGAGGCCAGCGACGCTTGCATCGCGATCCTGGCACCCAAGGGCTCGCCCTGCGATGACGGCAACGTGTGTAATGGCTTAGAATCATGCATGGATGGCGTTTGCGTTTCCGGAATTGCCCCGCAGATCAGCGATGGCAACATCTGCACGACCGACGCATGCGACCCGGTCCTCGGCGTCTCGCAACTGCCGAACATGGCGACATGCGATGCGGACGGAGACGGCTGCACCGTCGGCGACAGCTGCAGCCAGGGTGGGTGCGTCGCGGGACTCGGTGCGGATTGCACTGCCACTGTGGGAGGTTGCGCCATCCAGGCCTGCAAGTCGCTCAGCCCGTGGACGTACATGTGCGTGAAGACCAGCGTCGTGGCGGACTCGACGCCGTGCGACGACGGCGATGCCTGCTCTTTCGGAGACGTCTGCGAACAGGGGACCTGCGTTGGCGCGGCGTTGAACTGCGACGACGGCAACCCGTGCTCGGATGACGCTTGCACCTCAGCCGGCACATGTACGCACGTGGCCAACACCGGGACGTGCGACGACGGCGACGCCTGCACCCAGGTCGAAGTCTGCGCCAACCTGGTGTGCACTGGGCAGTCTCCGCTGAACTGCGACGATGCCAACAGTTGCACCATGGACGCTTGCAAGAGCGGCCAGACGTGCAGCCACGTACCGTCGAGCGGGACGTGCGACGACGGTGACGCGTGCACGACGGGCGAAACCTGCAAGTCCGGGTCGTGTGGAGACGGAGCGGCGGTGAAGTGCGACGATGGCAACCCGTGCACGGCGGACGCCTGCGATCACGCGACCGGCTGCGGTCATGTGCTCGAGACATGCGACGACGCCAACCCTTGCACGGACGACGTATGCGACGGTTCTTCAGGAACCTGCAAACATTTCAGCAGCGGAAAGTGCGCTTGCCAAGCCGATGGCGACTGCAAGGACGACGCTGACAAGTGCAACGGATCTCCGACTTGTTTGAACCACAGTTGCGTCACGAACAGCGCGACGGTCATCCAATGCCCACAGGGCTTCAAGTGCGCGGCGGACACCGGCTATTGCATGGAGGTCCACGACGCGGGGACGGACGATGCGGTCTCGCCGGACGTTCCGGAGACGAACAACGCACTGGACACCGTGAACAACGGAGAAGCGAGCAACGCACCGGACGCGGCAAAGGGCACAGCGGCGGGCGGTGGCCAGAAGGGACTCCTTGCCGGTTGCTCGGCTGGGACTCGCCCGGCGCTGCCAGCTGTGTTGTACCTGCTCGGTGGGCTGGCTGTGCTTGCAATCGCGCGGCGCCGGCGCGGTTCTCGCCCGGACTCAATATGGAAACGGCCCGCCCGAGGCAAGTGAGACGCACTGCCGCAGAGCCGTCGTGGCCCTACTTGCCGATCGCATCGGCGCTCATTCGAGCGATGGACACGGCGCCGCTCGCAAGCATTGTGCCCGATTCGACATTCACGATGCGTGCCGTGACAGTGACCTCGTCGCCAGCGATTGCCACGGTGCCGGTCACGATAGCCTCGACACCCGCGATCTTGCCGAGTCTCGCGGCGGTCTGTGGATCGAATAGGCTCTCATGATCCGTGCCTTGCGCGAGGACGATCCGCTCCAGCATCCGACGCTCGATCAGCGTGAACTGCTGAAACGCGAACAGGTCCGTGGTGATCGCTTCCGCCATTGCACCACCGATCCCGCTCTCGCGGCCGTCCGCACTCGTAAAGTCGACGACAGCCATCCGGATCACCTTGGCGCGATCGCCGCGATAGGAGGCGGCAAGCTTGCCGGCCAAGGTTGCGTGGGCCTCCTGCCACTCCAGAAGTCCGGCGCGCGATGCTGCTGCTCGCGCAGTTGCGATGTTCGTTTCGCGATCGATCGCCTTGTAGACCAGTTGGAACCGGCCACGGTTCTCCGCGATGTTGTCGGCGATCGCCTGCAACACCACCGTGTCCTGAAGGGACTCCATGGTTGCACGGGTTCGACTCACGAGGATGCTCAGCATCGGGACGACGCCAGCGCCCATCCACAACCGTTCCCGGCCTTCGACTTGCCACGCCTGCACTTCGCGCCCCTCTACAATGGCTCGGATCTTGACGTCGTACTCGACGGAGTCGTAGAGCGGCACGATGCCCAAGGTGAATCCGGCCAGGATGTTGAGCAGGCTTCCTCGGAACCTGGACTCGCCCGAGATCTCAAGGTTGAGCGGGTTTCGCGCCCCGACGGTCCGAGCTGGACATGCCGCACGACCGCCGAGTGCCTCGCGCACCAAGGCAGCGCAATCGCGCGACCCGCACGGCTCGGGCGGAGGCCGCGCAGGATCTTGGCGCGTCTCCCCATTCGGTCCTGTTTCCGCGCCTTTTCGCTCTTGTTTGAGGGCGATGCTGAGATCCTTGATGCAGATTGGTGCGGCGGTGTCAGCTGGAACTTCGCGGAGCTCGTATGCGCTCATGCACCCGGAGATAAGGCCGACGAGCGCGCCAAAGAACGGTAGCCAGAGACACCTGTGTCCAACGGGACGGGAGCAGGAACAACCGATCAGCTTCATCGGCGCACGGTTCGCAGCAGCGGCGGAGCGATGGGACCGAAGTCGTTGTCACCTGGGCGGCGCCAATTGAGCCAGAAGTAATAGGAATTTGACGGGTGCAACAACGTCACGCCAAACTTGTACCACCCTGGTTTGAAGTAGAAAGACTTTGGCTCATTTGATCCTGTCGGGCTGTAGACGCTGGTTCCAACCACAATCATCGGAGACATTGCGCTGCTAGAGTTCTCAAATGCGTAGGTACCAGCAGTTTCGATCAGCAACTCACCGGTCACCCGCACCGCAAAGTACTCTGCTGAGACGTCCTTGGCCGGGCTGCCGGTCGTCCTGCCAACAAAACGCACCAAGCCTGGATGGACAACGACCAGCACAGGCGCCATCCCCGTCAAGCTCGGTGGCGAGCCTGACCACGGCGGCATGTTGAAGTACTCATGCGTCAAGCCCTGCACATATTCAGCGGTTCCTCTTCGCTCCTGTCCGGTCCCGGTGGCCGGATTGCGCGTCGGCGCAGGAGGCGCTACGGTGTCTTCGGTTCGAGGTGCCACCCCATCGCACCTGCCGATTCGATCGCCCTCAATGCGATCAAGCGAAACCGCGGCCGTCGCCATCATCGTTCCCGTCTCTACGTGCACCAGTCGGGCATTGACCATCAACTCGCCATCGGCCCTCGTCACCGTTCCGGTCACCAGGCCGCCTACGCCGACCAACTTGCCCATTCGCGCAGCCGTGTCGGGATCCGACAATTGAGACCGGTTGATCCCTTGTTCTTTCAGAACCTTGTCGAGCAGTCGACGCTCGATGATGGCAAACTCCTGCGCCTCGAACAGGTCGTTGCCGATCGCCTCGGCCAGCGGGCTACCCAACTCGCATACACCACCTGCCGGGGTCGTGAAGTCGACCACGGCGATGCGCATTGGCTTCTTCCGGTCGCCCCTGTAGGAGCCCACCAAGCGCTTCGCGATCGCTGCGTGGGCCTGATGCCAAGACAGGACGCCAGACTGTTCGCCCGCTGTGGCGCGCACCTGCGGCGCCTCGGCGTGACCGAAAGTTGGGACTGGCAAAGTGGGCAAGGCGTTAGCCGGTGGCGGCTGGTTGGCTTGGCGCAACGGCGCCGAACAACTGAAGAGCGCTACAGGGACCAGCGTGATCCATTTGACGGTGCTTCTCGCGTTCATGTTCCTCCCTTCCAAAATGCCAGCGTCCGCTTGGCTGATCCGCCTGATTCGCCCTGACGGCGGCTACGTTGCCACTCGCAAGGTCTCGCTACTTCACCAGCGTTGCGCCACCTATGTAGGCGTGCTGGGTGTAAGACACCGACGGCGCTTAGCATCTCGCTGCCGCCGCTGCCACCAGGACCACTGACGCGAGTGCGAGTTTCGACTTGTAGTTGATTGGTATCCATCGTCGTTCGTCACACTTGAGCAGCCGGTGTTGGCGGCTCGGACGGAGTCGCGGCAACCCCGTGTAGCCGGGAGTTCCTCGCCTTGGAGAGCTGGGCCGCTCACGCCCGAATTCGCCACGTCAGGAACGACGTAGCCGGGCTCGTATCCAAAGAGGATGCCGATGCTCGCGATGGGCCCGACGGACATGACCGCCGGTGCCATGCCTCCGGGGACGTCCAAGCTTGCGTCGTTGTTGCCAACCACAACGTCGTTCTGCACGCCTTTGCCGAATTGAAAGCCAAGCTCCCCGCGCAGGGCAAATCGTTCAGAAAGTCGCCGTGTCCATGTCCCGGACAACGATCCGACATAACCGTATGATCGCAACAAAACTTTGTCGCCTGGTGCGACCTTCGTGCCACCGACAGTGATGGGTTCATCACCCGCTACGGGCCCCGCTTCCCCGGAAGCGACAAACAGGCCAAAGCGAGGCGCGATGCCGAAGCGATCGATGCCGCTCATCCGTATCGGAACGTCGAACCCGAGCGTCACAGCGGCGGAGAATCGCTGGCCAACTCCGAAGATGCAATCCCAGTTCGGCATGTACCGCGACGCGACGTAGATCGAGAAGCGAGCGCCGGGGCCCATGGAGTAGCCATTGGCGTTCGCCAGCGCGACGTGCACGTCGCCGGCGCTGCCACCCTCCCGGATGCCAGACAGCGTGAAGTCACGGGCGCCAGATACTGATGCCGGAACTGCGGCGGCCGCGCCTGCCACCCAGAAGCCCATCGTCTCGGCCGCACAAGGGCTGGAGGCTGCCAAAGCGGCGCCGACCGCGAGAATGGCGACAACGCAGCACGTCTTTCGCATCGGTTCCTTCTTCGTGCCACTCGCAGCTTGCAAGCTACTGAGCCAATCCCTGTTCCTTCACGGCGTCCGCCTGCTTTCGGCTCACGGCCATCGCCCGCAGCCGATTGGCATAACAGTCTTCACCCTCGCCATTATCCACGGCATCCTTCGCGTCTCGTTCCGCTTCTTCCCACTGGCCGCCGTACTCATAGGCAATACTGCGATTCCAATACAACTTCGCCATCTCAGCAGGCGGGGCGCCCGCCTTGCGCATCTTCGCCATCACTTCGCCGTATTCGAGAACGCCTGCATCGAACTGTCCAGCCTGCAGGTGGCCGGCGGCCCGCTTGCACTGATCCTTGAGCGACGAGACGCAGTCGAACAGCTGCACACCTACGTTCTCTCTATAGGGCAGGAACGCGCGCGCCATCATCGTGGTCGCCATCGTGCGGAGCTTGTCGAGCATGAAGGCGTAGTCTGGTGGCCCGCCAGGATCCTTGCTTGCTGGCGACTTCCAAGGACTTGGGTTGGGCGCGTAACGTTGCTGGAACAGGATCTGACCGTCGCTGGTTCGCACGCGAAGGATTGCAACGAACGCTATGTTGCCTTCGTACCACGACAGCGTGCATGGCTGCTGCACGGTCGATGTCGTCCCGTTGGGTTGCTTGACCGACTCGCTACACGTTCCGTTCTTGTACTTCCTCTCGACCGTATTCACGTAGCTTTCAACGTCGCCGCCGACGATTACACTGCCCCCCGCCTCCAGCAGCGTCACAGCGTGATCAACCACATCGACTGTCCTTTGGACAAGTTCGTCCCGCACTTTCTGCGCGCCCGTACCGTCGCCGCCAAACCTCTCGATAGTAACGGTGCCACCATGTGCGTGGACGTTCACGGCGGCCGGGCGAGTGACGGCGACTTGGACAGTCGTGGTGCTGCAGGCGGACAGCAGCAACAGTGAAATCATTCTATTGGCCTGCGCCATCCGATCCTCCACCTTGCGTTGCAGCGAAGCGTCGAACGCGCTTTGCCCCTCGACACCGACCCGGTTGTCACATGGCAGTCAGGGCAATCCGATGTACCGTGACGCCCGCTTGATTGTCCTGACGCAGGTCGATCCGGAGACGACCATCAAGCTTCAAGTTCGGCCATCGCCTTAGGAAATGGCGCTTTCCGTTGACTGCCAGCGTCACAACACCATCCTGCCGTTCCAGGAGGAAGGAGGCATTCTTGCCAATGTTGCACTCATTGACCTCGTCCGGCGGCAGCGCGAGCACGCAGCATCTGTTCAGGAACTGTAGCGCACCGATGGACACTTGAATGCTGCCCCAGCAGGAGTTCTCGATCGTCGCAACGACTTCCAGTCGGAAATTCTCCGGAAAGTGGATAGGTGCGGTGGATACCGAGTCTTGAGATCTTCCCGTCGCAGCGAGGAAGAGGGCCTTTCCTCGCCCGGTGGTCCTGACCACCATCTGGTCGCCGCCCACCCAACCACTTGGAACTGCACCTTCGGTAACAGTTGAGAAGTCCTCAAAAAACAGCGATGATCCATTCGTCCGTGTCGCGCCGGGTGACGGCACCGTTGCGCTTGTGCTCGACTGCTGTCCCGTCGCCGGCGTCCCTCCACCCTCGCACTTTGCTATCCGCTCGGCATCCGTGCGGTCAATCACGACCGCAGCTAGCGCGAGCACCGTGCCGGTCTCGGTGTCGATCAACCGTGCATGCACACCAAACTCTCGGTCGCTGACAGTGATCGTCCCCGTCACGATGCCGCCAACGCCCGCCAGCTTGCCCATCCGCGCCGTCGTATTCGGGTCCATCAACTGAGAGTGATCGATAGCGTTTTCTTTCAGGATCTTCTCTAGCAGGCGCCGCTCTACGAGGGCGAAAGGCTTGGCGGCGAAGAGGTCGCTGCCGATCTCTTCTGCGAGCGGGCTCCCCAGGGCGCACGCGCCGCCCGATGACGTGGTGAAGTCGAGTACCGCGATTCGCAGTGCCTTGCTTCGATCCCCGCGGTAGGACTGTTCCAGCTTCTTCGCGATTGCCGCGTGAGCCTCTTGCCAGGAAAGTCTCGCACCGGTGCTGCGCGCCGCCTGTTGGCTGCCACCGCCGCCCGCCGTGCCAGGTTCGCCACCTCCGAGGAGTGGATCGGGTGTGCTCGAAAGCCCCGAAAGATTGCTGGGACTTTCACCGCCCGCTATGTTGTTCTCCCACGCAGGCCCGCTACAGGAGCAAACACAGGTGAATCCGGCGGTCGCAGCGACCGCCAACCTCCAGCGCCAGCAACGACCGGCCAGTTTGTCAGCGTCCATCTTCGCGGCCTCCCAAAAGCAGTTGTTGAACGGCACGATCCACCTGTTCTGCCACTTCGACAGCGGCTTCGCGACGCGCGCGCTCGGCCGATTCCGCGACGCCACGGGCGGACATCGGGACCGCTCGGCGCAACGACGCATCCGATGTCGATACGGTCACCTCGCCGCTGACCTCAATGGTCACGACACCGCCCAGCGCAACATCAGCGCCTGCCAGCCCGGCAGGCAGGCTAGTCGGGCCGGCGATCTCCCGCGTGTTTGCTGACAACGAAACGCGCACGTCGGTGGCGGGGCAAGCTGTCGCGGTGCGGATGTGGCGAAATCCACTGGTTCCCAGCGAGCGAATCGCAAGGTTGAATGCTGCTTCCGCGGGCCAATCGCGCGCCGCAGACGAGAAGCACACCTGAATGTGATCGAGCATGGCGGTTCGCCGTGAGCGAACCGTGGCAACAGCAGAAGCAGGCGCCGCCGCTTGTCCTTCCACAGCGCCGATCAGATCCGCGATGTCGTCTTGCTGGGCTGCAAGTTGCGTGGCGCGCCCGAGCGCAGCCAGACCAGTCACCGGGTCCGACGCCACAATCTGCTGCAACGCCGCGTCCGTCTCGCCGCGGCGCGCATCCCATGTGCGGTGCAGACGGGCCGCCACGTCGCTACGCGGCAGCGCGACCAGCGCGAAGCATCCGACACCGTCCGTGCAGTGCTGGGCCACGGGACTCGTGTTTGCCAACTCAAGGCTGCCCGTTGAGGTACCGCTGCTGGTCATCTCGCACGATGACGTACCGCGGGCGGCTTGCCCAGTCGTCAGCTGTACTTGCTGAACGCATCGGCGCTCACGTACAGCCGTCACGTTGGCGCGGACACGAAGTACGATCTGGTCGACTGCCTGCTGGGCCGCGCACGCCGCTCGCTCGGTCCTCGGTGTCGAGGCACCGCATGCCCCGACGCCTACCAAGTAGGTGTCCGACGGGTAGTCGGCCTGCCCACCATCTCGATACCACGGGGGTACGTCAGCCTGCGCAACGCTTGCAAGGGGCGCGGCGCCTTGCCGCGGAGGCGCCCCAGCGCAGCCAACCGCGAGCGCGGCGACCGTTGGCAACATCCGTTGCCGCGCGGCTATGCTGCTGCCGAATCGCCCAGCCATCGCGATGCCTACTTGTTCTTGGCGGCCGCACGCGCGTCTTCGAGTGCTTGGTCGAACTCGGTGCGCACTTCTTCGCTATTGCGCGTGATCTCCTCCTTCTCTGCGGCCGAAAGAGCGTTGCTCTGGGCCATCACCTGACGGAAGGCATCGAAGTTCAGACGGCCCAAGACGAAGAACGTGTCTGTGTCCTTTTCCGCTACCGTATTCACGATTTCCAAGCCGCGGACGCTGTTCTCGGCAATGGTGCGACCAGCGCGATCGGTGCGATCTGTCTGCGTGGCGCCCGACTGCGCAGGGCCACTCGACTTCTTGTCGATCTTGTCGATGCGGCGCGCTAGCCGCTCGCGAAAGGCCTGAACCGTTGAACCAAGGTATATGGTGAGCCGCTCCCGGGCATCCTGCTCGGCTGTGTCCATCGACATGCTGCGGTCCATCGAGGCGTTATTCGCAGTGCCGACCACCATCACCAGCGTCGAACCGTCCTTCTTCTCGACCCAGATGCCGCGATTGCGCCATGCTGCTGGATCCTCTGTGTTTGTTGTCTTCGCTGCTGGCGCCGCGCCCGAGCACGCAGCAAGACAACTCACCCCAACTGCTACCGCACACAGCCAAACACGGATCGCCATCACACACCTCATTCTCATCAAGCGACGGTATAGCGACAGGTTCTGCCACTGGTTCCGTCGAAACTGGAGCGATGCTAAGCATCGAATGTCAAGGTGTCAAACCTGGTCGGGGCTTTGCGTCGGCTCTGCGGCATCGCAAAGCATCCATGGCCGGCCGGTCGACGGCGCACGCGACCCGGCAACGTGGCTTCGTCGGTTGCCTTGACGAAGCCGGACAGGGAGGCCATCGCCGCGCCCCAGCAACCACTTCGCATCGCAGAGGAGTTGTCGACGAGCACACCATTGTGGCCAGCTGGTTCCCGGGCTGCGAGATGCCGACCGGCTTGCCGGCATCGGGCAGCAACCGACCGGTGAGATACCTGCGATGAGTCGCATGCGTTGGAGCGGCCGCCACAGACGTCAGCTGACTACGAAGGCTGGCTCGGTTCGGGGGCGTCGGCAAGGCGAGCTGTGCGGACCGGGGCGCGCCATCGCAGCGGAGAGTGGCTGGACAGCGGCGCGAAAAGTGTCCAACATCCGGTTCTGGCTTGGCTCTGGGGCTGCCGGAGGAGCCGGTGATGGCGCAGGGGCTGGACGCGGCGCAATGGCCGGTTGCCCTGCCTTCGTCTGCGCACCACACCGTTGGACTGTAATGGATTCACTCGCCACGCGAATCCCGGTGCTGGTCCTCGCTGGGTTCCTGGCATCCACTGCGTATGTGGCGCGTATCGCCCTGGCCGGCGAGCCGCTGAAGTCTGAACAGATTCCATCGGATGCAGGCGTCTGGCCGGGACTCCCAGGCGCGCGACTTCTTGCCCCGGACGGGCCGACGACGGCGCCGCGGTCCTCCTTGGATCGGTCTGCGGGTGCGCCCGTTGCGGCGCGGTACGACGATATCGTGGCGTTGAACGGCGGCAGCGTCCGCTTGTGTACGGGCGTGCTCATCAGCCCGACGATGGTCCTGACGGCCAGACACTGCCAATCCGCAAGCGAAGTACGGATCGGCGCCGTGGCGAGCAAGCCGGCGGCCTCGGTCCATGTCCAGCGGCGCATTCCGTCGCCGTCGGCGGATGTCGCGGTGCTGGAGTTGACGACGCCGGTGGCCGTCACGCCTCGTGCCTGGCTGCAGAAGGTGCCAACGAACACGATGCTCGGTCAGATCGTCGGCTACGGTGCGATCAGCGCCACAGACATGGCCACTGCAGGCATCCGGCGTTTTGGCTACGTCAGCGTCGACGACCCGGCATGCAACGGTTCTCGGCCGAAACGCTATGGATGTCAAGCCAATACGGACTGGATCTTGCCCGCGACAGCTGGCGGCGACACCTGTCCGGGCGACAGTGGCGGTCCTCTCCTGGTGCCAGAGAACGGCGAGTGGGTGCTCGCAGCGATCACGTCGCGCGCGGTCCTCGGCGGCAAGGCGCTGTGTGGGCAGGGGGGCGTCTACGTCCGGATCGGCGCGCTGCGAAAGTGGCTGTCGACGGTCCTGAAACAGAGGGAGTGAAGGATGGACGTTCGTGCGAGATCATCGGTGGCGCTCATCCTTGGGGCTGTGGCGTGTCTGATCGAGTCCGGCGTCGCGTTCGCGGCGGAGTCAGAGGCGTCGTTGGCCAAGGACGCGACGTACGAGGTGCAGATCGTCCTGCCCGGCGCGCCTCCTTCTCGGGTCCGTTGCAGCCTCGATGCCGGGGATGGCAGGCACTACGCGCTGGAATGGGACCGCGGCATGGTCGGTGGGCGAACGCAGACGATTCGGTCCAAGCCGCTGACGCTGTGGATGGTCACCTGCGGCTCGGAGTCGTGGCTCGTTGCACACAAGAATAGCCAGCTGAATGCGGCCTGGAGGTTTGGCGCGCCGGTTCGCCTTCTCACGCAGCCGGCACGGGTGGACACGTCGGCGCCGCCGGACACCGCGACGGCCGAGCTCAAGGCGGCAGCTGCGCAAAAGGCAAAGGCGGCGGCTGACCTCCATGCTGCGCAGACAACTGGCTGGCTGTTGATGTCGACCTACGTTGCCCAGCCCAGGTTCATCGACTGCATTGATCCAGACAAGCTCACCAGCGCTCAAAATGCTCAGAGACTCAGGTTGGCGGGCGAGATCGGGAATCTGGCAGAACAGATCATCGGCATGGCGTCTTTTTGGCGACCCGGCGGCGGGGAACGGGACAGGGAACTCAAGATCTGGGATCAATTGATGAGAGTGGATCACGAAGGGCAGCGACTCGTCGCCGCCTGGCAAGCCGCCGAGAA
>Ga0172369_10002534_pt1 | contig 24991 bp, 23 predicted proteins | sample LakKiv25m_FD_114539 | JGI IMG/M metagenome (GOLD analysis project Ga0172369, IMG submission 114539) | Freshwater microbial communities from Kabuno Bay, South-Kivu, Congo - kab_022012_11.25m | ecosystem: Environmental > Aquatic > Freshwater > Lake | place: Democratic Republic of the Congo...
ATATAATATTTGGAAAATTCCAGTGAACGGGGATAGGGCAAAAGGAATGACTCAAGTTACAAAGTTCATTACAAGTGTTTATGATTTTTCCTTTGTTGATAAGAATACTATGGTAACTTCCGGATTTGAAAATTTTTCTTTTCAGTTCTATTCTCTTGATTTGAATTCAATACAAAACGAAAAATACGTTGCATTTAATTTTGAAAATTTAGGCTCCAAATGGATTTCCGAGAGAATTAAACTGGCTGCTGAGTATGATCGTCTCAAATATGAAAAGGAGTACAATTTAGATTATGCAGTAAGTCAATTAATAACCGATCCCGTTTACGGAACACGGGGCGGTGCGTTATTAAGTTTAAGCGATCTTCTGGGCGATGAACAGTATGTATTTTATATTTCCAATACCGCTGAAGTACAAAGTGAAATTCTGAAAAATTTTAATATATCTTTAGCCCGTGTGAGTTTGAAAGACAGAACAAATTACGGATTTGGAGTTTTCAATTATTCCGGAAGACGTTACGATATAAGAGAATCAGACGAATATTTTTATGAAAGGGTTTTCGGCGGTTATATTTCTCTTATTTATCCGTTCTCCTCGTTTCAACGCCTCGAAGCTGAAATGGATATAGCAAATTCTGATAAAGAATTATCCGGAAGTTTTATTACAAGAAAATCTCTTTTGGTTACTAATACAATCTCTTTCGTTCATGACAATTCTATTTGGGTTGTTACAGGTCCGGTTGATGGTTCACGATTTAGATTATTACTCGGTTACACAAGCGATGTGAAATACAGTAATGTAAACTACTATTCCCTTATAGCAGATTATAGAAAGTATTTCCGTTTAGGTCTTAGAAGCAGTTTGGCTACAAGAGCTGCAATTTTTATTAACGACGGGAAAGAAGCTAGAAGATATTTCGCGGGCGGAAGCTGGGATTTGCGCGGCTGGGACCGTTGGTCTATACGCGGCGAGAAAATGTGGTTATCATCAATCGAATTAAGATTTCCTCTTGTTGATCAGTTCACAATCAATTTCCCATTCTTCGGTTTATCATTTTTCCAAATAAGAGGTGCGGCATTTTTTGATGCTGGGGCTGCATGGGATAAAGATTATAAAGAAACATTAGGAAGCATAGGTGCAGGTATTAGAATAAATATATTCAATGCATTTGCTTTGAGATATGATATTGGTAAAAAAATTGAAAAAGATTTTACTCAATTTCAGCCGGGATTATTTTATCAGTTTTTCTTCGGATGGGATTTTTGAAAAAAATGTATACCAAATATTGGACGCTAATTATTGTTTTAATTCTTGTTAGCTGCACTCAGCCAATTGCATTTAAGAATATGATCATTGGCGGATCAGGTTATTTTATGTTCGGAAAAAATCCTGAAAGAAGTTTTTATCAAAACATATCAATTGAACCGGATATAAAATTAAAATGGAGTGTAGAAACCAGCGGAAGTCAAACTAATACATCTGTTATTATTTATGATAATGTACTTTTCGTTGGAGATTTATCAGGCAAACTATATGCGTTTGATAGAATTTCAGGTAAAATGTTCGGTTATGAAAAATATACCGGTTCTCTTTCAGTTGCTCCTATCGTAAGTAATTTAAGAATATTTATTTTGCTTAATCAGTTCAATGAAAAATATTCAGTTCTTAAACTTTTTGATTACATTAATGGAAATATTTTATTGGAATCAAAGTTCTATGGCAGTGTACAGAATGAAATGTTAAAATTGAGTGATGGAATTGTTGTGCTGACCGATCAAGGTGAAATTATTAAATTTAATTTTGTAGGATCAAAAGAGTGGAATTTAAATACGGAAGTCTCCACAAAAACCTCGCCTGCATCGAACGGAAATTTAATTCTTTTTGGAAATGAAAAAGGTGAATTGATTGCAATTTCATCTCAAACTGGAGAAATAAAATATAGAACAAAAATAAGTAGCGGTATCGAAGGGGATCTTTCGATAGACGGAGATTATGCGTACTTCGGAGATAATAACGGAAAATTGTTTTGTGTCTTGGTTAATGATGGTAGAATTGTATGGACACTTGATACCAAAAGTAAAATTCTTTCTACCCCGGTACTAAATAATGAAAATGTATTTGTTGGGAATCTTGCAGGTGAAATATTTTGTATCAATAAATTATCTGGCAAGACAGTATGGAAAATTGAGACAGGCGGAATTATAAATGCCGCTCCAACTGTATTCAAAAATTATCTTGTTCAACCTGATCTGAACAGAAAAGTTTTTTTTATTGATACTAACAACGGTGAAATAACCAAAACATATGATTTTGAAAAGAGAGTCAAACTTTCCCCGGTTTATTACGACGGCATTTTATATTTAGGCGTTGATAAAGGAATAATCAATGCGTATCAGATCTCAAATAAAGAATAATAATTTTATTATAAAACTGATTACAGTTTTTTTAATCTCTTTTGCAAGCAGTATTGCTCAAGATTGCAAAAGCAAGGTCGAAATTACTACTAATAATTTAGACGCCAACATTTATATTGATTCATTATTTATTGCGAAAAGCAAAACTGAGATTAGTCTTTCTAAAGGAAACCATTTATTATTTATTAAAGATCCTTCCTTAATGTGGGGTAAGAAAAATATTTATGATACACTTAGAATTGTAGAATGTGATAAAAACTATAAGTTCAATTATGATTTGAAAAGGGAAGAGAATTCTTTAATCCAGCCAAATATTTATGATTACATTAATAAAAACAAAGTAGAAAGTTTCTTCGGTTCCGGTACATTTAAAATTTTGATCGGAAGTGCCGTGGTTCTTGGCGGAGTTGCTGCATATTTCAAGATCAAAGCCGATAGAAAATATGATGACTATCTTCAAACAAAAAATCATTCCATGCTTGATGAAGTTGATCGTCTTGACCTATACAGCGGAGTAGCATTCGGATTGCTTCAAATAAATTTCGGCTATTTGATTTATAAATTTTTAACTGATTAATTTTATATAGTAGTCCTAACGTTTGGGGCAGCAACTGCATATTTAATGTCTGAATAATTAATATGTCAAAATTCAAAGAAACATTTCGGATTGAATCCGCAAGATTAGAAGAATGGGATTATTCAAATCCGTGGTGGTATTATGTAACAATAAATACAAAGAACCATATTAGTTATTTTGGTAAGGTTGAGGATGGAAAGATGATATTAAATCAAATAGGAAAGATAGTTGAGGAGCAATGGTTGTATTCAAAGGTAATAAGAAAAAATGTTGATTTGGATTTATATGTAATAATGCCAAATCATATTCATGGAATAATAATAATTAATGGAACAGAGGTAGAGACGCACCGCGTGCGTCTCGAAAAGAGTAAAGAGATCACTAAAGAAGACGCGTTCGACGCGTCTCTACGATTGGTTAAAAATTGTTTGAGTGATATTGTAAGAGGTTTCAAATCTGCTGTAACAAAATCCGCAAGAGAATATGGTTACGATAATTTTCATTGGCAGACGCGATTTTATGATAGAATAATTAGAAATGAAAAGGAATTATTCAATATTAGAAAATATATCGAACAGAACCCGTTGAAATGGGAATTAGAAAAAGACGATTCTGAAAATATTTGTGATTTGTAGAGACGCACCGCGTGCGTCTAAATAGAGCAACAAAATTAATAAAGGATACGCGTTCTACGTGTCTCTACATTCCAATTCTTAATGCGCATCCAACCAATTATCACCGACACCTGTCTCGGCAACAACGGGAACGTTTAACGGTAAAGCATTTTCCATAAGCTCAACAATTAAAGGACGCAGTTCTTCAACTTCATCTTTGTGTGCATCAAATACTAATTCATCGTGTACCTGTAAAACCATCTTTGTTTTTGCTTCTCTTTTTTCCAGCTCTTTATGAATTTTAATCATAGCAAGTTTTATCATATCAGCCGCGCTTCCTTGAATCGGCATATTAATGGCAACACGTGCTTCAAATTGCTGAACAACTCTGTTCTTACTGTTAATATTTTTCAAATACCTTCTTCGTCCGTATAGAGTTTCTGCATATTCTTTCTTTTTGGCACTTGTAATGCAATCATCCATAAACTTTCTTACGTTTTTAAATGATGAGAAATAACCGTCAATAATATTTTTTGCTTCTGCTTGTGTAATTCCCAATCGGGTTTTCAAACCAAAAGGACCAAGTCCGTAAAGAATTCCAAAATTCACTTCCTTAGCTTTACGCCGCATATCTTGTGTAACATCTTTTGGATCAACTTTAAAAATTAAAGCGGCAGTTCTTCTATGAATATCTTCTCCTGATTTGAATGCTTTGGTTAGAGTTTCATCCTTGCAGATACTTGCCATAATTCTTAATTCGATCTGGCTGTAATCTGCAGAAAGTATCACATGATTTTTATCCCGCGGCACAAAAGCTTTGCGGATTTCTTTACCAAGATCAGTCCTGATTGGAATATTTTGAAGATTAGGATCGTTGCTTGAAAGTCTTCCCGTTGAAACAGCAGCTTGATTGTAAGATGTATGTAATCTTCCAGTGCTGGGATGAATCAACAATGGAAGTGAATCTGCGTAAGTTGATTTTAATTTTGATACTTGACGGTAATCGGAAATTATATCAATGATTGGATGGGTGCCTCGTAAAGATTCCAAAGATTTTGCATCTGTAGAATATCCGGTTTTGGTTTTAGTTGTCTGCGGGAGTTTTAGTTTATCAAAAAGTATTTTTTGAAGCTGCTGAGTGGAATTTATATTAAAATTTTCTCCGGCATGATTTATTATTTCTTTAGAATAGTCTTCGAGTAAAATTTGTAAATCATCGCTAAATATTTTTAAACTCTTGGTATCAATTCTTATTCCTGTTCGTTCCATATCTTCCAACACCGGTACAAGAGGGAATTCAATATCATATGCTAATTTTTCTAATTTCTCTTTTCTTAGTTGTTTATCGAGAAGTTCATAAAGTCTAAATGTTATATCTGCATCTTCTGCGGAATAATCCGAAAGTTGATTCGGATCTACCTCAAAAATATTTTCGGGATTCTTTTTAGATCCGATTAAATCACTTAGCGGAATTGGCTTGTACTTTAAATACTTTTCTGATAAATCATCCATGCCGTGTTTTTGATCCGGATCAATAACATAACTTGCAAGCATTGTATCGAAATAAAAATTCTTTACATCAATTCCGTAATGGCGGAGTACTCCAATATCATATTTACCGTTTTGGCAGACCTTTTTAATTTTATTATTCTCAAAAACGGGTCTGAACAGTTTTACAAAATCATCTGTAGGTAAACGGTCGGACATATCGGTTGCAAATAGGGAAGAGGATTCAGCTGAAGGATTTGTTGCAACAAAAAATGCCTCTTTAGGTTTTACTGCAAATGAACATCCGGTAAGATTTACACTTAAAGTATCAAGACCATCAGTTTCGGTATCGAAGACAAATAACTCGCTATCCAATAATTTCTGTACAAGTTCTTTAGCGTCTTTATAAGACAATATTAATTTATACTTCACTTTATTTTTATTAAAAACAGCAACTTCTGAGTTGTCTGTTTCCACAACAGGTTCTTCTTTTATTTTTTCTTTAATTGGTTCTTGTAAATTTTGTTCAAGAAAAAGTTTTTTAAGTTTATTTGCAAACGATTTGAATTCAAGGGCCCCGAAAATCTTTAGAAGTTTTTCAATATCCGGATTATGGAATTTTGCTTCATCAAAATTCATGTGGAATGGCGTATCGGTCTTAATTGTAGCAAGTTCTTTTGAAAGGAATGCGTTTTCTTTGCTCTCGGTAAGTTTGTTAACTATACTTGCTTTATCAATTTGGTTTAAATTTTTGTATATGTTCTCAAGCGTTTTAAATTTTTGAATTAATGGAACTGCAGTTTTAGGACCGATGCCCGCAACTCCCGGTATATCATCGGACGAATCACCAACCAGTGCAAGATAATCTATCATTTGAACCGGTTCAAAACCCATTTCCTCGCGTACTTTATCTTCATCAAGAATCACAATCTCATCAGTTGATTTCCCCGGTTTAACGATCCTAATATTTTCTGAAATTAGTTGAATGTAGTCTTTATCAGGAGTGATGGCATAACAATCAAAGCCTTGTTTCTCGGCTTCTTTAACTGCCGTGCCTATTAGATCGTCAGCTTCATAGCCGGGTAAGATATAAATTGGAATATTAAACGCTTCTATAATTTCTTTTATCCTTTGAATTTGAGGAATCATATCTTCAGGCATTGCTTCGCGGGATGATTTATAATGTTCGTACCTTTCATGTCTAAAAGTTTTTTCTTTTGAATCAAAACCGACTGCGAGGTAATCCGGTTTGGTATCCTCAATAATTTTGAAGAGTTGATTTAGAAATCCAAAAACTGCGGATGTTGGCTCTCCGCTTGCTGTTACAAGAGGACGGGAGATAAAAGCATAGTATCCTTTGTAAGCTAGTGCCATTGCATCAATAATTACAAATTTTTTCTTTATAGAATTTTTGCTGTTAGTTGTTTTTTTAACTGTGCCCATCTTAACTCGTTTAGTTATTTTGGTTATATTTTCAATAGAGAATATAGTTACATTCACACAATATCTACAAAACAATAGGACATACTTTATGCGGATCCTTTTAAGAGTAATTATTACACTTGTTTTTTTTCTGCCTTTTATTTCAAATTGTCAAAATGCTCAAAGAGATTCCTTTTACGTTGCGAATTGGAACCTTGAGAATTTGTTCGATACAATTGATGATCCAATTAAGGATGATAAAGAATTCTTGCCTGATTCACAGCACCAGTGGAATGACGAAAAGTATGAGCAAAAACTTTCCAACCTGGCAAAAGTTATTAATTATATGAATAACGGATGCGGTCCGGATATTTTATCGGTTGAGGAGGTCGAAAATATAAATGTTCTTAAAAGACTGATTTACAAATTAAGGGACAGAGATTATATTGTTGCCCACAGAGATTCTCCCGACGCAAGAGGAATTGATGTAGGACTCCTATATGATAGAAGTATATTTGATATTGACAGCTTGGCTGCAATCCATGTTGAACTTCCTGATCACATCCCAACGCGGGATATTCTCCATGTTGTATTGATTCATAAAAAAAGTAAAGAAAAAATCCATATTTATGTTAACTATTGGCCGTCAAGAAGGGGCGGGGAACAAAAATCGAATATTAATCGTGTGACAGCAGCAGAAGTTTTAAAATGTAGTTTGGATACACTTGCATCCACTTCGCCTAAAAGTAATGTAATTATTCTTGGCGATTTTAACGATGAACCAAATAATGAATCCGTTGAACAGTATTTAGGTGCAAAAAATTTTAATTGCAACGATAAAATAAATTCAGCATTTATTAATCTGGCCTATAAAAAATTTTCCAATAAAGAAGGATCATATCTTTTCGGTGGAAAGTTTAATATGATTGATCAAATAATTATTTCTACAACTTTTCTTGATGGGACACGTCTTGAGTATGAATGTAATTCGTTTGATGTTATTAAACCGCCGTTTATGATATCACAAGAAGGGAATCGAAAAGGTGGTGCAATTCCAACTTTTAATGGAAATATTTATGTCGGCGGTTATAGTGATCACTATCCCGTTGGTGCAAAATTCAGAGTGAAAGGTGAAAAATGAAATTCGAAAAAGTATTTCTTTTGTTTGGAGCTTCCGGTGATTTGGGAAGGACAGCAGTTGATTATTTTTTAAATCAAGATTATGATCAATATTATTTTTTTACCCGTAAAATGCTTGAATTGAAATCCTCTAAAAAACATGAAATGATTTTAATTTCAGATATGACCAGCGAAGAAAATGTTGCAAAAGCTTTTCAAAGTGTTATTCAAAAAGAAGGGACAAATTATTTTCTATTTAGTACAATCGGCGCTTATATAGGCGGAGAATCAATAGCTGATACAAAGTATGCAGATTTCTTAAAAATGCTAAACATAAATCTTTGCACTGCTTTTTTAATATCAAAATATTTTTCTAAACTTGTTCAACATTCTAACGGCTCTTCGATTTGTTTTACAAGTGCACAATCAAGTTTGCACCCGGAAGAAAATAGAGCCGCTTACAATATATCCAAACATGCACTTAATTTTTTAGTTAGAACATTATCATTTGAAGGGAAGAAAATTAATTTAAGTGCTAACGCTGTTGCACCATACGTTATTGATAGTGTTGAAAATCGTGAGTGGATTGAAGATAAAACAAAATTGATCACTACTTCAGAAATTTGCTCAATAGCAAATTCATTTTTCCAAAACCATAAAACTGTTACAGGAAATATTGTTGAACTTCCAGGAAGTATCGGTTGAAATGGTTATTTTGTTTTATAAAATAAAATCTTATCTGAATAATTGGAGTATATATGAGTTTGAGTGAAAAAATAAATCAAGACTTAAAAGCTGCAATGCGTTCCGGAGATAAAATTCGTTTAGAGACAGTTCGTTCCATACGTGCCTTAATTCTGGAGTTTGAAAAAAGCGGAAGCGGTAAAGAATTAACCTCCGAAGAAGAAATAAAAATGCTGACGTCAGCAGCAAAAAAAAGAAAAGAATCAATTGAGCAATTCCGCAACGGCGGCAGAAATGAACTCGCAGAAAAAGAAGAAGCTGAATTGAAGATCATTGAAGAATATCTGCCGAAACAACTTTCATTGGATGAAATTTTAGAAGAGATAAAGAAAATAGCTCTTGAAGTTGGTGCAAAAGCTAAAGAGGATTTCCCAAAATTAATGCCCGCTGCTGCAAAAGCATTAAAAAGTAGAGCAGATGGGAAAATTGTTAAAGAGATCGTTGAAAAATTATTGAGCGGTAATTGAATTATCTTGATTATATAATCATCGTTATAATACTGATCGGGTTTTTACTCGGGTTTAAGGACGGACTTGTAAGAAAGATCATTGGATTACTAGGATTAATTTTCGGGATTGGATTAGCTTTTCAGTTTTCGGGAAGCGTCGGCAAATTGCTGGTTCGCTTTTTTAACAACGATGAATATTTATCAAGTGTTATTGCGGGTATTTTAATATTTTTAATTGTAATTCTAATTGCGACAATAATTAAAAGAATTGTACATCCGTTCGACAAAGTAAACCGTTTAATCAATCAAGTCCTTGGCGGAGCTATCGGCGCCGTTCAGATTATTTATTTTATGAGTGCACTGTTCTTATTCCTAAATATTTTTGGATTTCCAAAAACCGAACAAAGAAATAATTCGTTTTCCTACAACTTTGTTCTTAATTTGATTCCAAAGACAATAGATTTTGCAATGGGTCAGAAATCAAAAGCATCTGATTATTTCAAAAAATATATAGAAGAAAACGATATTGATAATCCGTCGCAAATTGAATCGCACCAGAAAAAATAATGATTACTAAAGACGTTTTAGAAAAATTAGAGTTCTATAAAGTTATAACTCATATTGAAAAGTATTGCTCAACCGATAATGGCAAAAGTGCAGTTCAAAATTTAATTCCACTTGAATCTATTGATGAAATAAAAAAAAACGGTGAGCAGGTAAATGAAGCAAAAGAAATTCTTATAAAGAATGATATACCTCCATTTGAATATTTACCCGATCTCAATGAAATTCTTTCACGAAGCAGAATTGAAGGTTCAGTTCTAACTTCAAAACAAATTTTAGATGTTTTAAAACTGGCTGAAACTTCACGCAAACTTTTTCAATTCTTAAAATCAAAAGATAATTCAGAAACATATTTAAGGGAATTCTCCGATCAACTCTTAGTTGATAAAGTATTTGAACATCAGATAGGGAAAGTGTTTACCGAGAATGGTGACATTAGAGACGATGCAAGCCAAAAGCTTAAAGAGATTCGAATTGAGATAAGAGAAAAAGATGCTGCGCTTCGTAAACAGGTTCAAAAATTGTTGAAGCAGCTAAGCGATTCTTATTTAGTTCAAGAAGAATATATAACTCAACGTGACGGAAGAATTGTTCTGCCTGTAAAGTCGGAACACAAACGGCACGTTAGAGGATTTGTTCATTCTGAATCTTCAACGGGGCAGACTGTGTATATAGAACCCGAAGAAACTTTGGAATTGAATAATGAAATCTTGTCGCTCAACTTTGCAGAAAAAAGAGAGATAGAAAAAATATTAAGAGTATTGACCGAAAGAATCGGGCAAATAAGTATTGAGTTAAAAAAATCGCTTCAAGCTATTGCCAAATTGGATTCAATATTTTCTCGTGCTAAATACTCAATAGAAATTATCGGCTCGCATCCGGGATTTAATGAAGACAAACCCTTCGCTTTCATTGATGCACGCCATCCAATTTTAATAAAACGGATCGGGCATAAGAATACTGTACCTATGAATTTGAAGATGGATAACGTAAATGTTATTCTTATTACAGGACCGAATGCAGGCGGTAAAACAGTGACTCTGAAAACAACCGGTTTATTGATCTGTCTTGCTCTTGCAGGTATTCCAATTTCGGCACATCCGGATTCCAATTTTCATTTTGTTGAAAAAGTTTTGGTTGATATAGGTGATGCGCAATCCATAGAAGATGATCTTAGTACTTTTAGTTCACATCTAAAAAATATTAAACATATTATCGAAGAAGCCGATGATAAAACTTTAATAGTTCTTGATGAGATCGGAACAGGCACAGACCCGGCAGAAGGATCTGCTATTGCTACAGGAATGCTAATTACACTCCGTGATAAAGGGGCGAAAGTTTTAGCAACCACACATCACGGCAGTTTGAAATTAATTGCAAACCAGTTGGATAAATTTCAAAATGCTTCTATGGAATTTGATACCGATGAATTGAAACCGACATACAAATTTAATCAAGGAATGCCCGGCTCAAGTTATGCTTTCGAGGTTGCTAACAGGATCGGGTTTGATGAAAAATTTATTACCCTTGCAAAAGAATACTTGGATACCGATAAAACCAAGATTGAAGATTTTCTTGTGTCACTTGAAAAGAAATCAAAAAACTTAAAAGAACAATTAGATAAAATCGAAAGAGAGAATTCCAGACTGAAGGGATTAACAAATCTTTATCAAGACAAGATTGAAAAACTTGAGCTGCAGAAAAAAGAAATTTTAGCTCAGACGAAAGAGAAAGCTGAAACTTATTTGAGTGAGGTAAACAAAAAGGTTGAAGAATCAATAAGAAATATCCGCGAATCGCAAGCTAAGAAAGAAGTAATTAAAGAAGAAAAGATGAAGATTGAAGAGATCAAAAAAGAAAGTACCACAATCTTTAAGAAGGAGAAGAAGACTAAAGACGAAAAAATTAGATTGACTAAAGGAGATTATGCTTCGATAAAGGATACAACTTCGGTTGGTGTGATCGAAGAAATTAATAAAGAAAAAAATAAAGCTGTGCTTAGTGTTGGTACGCTAAAAATCAAAACAAAATATTCTGATTTGGTCCCGGCCAGGAAATCTGAAATTGATCAAAGAGAAAAAAAATCGTTTAGTTTAAATCAAGATGAAATTAGTTATCGTCTGGATATTCGCGGTAAAAGAGCTGATGAAGCCGAGTTCGAAATAATAAAATTTTTGGATAACACTTACGTTAGTGGCGTTGACCGTGTTGAAATACTTCATGGAAAAGGTACAGGTGCGCTCAAACAATTAGTTCATGGAATTTTAAGGAATAATCATTCCGTTAAAAATTACTATTTTGCAAATATTGAATATGGTGGTGATGGTATCACTATAGTTGAATTCAAATAATTATGATTAAAAAAATACTAATTGCTAACCGCGGTGAAATTGCTCATCGAATAATTAAAGCTTGCAGAGAATTAAATATTACTTCTGTAGCAATTTATTCCGAGGCAGATAAATTAGCCTTACACGTTCGAAGATCGGATGAAGCTTATCTTATTGGACCATCACCGGCAAGCGAATCGTACCTTAACAAAGAAAAAATTATAAAGCTGGCAAAAGAAATTGGGGCAGATGCAATTCATCCTGGATATGGTTTCTTATCTGAAAATGCAGAATTTATTCGAATGGTAGAAGAATCGGGAATAATTTTTATCGGTCCTTCTTCAAAATCAGTTAAGATGATGGGAGAGAAAACATCAGCAAGAAGATTAATGAAGGCTAATAATGTTCCGATAGTACCCGGTACAACAGAACCAATAAAAAATATTGAGGAGGGGAAAAAGATTTCTTCTGAAATCGGATATCCGGTTATGCTTAAGGCCGCGTCAGGTGGCGGTGGAAAAGGAATGCGAAAAATTTCCAATGATAAAGAATTTGAATCTGCATACAACCGTGCAAAGAATGAATCACTAAAAGCTTTTGGCAATGATGACGTTTACATTGAAAAATTTATCGAGCATCCGAAACATATAGAAGTACAAATTCTTGCAGATAAATTCGGAAATTATACTCATCTCTTTGAAAGAGAATGTTCTATTCAGAGAAGACATCAAAAAGTTGTTGAAGAAGCTCCATCAATAGCTGTTGATGAGGCAACAAGGAAGAAAATTACAGCTGCTGCAATTGATGCTGCAAAAGCCTGCAATTACTTTAACGCCGGTACAATAGAATTCTTGATGGACTCAAATAAAAATTTTTATTTTCTTGAAATGAATACACGCCTTCAAGTTGAACATCCGGTTACAGAAATGATTACGGGGATTGATATAGTCAAACAGCAAATAAAAATCGCATCCGGCGAAAGACTTTCTCTGCAACAAAAAGATATTAAAATTCATGGTCATGCTGTTGAATGCCGAATCTATGCTGAAGATGTTGATAACAACTTTGCCCCATCTACAGGCAAAATTGTCCATCACCGTTTAACTTCCGGTCCCGGAATCCGGATTGACAGGGGAATAGATGTAATGAGTGAGGTACCGATCTATTACGATCCGATGTTATCAAAAGTTATTGCTTGGGGTATTGACCGTGAAGAAGCGGTTGTAAGAATGCAAAGAGCCTTGGGAGAATATCAAATTAGCGGAGTTGTCACAAACATTCCGGTTTTCAGATGGATACTTAATCAAAAAATATTTTTAGAGGGAACATTCGATATCAATTTTCTTGATAACGAATTCATGCCGCTTGTTCCGGATAAATGGAAAGATACTTCATCGGTAGAGTATGAAGAAATTGCTGCGGTACTTTCAGCATTATTGAAATCGCAAGAATTGGAATTATCAGTATCAAAAAATCATATTGATTCCAGTAATTTATGGCGGGATCAGAATTATGAATGATATGATAATTACCATCAATAATAGAAAACATTCTATCAGAATCAATAACGGTAATGAAATAGAAATCAATAACAGTAAAGTTACTGTCGAGGTATCACAAATAAATAACAGCTCTTATTTGATGAAGTTTGGAAATAAGATTTTCGAAATAACAGCCCATAAACTTGAAAAAGAGAAATATGGAATATTAATTGACGGTTCTTATTTTGATGTCTTAGTACGTACTCAGCTTCAGGAAAATGCAAACGATCTTCAAAAAAATAAAAATGTTTCATCCAAGAAATTGAATATTAAGGCACCTATGCCGGGGCTGCTATTGAAATTGAAAAAAAATATCGGTGATTTGGTAACAGCTGGTGAGCCGTTGTTAATCCTTGAAGCAATGAAAATGGAAAATGAAATTAGATCGCCGGTCAACGGAATTGTAAAAGAAATCCTATTTAAAGAAGGACAATCGGTAGAAAAGAATTCCATTATTCTGACATTTGAATAAGAAATCTTATTTGCTTTTAGAATACAATTACTTATATTTTCTAAGAAATTAATTCATTCAAGAGGAGGATATGTGAAGAAATTAATTACCTTATTATTAATCTCTATTTTATTTGTAAGCAGTGCATATGCAGGTGGTTTCCAAATTGGAACTCAAAATGCAAGAGCCATGGGAATGGCAGGTGCTTTTGTTGGTATGGCATCGGATGCTTCATCAATTTATTTTAATCCAGCTGGTTTATCAAATGTAAAGGGTTTTAATATAGTTGCTGGTACAACTTTAATCATGCCTACAGTGGATTTTACTGGACCAAAACCTTTAACCACCAAGACAGAAACAGTTGCAAGAACATTTACTCCGATTAATTTTTATGGTGCCTACGCTGTTAATGATAAATGGACAGTGGGCGTAGGTGTTTTTAATCCTTATGGCCTTGGTTCAGAGTGGCCTGATGGATGGATTGGGAAAAGCTTAGCGGTAAAAACCGAGTTACAAACTTTTTATGTAAATCCTACAATTGCATACAAAGTAAATGAATATTTTTCGGTTGGTGTTGGATTTTCTTTCGTAATTTCTAAAGTAACATTCTTACAAGCAATTGATATTCCACCTATTCCTTTAGCTCCAGGCGCAACCTTGCCGGCTGCAAATAATGTAAAAATAAATTTAGAGGGCCAGGGTGACCCTACATTTACTTTTAATTTCGGATTTTTATTTAAGCCAGATGATAAATTTTCATTTGGATTTTCTTACCGTCATAATGTAGAAGTGAATTTTTCAGGAGACCTTACATTTGATGGTTTACCAGCAAAACCAACAGGCTTCCCGGTCGGTCATTCCGATTTATTCCCTGCTGGTAAAGGTAAAACTACTATAACGATGCCTTATGATATCCGCGGTGGTGTTTCTTTTAATGCTACAAAAGATTTGACAATAAATGCCGATGTAATGTTTGTAGGTTGGTCAAGCTATAAATATCTCAATGTAGATTTCGACAAAAATACTTCTGCTTGGAAAGATTTGATGTCACCAAAATATTGGGAAAATTCAATCACATTTAGAATCGGTGGTGAATATAGAATTAAAAATTTAGCACTACGTGCAGGTTATGTTAGAGATGGTTCACCTATTCCTACAAAATATATGGACCCATCATTACCAGGTGCTAACCGTAATGAATTTACTCTCGGCGTAGGATATCAATTTACACCTATGATTCGTGCTGATGTAGCTTATCAATATATTTCATTCAAAAATGATTTAGGCGATTCAGCAATGGGATTTAATGGTTTGTATGAAAACTCAACTAACTTGTTCGGATTTAATTTAGCTTTTAATTTTAATTAATTTTTTTTAAGAGGGATGATAGTTATACCATCCCTCTATTTTAATCTATTGAGTTTGTTACACGATTTATTTTTTGTTTTTGTAAATTAAGGATGACATTAGTCATCCTTTTTAATTTATGCAGGTTTGATTATGAAAGCATTAGAAGTTTTTTCGATCATTCTTTTAATAGGAATTTTCGGATGTTCGACTTCGGAAGACACTACTAAACAGACCGAGAAGAAGGAACCTGATGTTTATATTTTTGACGATGTACAAAAAGATGCAGTAAATATTAATGATACAACTAGAGCTGTTCCTTCTGTAGAAGAAGTAAAAGTTGAACCGGTTAAAATTGAACAGGCAATTAGTACAAAGAAATTTATTATTCAGTTAGGTGCATTCACAACTGAAGAACGTGCTGAAACTTTTATTAATGAAAACAAAAGTAAAACTGAATTAACCATGAGTATTGTTTACAGGGAACAGATAAAACTTTTTGCCGTTCAACTCCCGCCATTTACAACAAAAGAAGAAGCAGAAAAAACCCGAAATAATCTTTGGCTGATCCAGTCTTTCAAAGATGCTTTTATCATTACAGTAGAATAATCTATGAATCCGGTTTTACAAAATATTATTGTTACGATCGGTGGATTGGTATATGTGTTTGGAATAGTTGCAATAATGGATTTTTTAGTAAAGAAAGGATTTCCCCAGGATTTATCACGCAAAGTAGTTCATATAGCAGCAGGTTCATGGCTAATCTTTTGGCCATTATATAGTCCAGAACATTGGACTAAATATTTAAATATTACTCCGGCATTAATCTGGACAATATTACTCCTAATAAAGGGATTTACAGCTAAGCCTGATGATCAAGCTGTGAAAACAATGACAAGAACAGGTGATAGACGAGAACTTCTAAAAGGTCCTTTATACTTTACTGTGATTATGAATATAATGGGAACAATATTTTTTTACTCGCCCGGTGCATTATTATCAATGGGTTTTCTTGGGTGGGGTGATGGATTAGCCCCGGTATTTGGTAAAAGATTCGGTAAACATAAATATCATATATTTTCCGACAAAACTATTGAAGGAAGTATAGCCTTCCTTTGTTTCGGTCTTTTGGGTGCTTTGATTTTTAATTTACTATTCTTTGGACAAATCAATATATTATTATTAGTTTCAACAGCCCTTCTAACTACAGTTATAGAAGGATTTAGCCCAAAGGATGTTGATAATATTTTAATTCCTTTTTCTGTAATGGTTGTCTATTATCTCTTTTTATGATAAATTAATTATGGTATTCATTAACAACTAATAAGGGGGCGTTATGGCTTTCTCATTAAACAAAGTAATGTTAATTGGTAACCTCGGTAATGATGCCGAGACAAGATTTACAACCAATAATTTATCTGTTACATCTTTTTCAGTAGCTACAACAAACAGCTACAAAGGCAAAGACGGTAACTGGGTAAATGAAACGACTTGGCACAATGTAGTTTCTTTCAATCTTCCGGATTTTTATAAAGAATCCTTAAAGAAAGGAAAGAAATTCTATGTTGAAGGTAGAATTCAAAAAAGAGATTATACGGATAAAGAAGGTGTTAAACGGTATGTCACTGAAGTGATCTCTGAAAAACTCATTCCTCTTGAAGGTAGAGAAACTGGTGGGGGAGAAAGTGCTGGGGATAAATCCTCATTTTCCACAGGTGAACCGGACACAGCTTCACAAGGTGTTGACGACGATCTACCATTTTAATGTGTATGTTGAACAAGCAAGGATAATATCTTAGTTGGAATTTGGCTGGTCTGTAAAAATTCTTCTTATAGTAATTTGTTTTATTCTTTCGGCTTTTTTCTCCGGTTCTGAAGTTGCGTTATTTTCATTTGATAAAAAGAAAACACGCGAATTTAAGAAGCAGCATAAAATTATAGGCAGCTATCTCCAATCACTATTAGATAATCCTCGCCGACTTCTTGTAACTATTCTTATTGGGAATACAATAGTTAATGTGGCAGCTTCAATCATAGCAGTAATGCTTGCTCTTGAAGCTGCGCATTTATTTAATTTTTCTGTTCAGTTAGCATTATTAATTCAAATTCCTCTTTTAACAATTCTAATTTTAATATTTGGTGAAGTGAGTCCTAAACTTTGGGCTAATAAATATCCTGCTCAGTTTGTACGGATCTCTGCCGTTCCATTATATTGGTTAGGGATCATACTTTATCCTATATCAAAAATTCTAACAGATCTTTTAAAACTGCTTTCATCCAAGATAAACTTTGATAGAACAAAAACGGCTCTTCATAGTGCTGATATTAAAGACCTTGCTGATCTAAGCATCGAAGCCGGAACAATCGAGGAAGGTGAACACGAATTAATTCACGGGATTGTTTCATTTAAAACAGTAACTGCTAGAGAAGTGATGACTCCGCGTGTAGATATAATAGCTGTTTCTCTCGATACTGATTTTGATGAGTTGATGAAGATTATTAACGAATCCGGCCACAGCAGGATTCCTCTTTATGAAGATAGTTTAGATAAAGTAATTGGAATAATTTACGCCAAAGATCTACTGCCGTATTTAAGTAACCCGGGAATTCGTAAATCACTTTCTCTTAGAAACATTGCCCGTGAGGCGATGTTTGTACCGGAGACAAAACTGATTAATGTCCTTCTGCATGACTTTCAGGAAAAGAATATGCATCTGGGAATTGTTGTTGATGAATATGGTGGCACATCGGGGCTGATTTCACTCGAAGATATTCTGGAAGAAATTGTTGGCGAGATTCGTGATGAATATGACCGAGAAGAAAATGAGATTGTAAAATTGAGTGAAAATAGTTTTATGGTCCTTGGTAAAGTTTCAATTGATGAATTGAATGAACTTCTGGATCAAGATTTTTCATCGGAGAATGACGATTATGATACTGTTGGAGGATTTATTTTTAATCAAGCCGGAATAATTCCGCATCAGGGGTTTCACTTAATCCACAATAACTATAAATTTACCGTGAAAGAAGTAATCAACAAACGTGTAAATAAAGTTCTTGTTGAAAAAGTGAACTAGCGTATTGGATATAAATGAAAAAAGGATGTTTCATTTCAGCCGTTGTTGTGTTCACTCTTCTTGTTGGAACAGTTGTTTATTTTGTAAAATATAAAAAAGATTTCTTTAAGAATTTTTCAAGAGATAAGATCATTGGTGTGGCTTTTGATGAATTCGACAAGAAGTTAAAAGATGTGAAGGCATCGGTTTACCGCGATTCAATGAAAATAGCTGTTCATAATTTTTTAGATGATTCCAAAAAATATAATTTTGATTCTGCAATCACACGTTTACAGGATGTTATGGACGAAGCCCGTTTTCTTTATCACGATGGTATTGTGGATTCAGCGGATTTTAATCATATAAAACAAATTATAAATCGTTATGAAAGACCAGAGAAAAACAGAAATTAAAGTTGGTGTTACGGTTTTACTCGGCTTAATTATTCTTTTATGGATTTATGGCTGGGCAAAAAATTGGACAGTTAGTTCACAGCGTAAAGAAGTTTCCGTTGAGTTTAGTTCGGTATCGGGGCTTGAAGTTGGCGATCCGGTAACAGTTAACGGTGTCCGTAAAGGTTATGTTGATGATATAAAAATCAGCGGCGATAAAGTAGTAACACTTTTAAATATTCCCTCAGATATAATTATAAAAGAGGACGCAAAATTTTCCGTTATGATGCTTGATCTTATGGGCGGAAAGAAAATTGAAATTAAACCCGGCTCATCAAGTAATGAATTGGACTATAAAAAAGTTCAGCAGGGAAGCTTTGAAGGTGATGTTGCCTCGGCAATGGCAATGCTAGGTTCCGTTCAAAATGACCTTGTAGATGTAATCAAAGAAGTGAAAATTTCCATCACATCACTTAATAAGGCAATCGCCGATGAAAAATTTACAAACGATTTAAAAACATCTGTAGAAAATCTTACCAAGTTGACGGATAATCTAAACAAGCTTGTTGTGAACAATAAAGATGAGATAAGTAAATTATTGAAATCCGGGAATGAGTTAACCAAGAACGTGAACAGTTTCCTGGAAACAAACCGCGACACAATTACTTTGACAATCAATTCAGTCCATGATGTTTTGAAAACATCGAAGGAGATTTTGAGTAAGGTAAATGATTTTATGGATAAGACAAATAAGAGCCAGAACAATTTTGGCAAACTGTTAAACGATTCCGGTTTGATGGATGATCTTAAAGCAACAATTCAGCAAGCAAAAGAATTAACAAAAATTATTATCGAACAATTGAAGTCAAAAGGTTTTAAGGTTGATGCCGATGTCAGTCTCTTTTAATTTCATATTCAATTCAAAAATTCCGATTCGATAAGGAAGAAAGTAATATGGTATTGGGAATCGGAATTGATATAATTGAGATTGAAAGAATTAAAAAGAGCGTGGATAAGTTCGGCAAAGCTTTCTTAAAAAAGATTTACACCAAGACTGAACTTGATTACTCACTTTCCCGCAAAAACAAATATCAGCATCTTGCCGCACGCTTTGCAGCTAAAGAAGCAATTTACAAAGCACTCTCAAACGATACCAATACAGCTTATAGCTGGCAGGATGTTGAGATATACAATGAATTGAACGGACTTCCGAAAGTAAAATTCTACGGCGCACTTAAAGATTATCTCAATCACGGTAAAGAATTAAAAATATCTATGAGCCATTCTGAAAACTACGTTACTTGTGTTGCAATACTATCTAAATCTAAGTAACCTAATATAGATTTATCAAGTTTAATTTTTCACTCGCTGGCATTAAAATAATACGCTACACCAATAGATAATTTGTTGCCGACTTTATATTCATAATTTTTTTTATCTTGATATACATTTACTACACCGCTGCTGATGAGTACATTCTCTCTACTGTACGAACTAAAAATATATTGCCATTCTGCTTTTAAACTGATGTTATATGTAATAAAATACTCTGATCCCAATCCTAACATCATAATAAAAGAACTTCTGCTGAATTTGCCACCGCTTGAATAATCACCTATATCGTACCAATCGGCTTTCCCTATTGTTTTTATATCATATCCGCGACCAGCTGCATAAGCAGTTGCAGCAGAATTAAATGATTGCCATCCTATTCCCAAACCGACAGTTCCGTAAAACGACAGATTTAATTCTTCAAATGGAAATAACCCGACATTACCGAATAAAAGTAAATTTGAATTCTTCTGTTCTGTTTGAGTGAAAGTAGTTGAGAAATTCTGCCAAGTAAAATTTGTACCGTTAAATAATTGCTCATCTAATACTTCTTTACTTTCAGGATGTGAGTTAAATGAATAATTTACTTCTACCGAAGCCATAAAAATTTCCTCACGTATTTGGTAGCCGAAACCTCCGCCAAACCCCAATCCACTTGATGTACCAAATTCTCCCGCATAGAAATAATTTGCTGCAGACGGACCCGTTGCTTTGTATGCATAAAAGGAAACTGGAAAAGCTGTTCCGGAAAATATTGATGATTGGCCGGTTACATAAAATCTGCTGTAAGATTTTTCATCAAAATTATCTTGACCAAAAATTTGAATATTTAAAACAAGGATAAAAGCGAGAAGTGTGAAGTAAGAATGAGAATTTAACTTTTGGAAATTACAGAACACATTTTCCTCCGTTAATATTTATTGTTATTTATTCCTTTCTTTATAAGACGACTGACAACAATTTTTTATTTTTATCGCATTAACTACAAATATTTAATTAGATTTATTAAATTCATTAAAGTATAAACTATCAATGCATACTTACTTAACTACATTAAATTAGCATAAAAACCAAATCATTCAAACAATTAAGTTTATTGTAGAGACGACTCGCCGAGTCGTCTCTACATCATAACAAAACTAAACTATTTCTTTATATTTGTTGTTAGTAATTTGAAACTGTTAAAGCAGTTAAACTCAATGTTTTTTAGCAGTAACACCCGACTTAAGTCTGGTGTTAACAGAAACCATACTACGATTAACTGTTCTACTACGATAGACAGGTTCAACAGTTTACAATATTGGAAAGGGATCACTTGAACGATAAGAGAGTAATAGTAGCAATGAGCGGCGGTGTTGATTCGTCTGTTGCTGCAGCATTGCTTCATAAACAAGGATATGAAGTAATAGGCATTACGATGAAGACTTGGGGATTTATGGAAGTTGGCGGCGCGCCTAAACATGAAAGCGGTTGCTGTTCGTTGGATGCAATTTTTGATGCAAAGAACGTTGCAAATTCTTACGGCATACCGCATTACACAGTTGACTTCACTAAAGCATTCGAAGAAACCGTAATTGAAAATTTTGTTGATGAATATCTGAACGGAAGAACTCCTAATCCTTGTGTTGTCTGCAATAGAAAAATCAAATGGGAAGAACTTCTTAAGAAAGCAGATTCGCTCGATGCAAAGTATGTTGCCACCGGCCATTATGCAGTTGTAGAACACAATCTAACTTTAAATAGATATTCATTAAAATATTCTTTTGATCAGAAGAAAGATCAGACTTATGCGCTTTGGGGATTAACACAAGAAAGTTTAAGCCGAACACTTTTTCCTCTAGGCGGTTACACAAAGGAAGAAGTACGCAAACTTGCGAAAGAATTCGATTTAAAAACCGCAAAGAAACCCGACAGCCAGGAAATCTGTTTTGTTGCAGATGATAATTATGAAAGATTTTTACGTGAAAGGATTCCGGAACTAATGGATAAAGTTGAAGAGGGAGATATTGTTTATCACGGAGCGAAAGTAGGCAAGCATAGAGGAATTCCGTTCTACACAGTTGGGCAAAGAAAAGGTTTGGGTTCTTTCGGTAAGCCCGTTTATGTTAAGAACATAGATCAAGAATCTAAAGTTGTTGAGCTTGGTGACAAAGAAGAATTGCTCGAAAGCATATGCATAGCAGATGAGATTAATTATGTAAGCAAATCATCTTTGAAAAAAGGTGAAATTGTTTTCGGAAAGATCCGCTACAGTGATAGAGCAGCTGCCGCAGAAATAATTTATGCAGATGAAAATCAAATTAAAATAAAATTTGCTGAACCAAAAAACGCAATTACCCCTGGTCAATCGCTTGTTTTGTACGATGAACAGGGTTATGTTCTTGCCGGCGGAATAATTAGAAAGAATTAATAATCATAAAAAATATTAAGCTTTTTCTAACCACAACTTTTAAGTCGTGGCTAAAGTAAAAAATTGAGCTTTGGGCTTTAGCCAAAAATGAGTTGTTTATTTAGGCTAAAGCCGATGTTTATTGTAATCATTAATCCACGAGCTAAAGATCGTGGCTATTCATTAAATTACATTGGGTGTCATAAATTAAGAATATACTTTCATTATTTGTATGTAATTACGATATTTGCAATGTGTTTTAAGGTGAAATATTAAACCAACAACAATAAATCGTTTTCTAATTGGAGGTAAGTCTTCGAACGGAAATTCGGAACAAATGGATCACTTAACGCTAAAGTTTTACTCCTCAATCAAAGCTACGAACCACTTACAATCTGCAACGTAAAAAAAGCAGTCGTATTAATTTTTCTAGGAAAGGCAGAATTAGTAGTTAATAACGAAAAAAAAAGCATTCATACGGTTTACAAAGCTTTTCCATGGCCAAGTATTATACGACTTAATGATTATATAAAAGTCCCTTACAAAAAAATTATTCTAACCAGAAGAAATATTTTAAAACGCGACGGACATAAATGCGCTTACTGCGGCAGAGCCGATCTTCCATTGACACTCGATCATGTAATTCCTAGATCGAAAGGCGGGGACGATAGCTGGGAAAATCTTGTTGCCGCTTGTCTTCCTTGCAACAACCGGAAAGGAGACCGCACTCCGGAAGAATCTCACTTAAAATTGAAAGTTAAACCGTACGCGCCAAACCATATCATGTTTATTAGGAATAACGCCGGGCGTTTAGATGATTCTTGGAAACAGTACCTGTTCCAATCGTAACAAATTTCAAAAAACCAGAATTTGTCGCTATACTTAAGATTCCATTTAGTGTACAAATTGAGAGACTGAGCTAATTTTTCATTATAATTGCACATCTAATTAAATTTCGATAAAATCCTATTATGGCAAAGAAAAGAATTCTTAGCGGAATGCGTCCTACAGGCAGATTGCATTTAGGCAATTATGTCGGCGCATTAGAAAACTGGATAAAACTTCAGGATGAATATGAGAATTATCATCTTGTTGCAGATTATCATGTTTTAACGACTGATCTATCAACCAGTGAGATCTACCAGAATACGCTTGAAATGGTAGCAGATTGGCTGTCTGCTGGTTTAGATCCGGAAAAGTCACCAATGTTCAGGCAATCGCAAATTAAAGAGCATACGGAGTTGTTCTTAATTTGTTCCATGCTGATTACAAAGGCACGACTTGAGCGTAATCCTACACTCAAAGAGCAGGTGCGCGATCTAAATATTGAAAATTTAGTTTACGGACATCTTGGTTATCCTGTACTTCAAGCGGCGGATATTTTATTATACAAAGGTGATGCTGTTCCGGTTGGTGAAGACCAACTTCCGCATATTGAGATCACTCGTGAAATTGCAAGAAGATTTAATACTCAGTACTCACCAAACAATCCGGTATTTCCCGAACCGGAAGGTTTTGTAACAAACTTTGCGCGTTTGCCAGGTTTAGACGGACACAGAATGAGTAAATCGCTCGGCAACGTAATTTTACTTTCCGATGATGCAGAAACTGTAAAACAAAAATTGCGTAAAGCAGTAACCGATCCGCAGAAATTAAGAAAAAACGATCCGGGAAGACCGGAAGTATGTTTGGTATTCACTTATCACAAAAAATTTAATCCAGGAGAAATTCCCGCAATTGAAAAAGATTGCAGAAGCGGTGCACTCGGTTGTGTGGATTGTAAATTAAATTGTGCAGCAAAGATCAATAACATTCTCGCACCTATACTTGAAAAAAGAAAGACTTTCGAAAAAAATTTTGATCTAGTAAAAGATGTTTTGAATAACGGTGAGAAAAAAGCAAAAGTGATTGCTCAGCAGACAATGAACGAAGTTCATCAAAAAATGAAAATGGGTTGATGTGTATAAAATAAGCTTACAAGATTTTGAAGGTCCGCTCGATCTGCTTCTCTTTTTCCTACGAAGAGATGAATTGGATATTTATGATATTCCGATCTCGCGTATAACTCACGAGTTTATGGATTATCTTCATCTACTAGAACAACTCGATCTTGAAGTTGCCGGCGATTTTATTTTGATGGCTGCAACTTTAATGCAGATTAAAGTTAGAATGCTGCTGCCGAGAGAAGTTGATGAGAAAGGTGAAGAGATTGATCCGCGCGCTGAATTAGTTAAAGCTCTTCTTGAGTACAAAAGATATAAAGAAATGTCGGAAGAACTTTCTTTTATGGAAGCGAACCAGAGAAAATATAATTACCGGGGAAATTTTAATGAAGATCCGAAAGAAACGGCTACAGATTACGGTGTACTTCTTAAAAACATTACCATATATGATTTGATTAAAGCATTTAAAAAAGTTTTACTTGAAAAACCGGCTGAACCGGTACATCAAATTAAAAAGTGGAACATAACAATTGACGAGCAGATGGATTATATAACTGCAAAGCTCGGAGAAAAAAATCAAATTGATTTTCTGGATTTGATGATAGACCTGCGTGAAAAGATTAAAATTGTTGTTACGTTTATTGCGATTTTGGAAATGGTCAAAGCGGGGAAGATTGGTCTTCGTGCATCAAATAAACTAAACGATTTTATTATTTACGGATTGGCAAATGGATAATATTTACAACTCGGTTATAGAAGCATTGATCTTTGCTTCGGATGATCCTTTAACCCCGGCAGAAATTATTAATGCTGTTAAAG
>Ga0172369_10002535_pt1 | contig 24986 bp, 26 predicted proteins | sample LakKiv25m_FD_114539 | JGI IMG/M metagenome (GOLD analysis project Ga0172369, IMG submission 114539) | Freshwater microbial communities from Kabuno Bay, South-Kivu, Congo - kab_022012_11.25m | ecosystem: Environmental > Aquatic > Freshwater > Lake | place: Democratic Republic of the Congo...
ATGATCTGGCGGGCAACACCGCGGCAGGGGCGTCGGTCGTCATGGCCGGCATTGCGGAGGCTTTGGTCGCGACAGGCATCGGCCTGCTCGTCGCGCTGCCGGCAGTGGCGATGTACAACCTGTTTGCTCGTCACGTCGAGACATCCGCGGCCGCGGCGACGGGCATCGGGCATGCCATCTTGGCGTACATCAAGGGAGAATCGGCGCGGCGCGAGCGTGCGGTCGAACAGACCCAGACCCAGATGAAGGTGGCCTGATGGCAGGCGGAGCGCGCAAGCGCGGCATCATCACCGACATCAACGTGACACCGCTCGTCGACATCATGTTGGTCTTGCTGATCATCTTCATGTTGACCGCCAACCTCATCGCCAAGCAGGCCATCGAGGTCGAGTTGCCCAAGGCGTCGCAGGGCGGCACACCGCCAGCAACAACGCTGGCGATCACGTTGACGCGGGCCGGCGGACTGTATCTGAACGGCCAGGAGGTGACGCCTGCGCAGTTGCGCGCCGAGGTCGGTGCGGCAGTGAAGAAGGATCCGAAAACGCAGACGATCATCGCGGCCGACAAGCTCACGACGCACGGGCGCGTGGTGTGGGTGATGGATGTCGTGAAGTCGCTGGGTGTCGCGGCGTTCGCCATCCAGATCGATCCAGCGGGCCTGACGCCACCTTCGCCACAGGGGCATTAGCCGATGTATTTACAGCGGATTGTTGCCTGTCTGGTGGCGTCCGTGCTTGCGCACGCCTTGGCAGTGCACGCGCTGGGGCAGTTGCCGGAGAGCGACAAGCAACACGAGCCCCAGACGGTGATGGTGCAGATCGTCCATCCGCCACCGCCCCCGCCGGAACCGCCGCCCGAGCCGCCGCCGCCGCCGGAGACGCCGAAAGAAGTGCCGACGATTGTGCATGAAATTCCGACACAACCGCAGCCGCGCCACACGCGCCAACCGCCGCCGACTGCGGATGCCAAGCCGCGTGACACGCCGCCGAGCGAGAGGGCGGTGACGAGTGGGCCGGCGACGGATACCCCGCAATTCGGCTTCTCGCTCGAATCGACGTCGGAAGGGGGCAGCGGTCCTGCGATGCCGGTGGGCAACACGCTGTTGGTGCCGCAGGGGGATCAAGCGGTCGCGCCCAAGCACGTCAAGCCCCTGGCGGCGCCGGTGCCCGTGTACGAAGTGACCAAGATGCCCGTGATGTCAGGGCCTTGTCGCGGCGACTATACGGATGCTGCGCGCGATGCCGGCGTGGAAGGCACGGTCGTGCTGGAACTGGTGGTCGATGAGGAAGGAAAGACTCGGGATATCCACGTGGTCCATGGTCTCGGTCATGGCCTCGATGAAGCAGCCGTGGCCGCGCTGCGGCGTTGCCGTTTCGCCGCCGGCGAGCGCGGCGGCAAGCCTGTGCCAGTGCGCGTGCGCGAGTTCAAGATCCGGTTCTTCTTGCAGGATGAGCAGTAGGTCTCGGCTACGTCAGAATACCCAGGCCAAGCACAATTGCAGGTACAGCCGGCTTTGGAGCAGATCGTCGGAAATCTTGTCCAGATCCCTCTTCATCTTCGCGCGATCGGCGTCATCGAACGGTCCTTTGGTCGCGACAGTGGAGTCGCTCAGACTCGACAGGTAGCCGAGCCAGCCAATCGATGTGGAGAGGCGAAAGCCAATGTCCGTGCGAAAACCATAGCCTACGCCGCCGAACACCAGCACGGGCAAGCCTGACCGATCGTAGGTGATCGAGTCGCCGACCGAGTTGGTGCCGGTTGCCGTGAGGCCCAGGCTGGTCACGCCAACGCCAGCCTCGACGATGGGCGAGTGACGGCGGAACGGATAGTAACGCAGCCGCGCGAAAGGATTGATGAGTGTCGCGCTGGCGCTGGCCGTTGCGCTGCCGGTCGTGGCCCTGGCGGATGCGCTGTTGTAGCCAACGACGATCGCCGCTTCGAGTTCGCTCGTGACCTGATAAACGATGCCGCCCATGCCGAGGCTGGTCGGACCGAGCAGACTGAATTCCGGGCCGATGCGGCCAGCCTCGTCAGAGGTGGCGGCAAACACAGGGGAACTGCAAAGAACAGTCAGGGCCACAGCAAACACAGGCAGGCGGCGGGGCAGAACCATCGGAATCTCCTCTGGGCACGGCAGGTCAAGTGCGGCGCGGAGCGTAGCCGAATCAGCAGGTTCGTCAAGCGATGCCGGCGCCGCCTGGACGCCCGCGGAAGGGCTCGGGTGGATCCTCGGCGGCGCTCACGCTTGGCGCCCCAGAGGCCCTCTGTCATGCTCCCGCCGCCGCGGCGCCACGATGCGGCGCCAAGGAGGTTGCATGCAAATCGTCGACGCGTTGCCCCCGCCCGAGACCGGGGCGGGTTCGGCGGATCCGGCCGTGGTGGCCGAGATCTTGCACGATGTGCGCGATCGCGGCGATGCGGCGCTGCACGATCGGACGATGCAGTTCGATCACCGTAAACTCGAAGCCTTGGTCGTGCCGCCGCCGCTCGTGCGGCGTGCGTTCACCGAGTTGGACGACGCAGATCGCAAGGCCCTGGAGCACGCGCTGCGCAATGTGCGCGCCTTCGCCGAAGCGCAACGTCGTAGTATTAAGCCATTTTCACTGGAGATCGAGCCGGGCGTCCTGGCGGAGCAACGCATCGTGCCGGTGGACCGCGTGGCCTGTTACGTACCCGGCGGTCGCTATCCGCTGCCCTCCACGGTGCTGATGACGGTGGTGCCCGCGGTCGTGGCCGGCGTGCGCGAGGTCATCGTGCTGTCGCCGCCTGGGCCGGATGGCTGGCCCAATCGCTACGTTCTGGCCGCCGCGCACCTCGCTGGTGCGACCACCGTGCATCCGGTCGGCGGCGTGCAGGCGATCGGCGCGGCGGCGTACGGCACCCACAGCATCGCGCCGTGCAACCTCATCGTCGGTCCTGGCAATTCGTGGGTGACGGAAGCGAAACGGCAGGTGTTCGGCCGCGTGGGCATCGATGCGCTGGCTGGACCGTCCGAGGTGCTGGTGCTGCTGGATCGTACAGCAGATCTGATCAAGGTTGCGGCGGATTTGCTGGCTCAGGCAGAGCACGATCCCGATGCGCACGCGCTAGCCGTCACGGATGAGCGCGCCGTCGCCGAGGCTTTGTGCGCGGAGGTGATGCGCCAATTGGCGACGCTGCCGACCAAGGCGGTCGCGGCGCAGTCGATCGCGCGACACGGCCACGTGGCTGTCGTGCACGACCGTGCGGCGATGGTGGCAGCAGCCAATGCCCGTGCTCCGGAACATCTTGAGATCTGTACGATGGATCCCCAGGAGATGGCGGACGCCTGCACCAGCTATGGCTGCCTGTTTGTCGGCGGCGCGGCGGCAGAGGTCTTTGGCGACTACTGCACCGGTCCGAGCCATGTCCTGCCAACGCTGGGGGCAGGGCGCTACACAGGTGGGCTGTCGGTTCATACCTTCTTGAAAGTACTCAGTGTTCAGTCTGCGCGGCCCGGATCTGTCCACGGTCTGGCGCGCACTGCGGCACACCTGGCGCGCGTGGAAGGACTGGAAGGCCACGCACGGGCGGCTGAGGCGCGGCTGCGCTGAGGGTGCATCCAACTGCGCCTACCGCTTCTGATACGTCCCGATCAGTGTCGCCTGCGCGAGCACATGACCGTGCATCGCGGCCTCGACTTGAGTCTTGCCTGGCTTGCCCAGATCCGGCAGCACGATGTCGAGCGCATAGAGCTTGAAGAAATACCGGTGCCGGCCAATCGGCGGGCACGGGCCGCCATACCCCGTCCGTTTCCAATCGTTGAGCGCCTCGCGGGTGCCGGCGGGCAGTGCCGACGGTGCGACCGCCTCCGCCAGGCCGCTGGCGGCCGCTGGCAGGTCGTAGAGCACCCAGTGCACCCAAGTCATCTTCGGCGCTTTGGGATCCGGCGCGTCCGGATCATCGACAATCAACGCAAAGCTCTTGGTACCTTGCGGCGCGTCGTGCCAGGCGAGCGGCGGCGAGATGTCGCGGCCCTGACAGGTGTAGAGGCCGGGAATCGCGCCACTGTCAGCAAAAGCTGAAGAGGACAGGGAAAAGCTCATGGAATGGACTCCATTGCTGTGCGTGGCCTCGACAGTTGCCGGCGCGAGGCACAAGCCGCCCACGGCGACACGGCCAAGCCAACTGCGCAAGATAGCGAGCGACATGAGGTGCCTCGACAGCGCGAATCAGGCGACGTGGGGCGAGCATGCGCCCGCCCGTTGCAGGTTGGCAAGGTGAGCCGCGCTTGTCGCTCGGCCGCCCGAGGGCTACCGTTCAGAGTGGCTGGCGAATCGCGGCGGCATGACTGCAGTGCCCGGTGCTGCGAGGAGGCGACTTGGTCGGACTGCAAACGCAACTGTTGGATTGGTTTGCCTATCTCGGCGACTTGTCCGCAGGTCACGGCTGGCAGCTCGTGGCGTTCTTGACGACCGTCGTCCTCAGCGCGGGCTTGACATGCCTCGCGCTGGTGCAACTGCCGCCCGACCACTTTGCCGGAGGAGCCCGCGATGTCTGGCTGCAGCACATGTCAGGGACGCGACGCGCAGTCGTCCGCGTGTTCAAGAATCTGCTCGGCGTGGCGCTGGTGGTTGCGGGCGTCCTCCTCTCGCTGCCGGGCGTGCCCGGGCAAGGCCTGCTGACCATTCTCTTGGGGCTGATGCTCATCGACACGCCGCGGGTCCGACGGTTGGAACGCAAGCTACTGGCGCGCCCCGCCGTCCTTGGGCCAATCAACAAGCTGCGCAAGCGCTTTGGCAAGTTGCCTCTCGATCCCGGCGATGGCACGACGACGTAAGCCTCGTTGGCCGATAGTTGCGTGCGACTTTCCTTGCCCCATCGCCCTGCCATACGTAGGCTGAGGCCATCATGAGTACCCACGAGACCATTCCCGTCCAGGCGGCGGATCCGCGCGGCATGCTTGCGCGAATTGCAGACGGCGATGCCCGCGCGCTGCGTGCGCTCTTCAATGAGCGTGGTGGCATGGCGATGGCGGTTGCGCTGCGGATTCTCGGCGATCGGCGCGAGGCCGAGCTGGTCGTGCGCGAGACTTTCCTTGAAGTCATCCGCGGTGCGCACCAGCACGCTGTTCGCGGCACTTGTCTTTCGACCTGGGTGGCCGCGCTGGCCCACGACCGTGCGCGCGATCGCCTGCTCGCCCGTGGCGATGCTGCGCCCGACAACGCTTTGCCGGAACCGGCCGAACCCTTGCCGCTGGAATCGGTGGTGCGCCGCACCGAACGCAAGCGCGTGGCCGGTGCACTCGCGTGCCTGACACCGCCTCAACGCCAGGTTCTGGAAATGGCTTGGTATGACTGCATGACCATACAGGGAATTGCCGTGCGCATCGGCGAAACCGAGCAGGCTGTGGCCATGCGCATGTCCGCGGGATTGGCCCGGCTGGCTGCCGTGTTGCCCCAAGACACAGAGAAGTCGGCATGACTTGCGACGAGTTTCGACAGCATGTCGCCGCCCTGGCACTCGGAGCACTGGAGCCCGACGATCAGGCGGAATGCCAAGGCCACTTGAGCAGTTGTGATGCTCAGCCAGGGTGTCGCGAGGCCTACGACAGGGCCAGGGCCACTGCAGTCAAGCTCGGCTTGGCCTTGCCACCGGCGCGTCCCGGGGCAAATGTCTGGCGTGCGATTGAAAAGCGTGTCGGGCTCGTGGACGCCAGCGAGGTGCCGAGGCCGCAGTTCTGGAGGCACCTGGCTGCGTGGAGCCTCTCGGCCGTGCTGGCCGGTCTGCTGCTCTACAACCACAGTCGCCAGTTGGAGTTGGAACAGCAGTTGGCGCGCTGCGGTGATGCGACGACCAAGGTGCGCACGTATGCGACGCGGACGGCGCTGGCGCTCGAGACGAGCCTGAGTCGTATGCGTGCCGCCGACGAAGAAGTCGCGCGCGTGCGAACGACGGCCTCCGGTGCCATCGCCTGCACGGCGAACCTGCAACAGATGCGCGGCCAACTCGATTTGCAGCGCGATGCATTGCGCTTGTTGGAGCGGCCGACGGCGCGTGTCGTTGCCTTGCAGCCTCAAGGTGGCAGCAGCGCCGTTGTCCATGTCATCTTCGATCCGGATGAGCGGCGCGGCATCGTCGTCGCCCGCGCGCTGCCGCTGGCGCTGGGTGGCGCCTACCGCATCTGGCTGCTGCACGGCAAGGATCCACCGGAACTTGCAGGCTTCTTGACGCCCGAAGTGGGCGGCGCCGCGCTCGGCGAGATCGATCGCCATCTGCTGGCCGCGACTGAACCCCAGGGCATGGCCATCTCGCTGGAGGCGCTTGCCAAGCAGGGCGGACCCGGCGAGACCGTGGCCACGGGAGCCACTGACGGGTTGTCGGCTCGGCCCTAGGAGTCTGTCGGAGAACCTCCAACAGCGATGGATAACTCATTGAAACTACGTGTCGGCGCCAGACTCGACAGACTCCTAGGGAAGCCGCGGCTGCGGGTTCCCATTCGCACGAAAAACCATGAATTACTTCATGGTTTTGTTGTGCGAATGCCCCAAACAACAAGCACCGATGGAGCTTGGACGGACGTAAGTCCGACACACTCCTAGCGGGAGGCCGTCCGGCCAACGATTGCCAGCGCGCCGTCGCTGCCCGATGGCGGGGCATTCGAGCATGAACAAATTCATGGCTTTCCATGAGAGTAGGAATCCGCAGGCGGGGCCTTGCGCTCGGGCGGCCGGTCTCGCACCATGAACGCTCCGGTTCGCCGAGGAGTGCCGCATGCCCCGATCCACATCCCATCTTTCGCTGACCGTCCTCGCATTTGTCGCATTGGCCTGCAGTCCGTCCAGCACATCAAGCTCCAGCAAGGCCAAGGAAGGCTGTCTCAACGGCTCGACGAAACTCGATTGCGCCGCCAAGGCCGAGTTGCGCCAGACCGCCAACGGCAAGGTCCTGGGCAACGGCGCGACAGTGGACGTGCAGGTCGGCTCGCTTGCAGTCGGTGCACAATTGGACATGGACTTCGCCTTGGTGAACACGGTCGCCGTCGCCACGGCCGCCGCGCTGCGCGTGGACGCCATTCGCCTGCAGTACGAGCCTGTTGCGCCGTCCGAGATCGCCACGCCCGCTTTCACGTGTGTCGATGCTGCCGGCACGACACCGTGCGCCGATCTCACTGGCAAATGGTCGCGTGTCGTGCCCGCCGGCGCTGAGGATGCGGCCAAGAGCCTCGTGTCCGATCTCGGGTTCCGTATTCGCTATCGGCACGTGGACGGCAAGGCGCGTACCGCGAAGCTCTGTCTCGATCTGGTTGGCGATCCGAGCCATGCCGCGCCGCTGTGCATCCAATTCGTGACGCGCCTGGGCAAGCCAAAGCTCAAGCTTTCTCCGACAGACGTCCTCTTTGACTACGTACAAGTCGGCAAAAGCGATTCGCGGCCGCTGACGCTCACCAATGTCGGTGACGCGCCGCTCGTCATCGATCGCATCGACTTCACCGCCGATGCGGGCTTCACCCTGCAGGTTGATGCTGCGACTCATAAACCAGGAAATCCAGTGGCTTTTGTGCCGCCGCTGCAACTGGCTCCGGGCATCTCGCAACCGCTGACCGTCGGTTTTTCCGCCGTGGACGACAAACAGAAGCAAGGTTCGCTGCTGGTGCAATCGAACGACACGGCGTGGGTGGGGGGCGCGCCCGTCGTGCTCAGGGCAAATTCCAAGGTGCCATGCATTCTTGTCGCGCAGGCGCCGGCCATCCAGTTCGGTGCTGGGCTGGTCGGCGCGGATCTGGCCCGCGACGTGACGATCACGAACTGCGGCGCCGAAGTGCTCACGGTTACCTCTGTGGCCTTCAAGCCGGGTGGAAGTTCAGACTTCACGCTGGATTGGAGTGGTCCTCTTCAGAAGCTGCCGGCCATGGATCCCAAGCTCGGGCCGACCGCGGCCGCGCCGATTTCACTGAAGATCAATGAAAGTCTGACATTTCAGGCGCACTATTCGCCATTGTCGGTCAGCCCGGTGGACCCGGCGACCCAGGCGCAGACGCCTTCGCTGGCGACGCTGTTGATCAACTCGAACGCGATGCCTGTCGAGGTGCAGTGCCAGGGCACGTGCGTCAAGCAGACCTGTCCGCAGGCCAAGATCACGGTGGTCGAGGGCGAGGAGGTCGTGCCGCAAACCGTTCTGCATTTCAAGGGAGATCAGTCGGTTGCGCCAGGAGGCGGATCGATCGTCAAGTACAAGTGGACCGTGCAGAGCCAGCCCGAAGGGTCCAAGCAGGCCTTCGTTCCGAGTGCGACGTTTCCCAATCCGACCCTGACGGCGAACGCGGCAGGCGCCTACACCGTATGTCTGGAAGTGACAGATCAGAATGAGCAAAAGTCCTGCGAGCCGGCGTGCACGACAGTGGCCGTGCTGCCGTCGGATCAACTGCATGTCGAGCTGCTGTGGGCGACACCAGGCGACAAAGACGAGACAGACACAGGACCTGGAGCGGGTTCGGACATGGACCTGCACTTCGCGCACCAGTTGGCGGTGGGGGCCGACGCCGATTGCGACGGCGTGGGCGATCCTTGGTTTGTCGGCGGCGTCGATGGCTTCGATACGTTCTGGCTCAATCCGACACCCAATTGGGGCAGTCAAGCGGCGAGCGTGCCGGACAATCCGAGTCTCGATCTCGATGACACCGATGGCGCGGGACCGGAGAACCTGAACCTGCCGCAACCAGAAGGTTCTGCTGCGAATCCCGAGTTCTATTCGATTGGCGTGCACTACTGGAACGACCACGGTTTTGGCGTGTCGTATTCAACAGTTCGCATCTTCATCCTCGGCACGCTTGCGATCGAGTACAAAGATGTTGAGATGAAGATGTTCGACATGTGGTACGTCGGCAAGCTGAATTGGCCCAATGCGCAGGTCGGCGCCGGCAGTCTGCCCGTGCTGACGACGTGCAAACAGAGTGGCGACGCGTGTCTGTTCAAGAAGGATCCCGCGAACCCGAAAGCCGGGAAGATGTGGGAGAAAAGCGGTGATTGGTGCATCACGCACTGTTACGTGCCGGCATCGATCCCTTCGGTGCCGCAGGGATCGGCAGCGACCTGCAAGCCGTAGCGTGCCCAACCGAGAGGTGCAGCGCATGGAATACGCAGAAGAACGCAACTTGACCTTTGTCGACAACCCCGTGCTCGCACAGCCCCTGCTGGATCTGCTGCACGACGCGGGTATCGAGGCCGTGCTGAGCGAAGGCGACGATTTCGGTGGCCTGTTGCCGGCTTTCGCGTTCATCCACGGCGCCTACATTGTGGTGCCGGAAGACCAGCTCGAAGAGGCCAAGCGCCTGGTTGCGGCCTTCGATACGGCGTCGTTCGAACCGACGCCCGAATTGGCCGGCGACGGCGATGTGCCCCAGAAGGATTGAGGACGGGCTTGCGTGGACCATCGATCCGTGTCATTTGCGCGCCGCCATCCTTGGAGGCACCATGGCGAATCTGCAAGCACTCGATCACCAGCTCGCGCACAACGACACGGCCTATCAACTGCATTTTGCGGGTCGCTCGCGGTTGACCCGTGATCTTGGGCGCATCGAAGGCTTGTGGACTTCGGCGCAGGCGGTGCTGGCCGAGGCGAGGCAACTCGACGCGTCGGCGCAAGAGCGGGCGGCCCTCGTCACCAGGGCCGAGCATCAGGTGAGCATCTACGCCACCGAGCGCGACGCGATTGCGGCGGCGCAGCGCGCGGCGGGGGCGTCCGGCAGGCAAGCGGCCGTGGCGGCGCAGCGCGCGCGTATCGTCGTGCACCGGTACATTCGCCATTTTGCGGGGCAGTCGCGCAGCACCCGCGACGTCGCGTTGCTCGCCGACGTGCTGGCGTGTCTCGAACCGCTGGCCGCGGAGATGGAGCGACTCGGCGCTGCGACGATGCCCAGTGCCCAGGAGGACCTGCGCTGGGTTGCGGCTCACGTCGCCCAGTTCCGCGAAGAGCGCAAAGCGATCGCGCAGGCCTCGACCGATGCGCCTCAGGACGAACAGGTCTCGCTGCTCGCGCAGATTGCCAACGGTCTGTTCGCGGCGTACCGCACGCATTTTGCGAATCAACTGCGCCTGACGCGGCGGCCCGAATTGCTGGCACGCCTCATCCAGGCGGCCGAGCAGGTGCGCGATCGCATGGAAACCTTGAGACTGCAGGGGCTGCGCGATGATCACAACGACGCCAACCTCGACATCGTTGCGCAGCGCGTGCGGGCGTGGCGCCTGGAACTCGCTGCCATCCGCGCGGAACGGCAGCGCACCAGCCTGCCGGCCCTCGTGGCAGACTTGGAGACGGCGGCCAACGCTGAACTCGAGTCCTACGCGGAGCATTTTGCTGGCCAGGATCGCCGCACCCGCGACCTGGACCGGCTCTGTGCCATCTGCGATCGCTTGGATGAAATCGAGAGGCAATTGACGCATCTCGATGAAGTGCGGGAAATACCGATGCTTGAGGCGCGGTTGGCGACGGTGCGCGATGCGCTTGCCCTCTACCAGGATGAGTACGACGCCATTGCTGCGGCCAAGAAGGTCCGGGCCGGACCTGGACCTGACTGATTCACACATTCGTTCCCGGCTACGGCATCGGATGGTCGGGCGGCGGCGGCGGCAATTGGCCCGAAGGCAACGGCACGAGGGGCGGGGCGGCCATCGGCATGCCTGGATGGTCCGCCATGGCGTGATCGACCGTGATTCGGCCGCGCTCGATGCGCAAAGTCTGCCGCCCCTCGCCGGGCCGCTCGATGTCGAGTGTCACAGAAGTGCCTGTTTCACCGCGAATTTTCTGTGTCGCCAGGGGAATGGCCATGCCGCTCGTCGGCACGCCGTCGATGGCCAGAATCGTGTCGGCCGCGCGAACGCCCGCCGCGCCGGCCGGACTGCCAGGCAGGACCGCAGCGATGACGATGCCCGCCTCCGTCTGGCGCAGGACTGCCCCAATACCTTGAAATGAAAAAGGTTCGCGCGCAGGTGGTGGTTCTACCGGTGGCGGCACAGGCTCGGGCGTGGCCGTGGCCACCACGAGCGGCGCTTGCGCAGGCGTGGGCATGACGGTCGGTCTCGGACGCGGCGCCTTCGCACGAGCCGTCGGGTGCAGAACGGGCGGTTCCTCGACGGGCCGCGGCCGTTCCGGCATCGGCGGCGCCTGCGTCACCGTCACGGTCACCTGCTCGTCGTCGGGCGCGCCCAAGTGCCAACCGAGCCAGGCGACTCCTACCGAGAGCAGGACGCAAGTCGCCAGCCAGCGAACGTAGCGCGTCTCCCGTTGTTGCATCGCGTGCTGCCTCCGACTCCAGGAGCCGCACGCTGCGCGGATGCCGTTCGCCTGTCAACCACCGATGGAGCCGCGCAGCTCTGACCGGCCGCCGCTGCGTCGCAGCGTTTCGAGCAACGTCCGCATCGTGAACGGCTTGGCGATGAATTCCTCCTGCCCGGTGCGCGACCACGGAGACACCACTGAGGGGAACGAATACCCAGACATGTAGATGATGCGGATGCCCGGGCGCGCGACCAGGAGCCGGCCGGCCAAGTCAGGACCGCTCAAGTGCGGCATCACGACATCGGTCAGCAGCACGTCGATGGCGTCGGAGAATTCCTCGTGAATCTGCAGCGCTTCACGACCGTCACAAGCCTCTAGCACCCGGTAGCCCAAGAGGTGCAGGATGTCGGCGACGAAACGGCGCACCTGGGCGTCGTCTTCCACCAGCAACAGCGTCTTGTCGCTGCGCCAGTCATCGTGGTTCAGCGGCGTGGCAGGAACGTTCGGGTGCGGTTCGGCCAACGGTACGGCGACGTCGAACAGTGGATGGTCGTGCGGTCCGCCGCGCGCCGCGGCCGCGCCGGAATCGCTCGGCATCCCACTGTCTCCACGAGGTATCTGCATCATCGGCATGCTTCAATCCTGGCCGCGTCGGGCGACCACGGGCTGCTCCGCAAGGGGCTGCACGGCAACGTCATGCTGTCGGCGAGCGTGCACCGTGCCGGCCGGCTGACCTGCGAGTGGATCGCCGAGCGGCACTGGCGCCGCCAGCGCAACGGGCTTGGCGTGCTGCGAGTGCCCCATCAACGTGGCGTGGCGCTCTGCCATGCGCGTGCCCAACCGGTCCAGTTGAGCCGTTCCCAAGTGCTCGGCAAGACGCGGAAATAGCTCACCCTCCTCCTCCTCGAAGTGGCGTTCCGCGTCGTCCGCGAAGGCCTGCAACCGGGTATCGAAGTCCTGGCTACCCACCGGATGATTGCGCAATTCTGCCAGGCCGCGCTTGAGCATGCGCTCGTCATCGCGGACATCGTCCAGCAATCCAGGCTCCGCGTGCCCCGCCACCGCATAGAGCACCTGATCTTCGATGACCATGTGCGCCGCAAGCAACTCGACAATCTCTTGGAATCTATCGTATTTTTCCTCGGTCGTCAGACCGGGGCGACGCGTTTGCGATTCGGACCAGGCAAAGGGCGTGCCACCCACCAGCGCGTGCGCCATTCCCGTGCGACCGCGAGTACTGGTGACCATGACGACATTGTCGAATTGTTCCGCACTGCCGGCGGTCGACTCGCGCCCCGATCCGATCGCGCTGTCCGGCCGAAAGCGGTGCGTGCCGGCCACGTACATCTGCGCCGGCAGTTGCTCGGCGTCCAGCCCAACATGGGTGCGGCCGTCCTCAAGATGTCCTGCAAAATCGCGAAATTGTCGCCCTGGAACCGCCTCCGGCACGCGTCCGTCCATCTCTGTCGGTGGTGGCGCCGCGCGGCGCGCCCGTTCGGAATCGGCAGGAACTGCATAGGCTTGTGCCAATGGCGCAGCGCGGTCGCTGGATATGCCGAACACCGCTCCCTCCGTAGTTTCACGGAGTTCTTCTCCGCCGACAGCAAGCGCCACGGACGTCGCCGCGCTTTGGTCCATGTCCGCGATCGGCGCAGCCACATCGGCCAGGTCCTGTGGCGTGTCCAGTTCCTCGGTCAGACGGCGCAGCAACTGACTGATCTCGCGGTGTTGACTCGAGAGCAGCTGAATGGCGTTCATGGACAACTCCGTCGACGCAAACCAAGTCTGCCCGTGGCACTCGGAGGGTTCCGGGTGCCGCGCGTCAGGCGTGGAGGCAGGTCGATGGGTTCATCATAGGCCGCTCGGGGCCCAAGGCAAGAACGGGGTGCTGGCTACGGACCACCGATAGGCACCGTCGGAATGATGAAAATCGCCGTCTTGCTGGCAGGTTGCGCTTGGCTGTCCTTGACTTGCGCCGAGAAGAAGAAGCCCTTGAGTGTCAGTGCGCTGAGCGGAACCTTGAGCTCGAAGACCAGGCTGGCATCGGTGACAGCGCCACTCAGTGTGCCGTCGTCGGCCAGCTTCAACCCCGCGGGAATGCCGGACTTGGGCACGAAGCCCTTGAGTGCGCCGGGCAATTGGATCTCGCTCCAGTGATAGGGCTTCTTGCCCCCAGTCGCTTCGAGCTTGGTGCTGTAGGGCACGGGAATCTTGTCGACGACGACGATCAGCGGCAACACGATGATCTTGATGATGAACAGATCGAGCTGCTGCGCCCCGACAATCTGCAGCGGCGCCAGGCCAATCGGCAGTTTGAAGGTCTTGACTGCATTGAGTGTTTGTGGGCTGTTGTCCAGGACTTTCAGATCGAACGTGAAATCGCCGTCGGCTGTGGGGGCGCCGGTCAGGTTGCCGTCCGTCGAAAGCGTCAGACCTGGCGGCAACTTGCCGGCCGTCACGCCCCAGAAGTACGGCGTCGTGCCACCCTGTGCCTCGAACTTCTGGGAGTAGGCAGTCCCCTCAGTCGCCTGCTTGAGCGGCGAAGCAGTCGTGATCACCAGCGTATTCGAGTCCTCGATCTTGATCACGAACAGGGCTGTCGCTTCGGTCTTGGCAGCATCTGTCACCTTGATCTGAATGGAGAATGCCCCAGGCTGCGTGCCACTGCCGCCGAGCACGCCGCCCGCGTCGAGGAGAATGCCCGGGGGCAGCGAGCCCTGCGACACACTCCAGGCATACGGCAGGACGCCTCCGGCTGCGGCGAGCGCCACGCTGTACGGCTTTCCCTTGATTCCGCCTGGCAGATCTGTCGTGGTGATCACCAGGGGCGCGACCGCGCACTTGCCGCCCACACATGCGTTGCCGTCTTTGCAATCCTTCTCAGTGAGGCACTCGATGCACGCACCAGCTGAGCACTGCAGGCCAACGGGGCATGCTTCCTGAACGAATCCGCTGCCATCTGGCTTGCAGACCAGGCGATCCGCGCCGACGCAGCCTGCCATGTTCGGTGGGCATTGTGTGCTGTCGTCGGCGCTCGTAACTTCGCCGAGGTTGCCGGCGTCGCCGTTCGCGTCCGCTTTGATGGCGGCCGTATTGCCGTCGGCGGGCATCGGATCTTCGCCACATGCAAGGAGAAACACACAGCCGACGATGACGAAGAGCAGGGGGCAATGGCGCATGGCCGGCTCCAAGGAAAGCGTGCGGACCGGGTCCGGGCGTGCGAAAGGGTAGGAGTCTGTCCCGCATCGCGCAAGACAGGCACTCCGCTTTTGCAGGCAGCAGAAGGCGGTCACCAAGCAGAGAGCGTGATTGGCAGGCCAGCCAGAATCCAGACGTGATAGCTGGCTATCTGGCCGGCGCCCAGCCACGTCACGAAGATGCACCGCTCCGGCGTGCACGCCTTGAGCAGACGAGCTTGGAAATACAGCGCTTGTTGGATCACGCCGCCAATCAGCACGAATTCCTTCAGAGCGATGATGCCGAGGGCCGCGCCGCTGCCGAGACTCGCCGCCGACACCGCGAGCAACCCGTAGATGATGCGGTGGCTGTTCGCGGCGCCGTGCACGACAGGGAAGGTCGGCACATGCAGGGCCGCGTCACCGTCGATATCGCGGAGATCGTAGATGATCTCGTAGGTGATCTCCAAAGGCAGGAAAAAGCAGATCAACACGGCCAGATAGCCGGCGGAGACGTGGGCCGTGCCCAGGATGGCTGGATACGCCAAGGTGGACACGAGGAACAGGCCGCCCGACGAAAAGTTCTTGGCGAAGTACATCTCCTTGAAGCGCGTGCGTCCGCCAGGCCACGGGATCAGCCGGTAATTGTAGGCGAGCCCGATCACGGAAAACGCGATCCGCCACGGTGTCAGCTCCGGTGCGACGAAGTGGCCGAGCACGAGCGAAACCAGCATGAGCGCAAGACAACCCGCCTCGATGAGCCGCTGGTGGCGTCCGACGAGATCCGTGCCGGCAATGCCATTGGCGCGATCCTCGGCGAGATCCACGGCGCGGTTGACGAAGTTGACGATGAACCAGTCGATGGCGCAAAAGACCACCGCGGACCAGAGGCGCTGACCGGTCATCAGCCAGCCGAAGGTCAGCGCGGCAAGGCAGGCGATGGCGATGATGTGCATCCGCGTGACATGCATGGCCATTCGCAAGGGCGACAGGCGAGGCGAGGCGGTCGAGGTCATGCGGCACTCCCCAAAACGCCCGCATCTTGGCAGAGCCTGCCTGTCGCTGTCATCCGGGAGCGCACATGGACATGTCATGGGTCGAAGTCATCTGCCTCGTCATCCTGGTGCTTGGCGTTGCATTGCGCTCGCGTGCCGGCGACATCGCGGTCTGGCGCAACGCCGCGCTGCCCATCGCGTGTGCCGCCCTGGTCGCTGAGGACAGTTGCATCCGCGCCTATGCCTTCTACGACTACGCGCCCGCGTGGCACGGCTTCGATGGTACCGTACCGCTGCTCGTCGGCCTCATCTGGGTTTTCGTCGTCCTGTCGGCTCGCGACATGGCGCGCGCGATCGCGCCACAGGATTCGTTGCCGATTGCCTTTCTCGTCATCGCCTACGACGCCGCGCTGATCGAGCCGATCGCGACGCATTGCGGCCTCTGGCGCTGGCACGAGGCTGGTCCCTTCGCCGTGCCCTGGATTGGCATGCTTGGCTGGGCCTTCTTTGGCGCTTCTGCCTTGTTCTGGCTGGAAAAACTGCCGCCGCGCCGCGTGTGGCTGCTCGTGCTCGCTGCGCCCTTGACGACCCACGCGCTGCTCCTGATTTTCTGGTGGGGTTGCTTTCGCTGGGTCGGTCGCCATCCACCGCTGGATGCCGTCATGGCGATCGCCGGACCCGGTCTGGCCGTCGGCCTCTGCTTGGTTCTCTGGCGTCTGCGCCGCGCGGGACGCGTGCCCTTGGCGCTAATCGCGCCGCGCATCGCCCCGGCGCTCTTCTTCTTTGGACTGCTGGCGTTGCAGCAGGCGCGGTGGCCGCTCTGGTGCTACGCCGCATCGTTCGCGCTGCCGTGGCTGGCGGCGACGCGCTGGAAGAACTCCAGATTCACGTCAGGAGGCTAGCTCCAAGTCGGCAAGCGCCGCCGCGCTACTCGGCGTCGTCTTGGGGCATGGGGTTGTCGCCGCGCCGCTTCAAGACTGCCTTGTAGATCTGCTCCTGGATCTCGCGATTCACCCTGCGCCATGCCAAGACGATGCGCGCGTACTGCTCTGGTGTCAGCAACCTGCGCATTGCCGCCGCGCGCTCGTTCTCGATCTGCTGCAACCGTTGGCGTTGGCTGAGCAGTTGATCCGTCAGCTGGGTCAACCGCATCACATTGTTCGGGGTTGTCTTGAGCAGCTGCGTCAAATCGCGCCGCGTCGCCTGCGCGTCCTTGCGGACGGCCGTCATCTGATCGTCATACAGGCCCACGACGTCCTGCAGGCGGGCGGCGGTCGCGGCATCGGGCTTGACGACCTCGGCGAGCTTCTTGGCGCGTACGGCCCGGATCTGCTCGCGCACAAGCGCCTTCATCTCTTCGCGCTGCACCTTGGGCCGCGGCGCCGCGTGCGGTGCCAACGCCGGACGAGCCACCGCTGCGGCAGGCTTCTGCGGCGGCATGGGCATCGGTCGGGGCGGTGGCAGCACCTGTGGCCACGCGCTCGTCGTGGACAGCGTCATGGCCAGCAGCAACGCCCATCGCATCCCGGTCATCTCACACCCCATCCGTAAACTCAGCGCCCACTGCCTGGAGGTCGTCGTCATCAAGATCGTCAATCATATCAAGAGGATCGCTATCGGGAATACCCAGTTCGTCAAAGAGCGTGCGCTGCGGCGCGCCCTCGGACTGCAACTCATCGGCAAGGCCGCTGACCGTCTCGCTCAAGCTTGCATCGACCGTCGTGGTCGCCATCCACTCTGACTGCTGCGGCATCGCCAGCACGAAAGTCAGGACCGCAGCTGCCGCCAGGCCGCTGCCCGCCAGGAACGAACGGCCCACAGTGCCGTGCCACCAGCGTCGCGGCGCCGTGGCCTTTGCCGCCGTCGCGGCGATGTCATCGGCCATGCTGGCCCAGAACGCGGCATCGCGCGCTCCTGCTTGCCCGGGAAGACTGCGCAACGCCCGCAGCACTTCCGCGGCAGCGCGCAGATCCGCCGCGCAACTCGAACAATGCTGCACATGCTCTGCCACGCGGCGCGCCTCATTGCCGTGCAACGCACCGTCGGCATAGGCCTCCAGCAGCAAACACACGTCCCTGCAACCGTCGATCGCCTTCAGCATGGTGCACCTCGGCCCTTCATTCTGCATTGCCTAGCTCTGATCGCAAACGCTTGATCGCGTGATGGAAATTCGCCTTCGCCGCGTCCTCGCTGCACGACGCGATTTCCGCAACCTCACGAAAAGACAAGCCTTCGTGCACCCGCAGTTCGACCACGAGCCGCTGCTTGGGCGGCAAGGTCTCCACCGCCTTGCGCAGTTCCTGCGCTGCCTCCTGCTCGACCAGTCGCTGTGTGCCGTGCATCTCCTGCGAGGCATGTTCCTCTGTTAATTCAGCCATTTTCCAGCGGCCGCTGTCGCGCACGTGGTTGAGTGCGAGGTTCACGCCAATTCGGTAGAGCCACGTGCGGAATGACGAATCTCCACGAAAAGAATCCGTATTTTGCCACGCCTTGACGAATGCCGCCTGCACGACATCTTTGGCGTCTGCGTCGTTCTTGACATACCGCCACACCAGATAGAACAACTGGCGCTGGTGCCTGCGCACAAGCTCGCTGAACGCCTCGCGATCGCCCTCGCGCATGCGCTCAAGCAACTGCCGATCGGCATCCTGGCTGGTCGTTTCGCCCGTCATCGCGATGTGCAGTGGCGCTAGCGCAGCTTCCATGCAAGTGCTCCCTCAGAAAAGAGACACCTGGAGCCGCTGGAAGTGAAATCGAGCCTTCAGCCCGCCAGACTGGACGCCCACGCGCCGCGGCCATTCGACCGGGCCCAAGCCTGTCATGCTCGCGCGCCCGGTGCGCGCTGTCCAGGAGCGTGTCGGCGAGCAAGGGTCGGGCACATCCCTAGCCCTTGGGACAGGGCACCGTGATGCCGCCGGCTGGCGATGGCGGCGGCCAGCCGTCGATGACGCAGTCGCCGTTCAGGTCCGCGGCGCGTTCATGCGTGTCGCTGGCGCAGCCCTTCGCACTGACCGAAGGCCACGTGTTGACGCCACAGCCATCCTTGGCGGGTGCGAGGGCATTCGCCTTGTCCTTGTTCGATGTCTCATCGGCAAACAGATCGAAGCGGGTCACGACATGATCACCATTGTCATCCACTAGTTCCAGAATGCGTTGATTGCCCGGGAACTCTTCGCTGTCCGTCCAGCCCTGCTTGGGCGTGCCGTATGTGAACTTGTAGGCAATGCGAACCGCGGAGCCGTCGGGCGCAGTCGCTGGGTCCCACCACGGCAACTCGAAGCTGGCGGTCCAGATTCCGTCGCCCGAGACCGCATCGCCGTTGCTGCCGTCGTCATACATCGGTACGACGTTGGGAACCCAGTTGCCCAACGCCTTGTTCGCATTGTCGATCTGCAGGGCTGTCAGGCAATGGTCGCTGCGTATCGCGCTGCACTTCGGGGTGTCCTTGTGGATGCCGCCTGTGAGGAACAAGCGTTTGCCGTCGCCCTCCGGCGCCCACGTGAACGGCAAGAAGTCCTCGCAGTTCGCATTCTTGACGGATTTTTCGATGCGCGACGTCAGCACGACGCGCACGCGGTCCTGCGCATAGCAGTCGGCCTGGAACGCAAACGTGGCCAGGGCTTTGGCCAGGGCCGCGTCGAACGCTTGGGTTGTCGTATCAGCTTGGGTGTCGCCGTCGACATCCACCTGACCTTGCAGCAAAAATTCCGGTCTGAGCAGGGATTCCTTGCCCGTTGCATCGTAGGGCAGGACCGGCGAGGCATCTGCGGCCAGCGACGGTGCCGCGCCGATGCGCGCCGCCATCGCTGCAAACGTGACGAGCGCCGGATCGCCCGCCATCAGCGCGTCATTCACCGACATCAGCGTCGTCGTCAGCGCATCGGACGAGACGGAACCGAGTCCCTGCCCCGACAGGCGCGCGCGGCCGATCATGAGAAGCGCTAGAGCCGTTGAATTGACGCCAAGTTCTGTCATGCCTGGCGACAGGTCCGCGAGCGCGAACGTGCGCGCCGGGTCGAGCACGGAGGTCTGCGCCGGCAGGAACGGCACGATCCCGAGCCATTGGCGGCGCCCCAAGGCTGCGGTCACGATCACATTGCGAAGACTGGTGGCGCCCTCGACAACTAGCGAAAATCGAGTGTCGACTCCAGCCGTTGCAGATACTCCCAAGGCTTTGCCGTCACTGCCCAGCAGTTGGACCGAGGCCATGGGCAGCCCTGCCGCGTGACCCGTGATCGTGTTGGGTGCCGGATCGGGCATCAACGGGTGCTGTTGACGAGACAGGTGGTCGATGACCAACCCATCCATCACACAAGCATTCAGGCAGAGCGTCAGCGGCAGGAGCAGCGACCAGGAGCGAAGCATCGTGCGCACCTCCAGGAAGTGCGAAAGCCTACGCGATCTCGCGCGGCAGGTCATCCGCTCGCCCGGCGCGCGGTCGGGCCGCGCAAAGCGCGACTTGAGTTCTTGACACCCGTCGTCGATCCGCTAGGTTCCGGGCATGGAACCGCGTCACCCCGCGCCCCCTGCAGCTTGCCGCCCCCCTTTGCGGGGGCGCTTGCCCCTGTCGTTCGTCGCCGTGATGTGCCTTGTCGGCGTCTCGACAGCGGTTTTTGCTCAGGCACCGACTCCCGTCGCTGTGCGCATCGTTCCCGCGCCGGTGCGGGCCGCCGCCATGCGACCCGCGGGGGCTGCTACGCCGGGCGCGCCGACCTTGAAGGCGGCGCCACTGCCAGATCCGTTTTTCCCAACGCCCGTGCACCTCAACCGCATCCGGCGCGTCGTGTTGGACCCCGGTCACGGCGGCGAGAACCTTGGGACGGTCGGCGTGGTCGGCGTGCGAGAGAAGGCGCTCGCTCTCGATATCTCTCTCAAGATCGCCGCATTTCTGCGCGCGCATAGCAATGTCGAGGTGCAGTTGACCCGCGAGGCGGACGTGGCGATCGACTTGCGCAAGCGGCCGCGCATCGCCAACGACCTGGGCGGCGACGCCTTCATCAGCGTGCACGCCAACGCCCACGAAGGAGTGGAAGCACATGGAATGGAAGTCTTCTTCTTGGCCGCCGACGCCGCCGAGCAAGCCACGCGCCGCTTGATCGAAGCCGAAGAAGGCATCGAACCTGAGACCAAGACCGCGGTGCTGCCCTGGTCTGTGCAAGGAATCGTGGCAGATCTGGGCCTTACGGCTGCCCATGCCCGCTCCGAACTGTTGGCGCTGGCAGTCGCGGATGGGTTGCAGCGCGCGCGGCCTGGCGTGCGGTTTCGCGGGGTGCGCCAGGCGCCGTTCGGTGTGCTCAAGGAGGCAAGAATGCCGGCGATCGTCTTGGAAGTCGGCTACCTGACACATCCGCAGGAAGGGCGCGCGCTGCTCGATCCTGCGGTGCAGAACCAGTTCGGCCAAGGAATCCTGTTGGGTTTGGCCGAGTTGGATCGGCCGCAGCAGGCGCAAGTGATCCGCGCGGCACAGCCGATATCGAAGACGCCTGTCAAGGGCGCCGCCAGTGGCCATCCGCTCATGTCGTCCGACTTCATCCCCGAGTGATGTGGGCCAGCACAGCGGCAACGAGCTGCCGCGCCAGGCGAACTTGCGCTTCCGCGTCCATTCCCCCGTCGAGCCGGGTCAGCACCGCGCCACCTTTCGCGAACAAGATGCCGCGCCGATGGCCAACGCGGTAGTCCATGATGTCATTTCCGAATATCAGGTCGGCCCCGCTGCGTTCGCCGAGGTGGACCGCGGCGTCGCGCAGTTCGGCCTCGTTGGCTCCGCTCAGCAGTTTGAACCCAAGGAGCTGACAGGCGGGATGGGCGCGCTTGACGCCGTCAATCGCCTTTGTCGTCGGTAGCATATGAAGCGTCAGGCCATCGTCTTCGTGCCCTTGCGACGCCAGCTTGCCTGGGTGGACCACCGGTGCGAAATCCGCCACCGCCATGGCGCAAACGACCAACTGCGGCTGGACCTCCGTGACCACGCGAGCCAGCGTCTCTGCAGCTTGACATGCAGTTTCAATGGGATGCAGCCAGAGTCGCCCGGCTGCGAGGGCCGCTCGCCCTTGCTCCGCCTCGCGTATCCACGCAGACAGCCGCTGGTTCAAGGCATCCTCAGACAAGCCGACGACTTCGAGATCGATCGCGACACGTCCTGGCAAGCGGGCACCCGGCCCGTGGATGTAGTGGACCTCGGCACCGTCGGCGAGCAGAACGTTGGCCATCGCGGCAGGCAAATTTCCACCTGCGACATTCGAGACATGGCGCACGTCGTCAATCGGTTCGCGCGTGCCGCCGGCCGTCAGGACGACGCGCAGTCGCTGCGAATGCGGGGCGGTACGCGGCATGGCGGACCTCAAGGCAGGGTGACCAAGACGACGGCGGCCAGGACGATGCGGTAGATGCCGAAAGGCAACAAGCCGACGCGACTGATCAGCTTCAGAAATCCCGCGATGGACGCCCAGCCGAAGACGAATGACGTGACGAGGCCGCCGGTGATCGCCGCGCCCCCGACTTCACTGAGCAAAGCGTGCCAGTGTTTCAGGATGTCGTGGGCGACGGCGGCGCCAAGCACCGGAATAGCCAGCAGAAAGGAGAAATCCGCGGCAGCGCGTGCATCGAGTCCGCACAATTGGCCGCCGGCAATCGTGGCCATCGAGCGTGAAGTACCCGGAATGAGGGCAAGACACTGGTAGAAACCAACGCGCAGGGCAGTCTGCCAGTCGACGTCTTCCACGGCGTGGCGTGTCGCCCGGCCGCGCATGAGCAGATCGAGGGCGATCATCAGCACACCGCCGACCGCAAGCGCGGCCGCCACCGGCGCCGGAGCGAACAGCAACGCCTTGATCTGTTTGCCAGCAACGAGACCCAGCGCCAGCGCCGGCACGGCCGCGATGCCCAGGTTACTCAGCAAGCGCCGGCCGTGCAGCGGCGAATTCGGTGCACCCGCGGGCATATCGAGCAGGTGCCGCTTCAGCACCGGCAGGTAGTAGCAGATGCAGGCCAGCAAGGCGCCGCCCTGAATGACGATTTCAAAAGCCTTGTCGCCCTCGCCGCCGCCGCCGCCGAGCCAACCATCGACGATGATCAGGTGGCCTGTGGAGGAGACGGGAACGAACTCGGTCAGGCCTTCGACGATGCCTAGAACGATGGCGTGGGCGATCTGCATGCCGCGCATGTTGCCGCGGATCTGGCCGGCCGCAAGATATTGCGGCAAGCCAGATCCGCGACTTCAGGCAACGAAGCAGGAAGGTCCCGCAGAGCTGACGGCGCAGATCGCCTAGAGTTTGCGGGCATTGCGCGCGAGGTAGTCGGCCACGCCCTCGCTGCTGCCCTTCATGCCCGGCTTGCCCTGCTGCCAACCGGCTGGGCAGACCTCGCCATGTTCTTCGGTGAACTGCAGCGCGTCGATCGTGCGCAGCATTTCGTCGATGTTGCGGCCAAGCGACAGGTTGTTGACCACCTGGTGCTGCACGGTGCCGTTCTTGTCGATGAGGAAGCTGGCGCGCAGCGCCTTGGCGTTGTCAATCAGCACATCATAGTCGCGGGCGATGTCCTTGGTGATGTCCGCCAGCAACGGGTAGCGCACTTCGCCGATGCCGCCGTCCTTGACCTTGGTGTTGCGCCAGGCCCAGTGGCTGAACTTGGAGTCGATCGAGCAGCCGAGCACTTGAACGCCGCGCTTCTCGAACTCCTCGATGCGGTGATCGAATGCGATGATCTCGGTCGGGCACACGAAGGTGAAGTCAAAAGGGTAGAAGAACAGGACGACGTACTTCTTTCCCTTGAAATCCGACAGGCTGATCTTGCCAAAGCTGCCGTCTGCGAGGGCTGCTTCCGCGGTGAAGTCGGGGGCTGGCTTGTTGACGAGAACGCTCATGGTTGTCTCCTTTGGGGCAGTGGTGGCGGCGCACGTCGCGCCTGAAGGTGATCCGGCCCTTGAGGGGCGTAGCGCGAAGTGCCGTTGGGGCAGGGTGCGCGGTAAAGGTCAAGCGGGGCCGATGTCATCCCCATGTAAGGCTTCCCCGCGCCGCGCGCAAGGCCTGTCCCCCCGAGATTTTTCGCGGGCGCGGCCATCCCCAGCCCTTCGCCCCCCAATGTGGATGTGCAGATGCCCTGGCGCGGCGACAGCCAAGCGCGCACGCAGAGCCAGTCGCAAGGCTGCAATCGATTCCCTCGCCGTGTCAATGGATTGGCGAGTCGGCCGAGAACGGCACAGCAAGAGGCTCAACGGCTCGGCCAATCCCGCAGCGATCTCGATGATCTGCAACCTGTTGATTCGCGATCGTTTCCACCCCAGCACGAAGATCCATCGTCCCCGCGCGAAGTTGGCGCGCGATCACCGGCCTGTGATTTTCTGGACAGCAGATCGTCTCCCCTGACACTGCCCTCGGCCCAAGAGATCGGCCGAGGTGACCATGACGATTGCTCTTCCGCGCCGCGTCCAACCGGCCAACCTGTCTGTGCCGGTCAAGCCCGATCTGCGCCTCGTGCCCGCGCAGCCGAACGAAAGGGCGCAACCCTTTCTGAAGTGGGTCGGCGGCAAGACCAAACTTTTGTCGCAACTTGACGGATTGATGCCGCGCGGGCCGCTGCGCTATGCGGAGCCGTTTGTCGGCGGTGGTGCGGTCTTTTACTGGCTGTGGTCGCAGGGGCGTCTCGATGCTGCGCTGCTTTGCGATCTGAGCCCAGACGTCGTGGCCGCCTGCCAGGCTGTGCGCGACGAGCCAGAAGCGCTGCTGCAAGCCTTGGAGCGGCACGAACAGGCCTATATGCGCTGCGACGAGGAAGGCCGCGCTGCCTACTTCTACGCGGTGCGCGAGCGCCATCCTGCCGACCATGCCCTGGATTGCGTCGCGCGGGCCGCACGCATGATCTTCCTGAACCGGACATGCTTCAATGGTCTGTGGCGCGAAAACAGCCGCGGTCGCTTCAATTCGCCGCACGGCCGCTACCCCGCACCCAGGATCGTCCAGGAAGAAAAGGTCCGTGCCGCACATGGGGCGTTGCAGGGCGCCGAGATCCGCCGCGCCGACTTCCGCGCACTGCCGGACCTCGTCCGGGAACGCGACCTCGATTTCGTCTACCTCGACCCGCCCTATCATCCGGTCAGCGTGACTTCGTCGTTCAATGCCTACTCTGGCGGCAGCTTCTCGGCGCGGTCTCAAGCCGAACTCGCGGATGTGTGCCGTCAACTCGACGCCATGAACGTGCGATTCCTGCTCTCGAACAGCGACTGCGACCTCATCCGTGGCCTGTACCGCGGTTTTCGCATCGACACCGTGCTGGCGCCGCGCTCTGTTAACGCGCGCGGCAGCGGCCGCGGCGACGTCGGCGAGGTCGCAATCAGCAACCGCCGCCCCGGATTGGCTTGGTAGTCTGGCTACTTCAGCTGCCTGGCCATGTTCTCGGTCGCGGGTCTCTGCGCCGGGCTCGACTGCGCCGACCACACGGCGGCAAAAGACCAGTGGCTCGGCGGCTCCGGCTTGCAAGTCGTCGTCACGACGCGCCGGTTATCGAGCAGCACGACATCCAGGTTTGTTTCCCCATTCCACAATTGCACGCGTGCGCCAGGCGGCACGAGGCGCAGAGGCTG
>Ga0172369_10002536_pt1 | contig 24981 bp, 21 predicted proteins | sample LakKiv25m_FD_114539 | JGI IMG/M metagenome (GOLD analysis project Ga0172369, IMG submission 114539) | Freshwater microbial communities from Kabuno Bay, South-Kivu, Congo - kab_022012_11.25m | ecosystem: Environmental > Aquatic > Freshwater > Lake | place: Democratic Republic of the Congo...
TCCAGCCTTGACCGCGAAAGTTCATCCCGCAGGGTGACACTCTTTGCATTGACCAGAACCGGTTGGAACAAACGGTTGGCGAATCGCGACCAGGTTCTGCCAACTCCACAGGCGGAAATATGATAAGGAATCCCTCTTTCTCCAGCCAGGCTTGCCAAACCGGACAACTTCAAAGGGAAGTCCAGGTTGTTATCCATGAGCAACTGACCTCCCCCAATCACCAGTTGGTCACTACCTTCAAGGACTGGACTCCACATCCGCATTTGCTGTCGACTTTTTTGGAGGCTATGAAAGACAATATTGACCAGGGAATGGAGACTGTTTGAACTGGTGATCGCCCGCAGCAGATAAAAAGCCCGATTTTTTCCGGGAGAGTCAGCCCCCTGCCGTCCGCTGATATCCAGGGGAAGGATCTTTAAACTGGCATTCTGCTGTCTTAGAATGTACGCCAGGCTGGCGTGGATGGCCTGGTCTCCCAGGTTACGGCTGTATGTTTCTCCAGCCAGTGCGATGGTTTTCAAGAAAGAGTTTCCTTATAATTGAATAGATCACGATATTTCTGCTGATGCCCTGGTCCTTCCAAACGGCATGTATAAAAGGGTCAACCCATTCAACACTATATTATAGATACGCATGCCAAGCAAGGCTGCGCTGAGCATTGGAACCGGAATGCCGAATAGTCCATATAAATACATGGCTGAGATCTCGGTCACTCCCAGGCCTCCAAAGACCTGGATGGGTATAAAGGAAATGATCTGCCGCATCGCAGAAACGAACTGGATAGCTGAAAAATCGATCGGAAGACGGAAAGTGTGTACAACTGAAAAAGACCAGCTGAGAGTGCACACAAAATATACACTTGAATAAAAGGCGCTGGTTATCAACATGCGCACGATCCGTGCCTGATCCTGGGTGCTGACCGATTCAAGTGCCGTGAAAGCGTTTTGGATCAGCGAATACTTTAATAACTTCAACCGGGTCAGAATTTTTTGCAAGAATGCCACAAACCATTGTCGGAAGATCACAACTCCCAAGAATATACCAAGTCCCAGGAATATGCCGATGCTCACTACCAGCAATAAAGCATGCAGAGGGATGACCCTGTCCCAGACGAACAGCAGTGAAGTCACCAATAATACCAGGATGGCAGCCAGGTCGCCAACTTTTACGATAATGAATGCCTCTGCTGAACGGGATATCTTGACCCCGTGTTCCTCGCGGAACATGGAGAAATATGACACCACCCCGGCAGTATTGGATATGAAATTGGATATAGCATTTTGCATTACGATGATGTTCAGAACATTCCATAAGGAGAGCTGTGGGTTGATCAAAGCCCTATATTGAAGTGCTTTAATAACGATCATCAGAAAAAAACAGCCAATGCTAATCAACAACCAGCCTGGCAAAAGCATTTGCCAAGTTTGTTTTAATTGTTGCACATCAGTGAGCGAGATGACATACCCAAGCAAAAGGATGGCAAGAATGATCTTAGTCACATTCCAAATCTTCTTCTTCATTGTTTGCACAGGGGCGGCAGATTCGATCATGGCTGTTTTTTCCCGTGCTCTTGCAACACTTGTTCATAAATCTCAGCCAGTCGCTTGGTTACAACCGGGAGATCGAATTGCTTGATAGAGACCCTGGAATTGCCGACCAGCCTTTCTGCCAGGCCAGGTTCAGAGAATACTCGTTCAATACTGGATACAAAATCATCCACATTGCCAATACCCACCAATAGCCCGTTGACCTCAGGCTCAATAATGGATACCGGTCCGGTTGTCCGGGTGGCGATTACCGGACAATCAGCTGCCATTGCCTCCAGAATTACATTTCCAAATGCCTCAAAGCGGGATGTCAATAAAAGAACATCCGCTTCTATTAAGATCGATGGCACATCCTGACGTTCCCCTAAAAAATGGACATTTACCAGATTTTTTTCATGAGCAGTTTTCTGCAAATGATTTTTTAATTTTCCAGATCCAACTGCGAGAAATGCATACCTGGCAGGGTTTGGAAATTTTCCGGCAACCTCCAGAAAAACAGGCCAGTCTTTTTCCAGCGCCAGGCGGCCAACCATCACGATCATTTTACAATCTTGTGCAAGACCCAGGTCAGCCCGCAGGGAATTTTTTTTCGGGGATCCAACAGCCTGGAATCGCCCCCTGTCTATGCAATTTGGGAGAACATTTATCTTTTTTTTAGGAAAATGGAAAAACCGGATATAACCATCCCGATTCCATGGAGTCAATACCAGCAGGTGATCACAGGAACGAATGGCAGATCGAAAAGCCAGTAAATATAGAATGCGGTCAACTGGTTCAGGAAAATAGAATTTCATGCTGTCTTCATCCAGACCAGAATGGTCATGCAGGACACAAGGTGTTTCCGTCAGTCTGGCTGCAAGCGCTGCAAAGATCATGGATTTGAAAAGGTGGGCGTGGATCAGATCCGGTCTCTCGCTGCGAATGAGCTTCAATAATCGCGGGAAGGAGATAAGATCCCTGCGGTTGCCACCAGACTTTATCAGATGCACCGTCACCCCCAGGGCACGATAGATCTCCGTATAGGGTCCTGACCGTCCCAGGACAGCAACAGATAATGAATACTGGCCGCGCAACCCTTGAAATATGGATTCAAGCTGGCTTTGAGCGCCCCCTGAAACCGAATTATCGATGACATGCAGGATGCGGGGGTTCGAATTCATAGAGATCTCTCCGTCATCCTTCCAACCACAGACTCAACATGAGCAACGCCCAGATGCGCTTGCCGTGGTCAATCTGTCCGCTGCTGTGTTCTGCCAGCAGGCTTTTGATCTGCCCGGTGTCGAACCAGGTATCAAGTACGTTGTTGCCATCAAGCAAAGCCTGCTTTGCCCAATCTTCCAGGGGTCCTCGGAACCAGGCGCCAAGCGGGATCCCAAATCCCTGTTTGCGATGGTGGAGCACTTTGTCTGGCAGATATCCGGTAAAAGCACGTTTTAACAGGCGCTTTCCCTGACTGCCGTTCAATTTCCAGCTCTCAGGCAAACGTACAACCCACTCCACAAGTTGATGATCCAAGAATGGTGAACGCCCTTCCAGGGATGCTGCCATGTTCATGCGATCGGCCTTTACCAACAGGTCTCCAGGCAGGTAGCTATTCACATCACAATGCAAAGTCCTGTCCAGGCGTCCGGCAAAACCCGGCAGCTCCTCATATAATGGGATCAGTATTGCTTCGGCATTGTGTGCGCTGGATACCTGCCAGAATTCCGGGCGCCACAGGCTGCGACGCTGGTCCGGAGAAAAATAGGACCCCCAGCGCAGAATGCTGGCGCGCCCATCAATCCGGGTCAACTGCTCCAGTCGCTTCAACCCGTTGACCAGGCTGGCACCGACCGGCCTGTTTGCCCGATCTGGAAATAATTTCATCAAGGAAGGAACCAAGCGTCGGGTAAGCAGCCCTGGCAAGTGCAGGTAGGCATTCGCCCACGGGTCCAGCCAGTAACGTGTGTAGCCCGCAAAGAAATCGTCTCCTCCATCTCCATTCAATGCCACGGTCACATGCTGACGAGTGATCCTGGAAAGCAAATACAAGGGCAGGGCGGAACTGTCAGCAAACGGTTCTCCAAAATGGACAGCCATTTTTTGGATGGTGGCAGGAAGATCGGTATAAGAAAGAATGAATTCATGGTGATGGGTGGCGTAGCGCTCAGCCACCAGTCGGGCGTATGGAAGTTCTGAAAAAGAGCTTTCTTCAAAACCCACCGAAAAGGTTTTCACCGGCTGGGAGCTCATCTCCGCCATCAGAGCCACGATAATACTCGAATCAATGCCACCGGAGAGATGCACACCCAAGGGCACATCCGCCAGCATGCGGATGCGGACAGCCTGGCGTAGTTTTCCGCGCAGGGTCTCTTCCAATTGGCGGGGTGTCTCTTCCCACTTGGGGGCATACTCCAGGTGCCAGTAGCTTTTCAATTTCAAGCTGCCATTCTGCCAGGTCAAGATGTGGGCGGGGGGTAATTTATGAATGCCCTGGTATGCTGTCATCGGGTCGGGGATATACTGCATTCCCAGGTACAGGTCAATGGCGGGAAGGTTGATCTCAGGGAGGGAGGGAAGCCCCTGCAGCAGACTGTTCAACTCGGAACTGAAGAACAAGCCCTGTTCTTTTCGTACATAGAAAAGCGGAATTTGCCCCAGCCTATCGCGAGCCAGTAGCAGTTTTTGCCGCGGTACATCCCACAGGGCAAAGGCAAATTGCCCGTTCAGGTAATTTACGCAATCATCACCGTGGTCTTCATAAAGGTGCAGGATACACTCTGTATCCGAGCGGGTCTTAAAACGATGTCCGGCAGATCGCAATTGCTGGTGCAGATCTTGAAAATTGAATATCTCCCCATTAAAGACGATCCACAGGCTATCATCCTCATTGGAGATAGGCTGATCGCCGCTGGACAGGTCAATGACCGCGAGGCGGCGCATGGCCAGACCAACCCCGGCAGACTGATAAAATCCATCCGAGTCCGGTCCGCGATGGGTAAGGGCGGCATTCATGCGCTCTAATATGGACCGGTCTGATGGCCGACCATCTGTAAATACCTGTCCACAAATACCGCACATCAGGCTTTCTCCACCATTTTTTCCAGCAATCCGGCATATTGGTCCGCCACACCCTCCCAGGAATAGTGATCTTGGACCCGGGCGCGCCCGGCTTCCCCCATTTCCATGCGGCGGGCTGCATCCGGGATCAATTCAAGCAAGGCAGACCGCAAGTCCGCCACCGATTCGGTCGGGAATAACAACCCGGTCTTATCCGTCAGCACCAATTCTTCATTTCCAGCGATGCTTGAAGCAATGACCGGCAATCCGCTCGACATGGCCTCCAGGACTGCATTGGGCATACCTTCATGACGTGAAGGGAAAACGAACAGGTTAGCCTGGTTATAGTGTTCCATTAATTCCGGCCTGGATCGCCAACCTGCAAATTTGACCCGGTCGGCTATTCCCAGTTCGAGACATAATTTTTCAATTTCCGGGCGAAAGCTGCCATCCCCGACAATCACCCACTCCCAAACCTGGTCCTTCAGATCCGCCAGAGCCCGCGCTGCCAGGTCCAACCCCTTCTGGTAGACCAGGCGTCCCACCGAGAGCAGGCGAGGTGGTGACCATGCTCGCACCACCGGCACAAAAGCCTCCAGGTCGACGCCGTTGGGGACCAGTTCAATACAAGCACTTGAATCAAATTTAAGAGCAAGCTCCCGCAAGCCGGAGCTGTTCGCCACCAGGCTGCCAGCATCACGCCAAACCAGGTGCAGCAAAGGTGCCACCAGGTGGTGATAAGTTCCAAAATCATAGGGGCGGAAACCGGGTACATCGCCTCCGCGCATAGAGACCATGTAAGGAATGTTATGAAGTTTTCTGATCCACCAGGCGATCGGCCCAGAAGGAACGCCAAAGAAAGCCAGCACGCCCTGTGCCGGAAATTTCTTCAACACACGCTCTGCCCAAAGGCTGCCTACCAGAATATAACTGACCTGCTCCATAAGACCTGAGCGATCCATGCGTTTGCGCAGAGCTGGAAGACGCACGATCTGGACCCCCTGCCAGGTCTCCTCGTGCGGCAGGCTGGCGTGGCGCGCTGTCAATATCAGCACGTCATGCCCCCGGGTGACCAGGTGCCGGGCAATGTTGGCACTGGCATTGCCTGCCCCGCCACCAATAGGTGGAAATTCGCTGTTCAATAACAGGATCTTCATTTCAACCCGATCCTTTGCCCGGCAGATCGTTACCAGTTATGGTATTAAGGCATTGGCGGGAATTTTTTGACCTCCCACATGTATCAGGCATGTTTGTCGAGCCGGTTTCTAGCCGGGGGGTCCAGGTTGATCTTTTCACGCACCGTGTAAGTAGGTTTACGCTGGGATTCGTGGTAGGTGCGGACCAGCAACTCTGCGATCAAGCCCATCAGGATGGATTGAAAGCCCAGGATGAAGAACATAGCGCTCATCTGGAACAAGGGCGAAGCCAGCACAGAGATCGAGAAGAAGACCCGCCGCACCAGCAGGATAAGCAATACCACCGCACTCAACAGGATTAAAACCAATCCGGCTCCCCCAAACAGGTAGATCGGCTTGGAAGCATAGCTGAGCAGGAATTTTACCGTCAGTAGGTCCAACAGGACTTTAAATGTGCGTTCTAATCCATACTTGGTTTTCCCGAATTTTCGGGCGTGATGGTGGACCTCCACCTCAGTGATGCTTGCCCCAAAGGCATGGGCATAGACCGGAATAAAGCGGTGCATCTCCCCATATAGGCGGACATTTTGGAGCACATCCATACGATAGGCTTTTAATGTGCAGCCGTAATCGTGGAGGTGAACTCCTGTCACCTTTGAGATCAACCAGTTGGCCATCCGGGATGGGATGGTGCGGGTGATAAAGGTATCCTTGCGGTTCTTGCGATAACCGCTGACCACATCATAACCTTCGTTTAACTTGGCTACCATCATCAGGATGTCCTCCGGATCATTTTGCAGGTCGGCATCCAGAAGTACCACGATCTCACCGCTGGCATGGTCAACCCCGGCTGCAATGGCAGCCGTCTGCCCAAAATTGCGGCGAAAACTGATGACGCGCAGATGCTTCTGGTCCTTTTGAGCCAGTTCTTTTAAGACGGACAGGCTGCTGTCCTGGCTGCCATCATCCACAAAGATGACCTCCCACTCAGGTTGAAAAGCTGCCAAAGCCTTGTAAATGGCATCCAACAGGACAGGCAGGGCCTGCTCTTCGTTGTAAACAGGGATCACCAGGGATAATTTCATGGCACCTTCCTATAAATATTCAACTCAGCTTCTCCATTGCAGGCTTCGACAGGATTGGCAACGGTCTTTTGTTCATAACCTGAAGAAACGATCCTTTGCCAGCCTGTTTGAATGGAGGGTTCTTCCACCACGATGATATCAGCCTGTTCCAGCCACTGCGCGGCTGCTGCATCGTTCCACTGACCAACGCGCAGCAGATCCTGCGTGTTCCCGCCAATGTAGTAACCATAGACCCCGTTGATCTGTTGAGGCTGGATCTGGACCTCCGGAAGGTATAGGAGCAGGGAAACCGCCGATGAGCTGACATCCCAATAGACCCGGCTGCCAGCCGGAATGAGGCCTGCCAGTTGCTGCCCGGCTTTTTCGTAGGCTGCCAGGCTGTTCTGGTCACAATCATAAACATAGGTGCCGCCACCCAGGACCCTGGCTGGCGCCAGCAGACTGCCAGCCAGCACGAACACGACCATCACAAGGGCTGCATAGCGGACCTTGATATTGATTTTCTTTTTTAGCACATAGAACAACAATACCATCAACAGCAAGAAAAGCAGCCCGGTCAAAAAACCTGCAACGGCAGGCAATACGCGCCGGTAGATCTCGATGTCCCTGAAATAGTCGATCACGATACCAAGCTTGTTTTCCAGCAAACCTTCCAGCGTGACCGTCCCAGGCTGGAATTTCCAGGTTCTAAAGAAATCTTTGGTGCGGGGTAACTGGATATTCATGATATCCATGAACAATTCGCGCAACTGGTAGCCGATCTCTTCAAAGGAGCCATAACCAATGCCCGTGAACAGTCCCATCACTGCCAGCACAATTGCAGACTGTCTTAAAAACCCCGGCTTCATATGCAGCGATTCTGCCAACGCAACCAGCAACACCGGCGAGAGCATCCCGAAGAACCCGATATAGCCCGCAAAGCAATAATTGCAATAATCCTTCCATAGGGAAGCCCAGACATGCAATCCTAGCAAAACAACCACCAGGACAGTCAAGAAGACGGATGTACGAAAATGCCTGCTATTTTTCCAATCCTTCAAACCGGGCCAGAGCAGGAACACCAATACCAATCCCGCCATGACAAAGAAATTGTAGCGGAAGGCTTGCAGAAAAGCCATCAAGCGGTTGATCTGGGTGTTTACGGTGACGAATCCAGGCAGCCCCCTGTCGGTCAGACGCAAAAAATCAAGGAAAGGGGTCAGTCTGGTTGGCAGCCAGAATAACCACATATACATGATGTTGGGCCAGTAGATGACATGCATGAGAACGAACACCCCCGACCCTACCAACAAGGACAGCCAACCTTTTTTCTTGCCATGCTGCCAGAAGATATACACGATCAACAAGGGCAGGATCGGGATCATGTTCTGGCGGGTAAGAACGATGGCAACCGCCAGGAACGTACCCAGCAGCAACTGCCAGGTGCAGCGACCTTCTCCCAAGGTTAGCGCCAGCATCCAGATCAGCAGACATGCCACCAGACCCTGCGAAATGGCCTGGCTGAACAATTTGATGGTAAATGGGTTTAAAGCCATGCCCCACACCACTGTCGCAGCCCACCAGCCGTTCCCCAGGCGGCGCACTGTCAGCCACAAGCCCAGCAATGCCAGCAGGCTGATGCCCACTGCCACATAGCGGCCGGAGCGCAGACCTTCCCCGAACAGTTTTTGAAAGAATCCTGGGACCAGAAAAGCCAGCGGCCCTTTGTTTGTCCAGGGACCAAAATCCTGGAACGGTCGGTAGAGACCGCTGGCAAAAAGGTAACCCTTATAAAGATAAGCCCCTTCATCCAACAGGGATGTCAGCCGGAGGGCATAAATAAAGGATTGAATGGCGTATACACAGCCCCCCAGAAAAGCCAGCACACCTGCAAGGCGGGTCTTGTGAGCAAACCTCTGCTTCAACTGCCATTCATTGCGCATGTTTTTTCAGATTCTAACTTGTCAGGTTACGGATCCGTTTCAGGTCAGCTTCAACCATCATCTCGGCCAGTTGTTTGAAGTTCACCTTGGGTTTCCAACCCAGGACCCGCTCTGCTTTGGCGGGATTTGAGATCAGCAGGTCCACCTCAGCCGGGCGGTAGAAACGCTGGTCCTGAACAACGTAATCCTTGTAGTTCAAGCCTGCATAGCTGAAGGCGACATCACAGAATTCGGAGACCGGGTGGGTTTCCCCTGTGCCGATCACATAATCATCCGCCTTTTCCTGCTGCAGCATCAGCCACATGGCTTCAACATAATCGCCGGCATACCCCCAGTCACGCTGGGCTTCCAGGTTCCCCAGGCGCAATTCCTTGGAAAGACCCATCTTGATGCGGGCCACTCCATCCGTGATCTTGCGGGTCACAAATTCCAGGCCGCGGCGCGGGCTTTCGTGATTGAACAGGATGCCTGATGTGGCAAATAGACCATAAGATTCACGATAGTTGACCGTGATCCAGTGCCCGTATACTTTGGCAACCCCATACGGGCTGCGCGGGTAGAAAGGCGTCGTCTCGGTCTGCGGGACTTGCATGACCTTGCCGAACATCTCGCTGCTGGAGGCCTGGTAAAAGCGGATCTTGGGGTTGACCGAGCGGATGGTCTCCAACAGGCGCGTCACCCCCAGGGCGGTCACTTCCCCGGTCAGGACAGCCTGGCTCCACGAGACCGGCACAAAGGATTGGGCTGCCAGGTTGTAAACCTCGTCCGGTTTGTATTCTTCCAACATGGCCACCAGCGAACTCTGGTCGTGCAGATCGCCAAACACGATGGAAACATCATCCTGGATGTGGGCAATGCGCTCGAACGTGACCGTACTGGTGCGGCGTACCATTCCGACCACATCGTAACCTTTCGAGAGCAGCAAGTCTGCCAGGTAAGACCCATCCTGGCCGGTTATTCCGGTGATCAATGCAGTTGGCATTTTTTCTCCCTGTTTTCTATTCTTATGTTCTCATAAGACCTATAGGTCCAAAGTGCGGATCTTTAGGGCATGCAACCCATAATTCAGTAACTGAATTATAAACGTTCTTCGGGAAGCGTCAAGCACAATCATTGAGTGTGTTAAAAAGTAGCCGTTCTTTAAGAGTGTCCTTGCGAGACCGATGTTTTTTCCACTGGTCGTGGCAATCTCCTCGCCAATTCGGTTGCATGCATTTGGCTGAAAAGACATTCAGCCATCGAAAAGACAGACAAAATATTTTATTCAACTCCCTAATCATTTTAACATCGTTCGGGATTTATATTGCGGAATATTATTTGTCACAGTAGGTTCAAACAGCCCTTTCTGCTAACCGTTCAGCAACCGGACAAAAAAATGGTCACCAAAAGGCATATAATAGTTACATGCCAGTCAGCATTGACCCCCAGCCAGCAGATGATGAGATAGAATGCGGAAATTGCGGCGCAAATATCTACCACGGACTGACGCGCTGCCCGAATTGTGGAGTCAACCTTTATGAACCGGAAGAGGATCCCGACCAGGATCGCCACCCATCCCCTCCCCGGGAAGGCGTCTTTTCCCGCCTGGAAGGATTCTTCCGGCAGATCACCAGGCGCCCCTACCCTGTCGATGAATTATTCGGGGCAGCCATTGACAAGGCCGGGCTGTACAACGACCTACTCAACAAAGTGGGCGGCGACCATGCCACCGCGGATCGCCTGGTGGAATTTGAAAGCCGGCTGATGCCGGACAGCAATCGCCTGGCCTGGATCAAGAATGCCATCCGCCACTGGGAGCAAGATAACCGCAGCTCTAGAGGAAAGGGTTTTTAACACCATGTATTTATTTTTCGATCCCGAAATCATGCGTGTCGTCACCAATTACCGGGCGCCTGCCTCGACAATACGAACTGGCCAAGGTTTGTGCAGATATCCTGGGTTTTATCGGATGGGGATGCCAACCAGCTCGAGTTTACCGAATACATAATCAAACAGTGAGTCTTAACTGTCCCTTCAAATGCTACCAGGAATCATGGCATCACCACCGCCAGGGTTCTGTAAGAAGAGACCGAACCAGACGCCACCCTGCAAACTCTACATGAAAGGTTCGAATTTACCGAAACCTTGGTCGCCCATAACATGGAGGTCGATGAAGATCCTAGAAACCGAATTCCTGCGCGTTGGCTTCCCCTATCTCATAAAGACAAAACTGCGCTGGCGGATACTCGCACCTGCGCAGCTTGCATCTTTGAGCTTAAACGACTGGGTGTTTTGGAATAACCGGTCAGCTTGATGCCCGTTATCCTATCCGGTCTCGGGCACCCGGAAGGAAGTTATCATGTCAAAAGTGGTTGCGGGAATGACAATTTCATTGGATGGCTTCGTCTGTGACAGCCGCGGCAGTATCACCATGCTGTATTCGGATTTCGAATCCTTTCTTGGATCGGAACCTCAACGAGAATCCTTCGAAAGAACAGGCGCGGTCGTGATGGGTTGGAACGCTTTTGCCATGGCTACAGATCCCGATTGGTTCTCAGATCATTACGAATACCAGGTCCCAATCTTCGTCCTCACCCATCACATCCCTGTCAAACATCCAAGGGAGACGGAAAAATTGACCATCACCTTCGTAATGGACGGGGCGGAAAGCGCGATCCACCAGGCCAAGTCAGCAGCCGGGGATCAGGATGTCACCGTCATAGGCGGTGCGAACACGATCCGGCAGTGTTTGAAAGCCAGCCTGGTAGATGAACTCCAGATTGACATCATGCCAATCCTTTTGGGGAGTGGTCTCAGGCTGTTTGAAGACATTGGCTTTTCTCCGATTTTACTGGAAAGATCGGACCTAGCGGACCTGCCGGCCGGCCGGACCCATCTCAAATTTCGTGTTCTCAAACAGGCAACAGAGGAAATGCGGGGATAAAGAAATTTATTCAAGAACTGGCATCAGCGGTTCGATCTGTCAGCTGGGTTGGAATTTCTTATTTTATTCGCAGGAAATTACACGAAAAGCATTCCTAATTCCTTTATCTATAATAACTATGGATGAACTGATGAGAGCCATCAGTATAAAGCTATGGGTATTGTCAAACAGAGCCAAAGTTAGAAATTCTGGAAAAGATCGAAAGATCTTCACAAGAACAGGGTAAAGAGACCTTAAATCTGATCCAGATAACATCCATTTCTCCGGTTTTTGGTTCGCTGTCAAAACGCTAAGCAGAAATTCGAATGTTCACAGTGCTTGAAAAAATCGGTCACATCGAAGAGAATCCTTCGTAATATTCCCTGGTGCACAAGCCAGATGTTTTTATGCAAATTTCATGAGCCTGAAAATTTTTTGTAATGATGGCTACCCCAGCATGCATTTGATGCTGGAGACTTTAAATTCCCAATCTGATAAGTATATTCTTTCTCACCTTGACCCCACATACCTCCAGAAGGACTGCGCCACCTGGTCATAGGTCTGCGCCAGTTGTGCATAGCTGGCGGGTTGCTTGTCGCTGCCAAAGCCCAGGATCGCAAGCAGGTAGGTGCTGCCCCCCACAGCCACCACGGCCAATTCCCCCAGCATGGCCTGCACGGTAGAGACCGAGACCTGTTGGTCGTGAATACCTGCTCCCTCAGAAGCATAAATGTAGAGCGAGTTGTCATTCTTCTCACCCTGGTCGAGCATATCATAGATAAGAATGGTCGATTCTTCAGAGAGCAGGCTGCGGCTTGCCAACCCATCCAGCAGGCTCACCAGGTCTTGAGCCGATGCCATCTTGTTCGGCAGGCTGGTATCCGTCATGTTCCAATCCTGGAACACCTGGTTGATGTGCATGCCATACTTCGGGATGGTGCTCAGAATACTGGCAGAAGAAGTCTCGTCTCCATAAACAAGCATCTCATATAATGTCTGGCGCAGTGATGTCTCGTAATTGCGATTCACGGTCAGGTAGACCTTCATCTCGGTCACGCCTGAGTCTTCGATGGATTTCAGGAACAGCGCCGTGATAGGTAAATGGATGAGATTATCCACCCAAACAGGGGTATCCGCCTGGCGGGTATACAGGGTCTCCCCGTCCATCTTTTGCAACATGATGAACCAATCCCCACCATTGGCAGCGATGGCTGCCTCGATCGGTTCCTCCAAATAGGTGCGCAGGTCCTGGCGCTGCTGCTCGAGCAGGTCCTGGGTCGGGTCGATGGTGCTGGTGGGGGAAGGAAGTGCGGTCAGCGTAGGCGCAGGGGTGACACTGGCCATCGGACCAGGTGTCTGCGAGGCTGGGATCTGACTGGTAAGAGGTACTTCCGAAGTCGGAGCGCCTCCACAGGCGGAGAGCAGCATACATACGAGCACCAGCAGGGTGATCTCAGTTCTTGTTTTCATGGCAAAATTCTCTTTTTTCCAGTGAAGGAAGTCTCACAAACACTTTTCACCGTAGTTTCTTTTTTCGCACATCCAGCCACCAGCCGCCCAGCACCACCGCGGCAGACAGGATCACGATCAGCGGGACCAGCAGGCTGAAAGAAAAGGATGGCAGGATCGAAAAATATCGGGTGGCATACCAGTAGGAGAACAGCACGGTGAAGATCAGCTCTACGGCTAGGATGCGCACGAACCAGGGGTTGCGGGCGACGCAATAGTCCAGCCAGGCTTTTGCTGCCAGCAAAGCCTGGAATATCAGCAGGATGGCCCGGTAACGCGGGTTATCCCACTGGTCTCCCCCGGCCCGCAGAGCGGAGATCGCAATCCAGGTCCAGGTGATGATGAACAGCCATAACCAGGCGGATCTCTGGTCTTCCTTCTGCTCTTTAAGTAGGGGGATAATGCTGAAGACCAGCAGGGGAAGCAGCCCATACCAGCCCAGACTGCGTATTATTCCGATCGTCTGCCAGGCCGGATTGGACGAATCGAATATGGATGCCGGCAGAACCGGTTGCAGCAGGCCATAAACAAATATGAAGGGTATCTTTAACTGTTCGGGAAGAACATAGTTGAACAGGTGCTGGATCATCCCGGAATCGCGTTCCAGTTGATAAACATCCCATTGGATCGAGAGTTTGAGCCAGCCAATCAGGGTATCCATCAGGGAGGCGCCCTGCAGCGTGCCGCGCGACAGCGAAACCCACAGCAGCAGCAAACCGATCAGCAGCGCTCCAACGACCAATGCCATGCCACGCCAGGACAGCTTAAGATGCTTTTTCATCAGCCAAGCCCAACCTGCCAGGCTCACGATCGCATATAAAGCCACTCCGGGCGAAAACAGCAGCAGACCTGCCAGTCCCAGCCCCAACCAGATCCAGCCTGTGCGGTCACAGTTAATCTGCCAGGCCACCAGCCCCCACAACAGCAGGGCAATAAAGGTCAGCAAAAAAGGCTCACGCATTTGTGAGGCTCCCAGCCACAGGCTCTCGGGGTAAAGCGCAAAGATCCAGGCTGCCAAGACAGCCACCTTTGGACCCCATGCCACCCGGGCTGCCTGCCAAAGGAAGACAACCCCCAGGGCAGCCAGCGTGGAGGTCATCAAGATGACTAGCCAGGGACGGTGCGCATCCGGGCTTAGATAGCGGTAGACCAGGGCACTCAGGGCTTCCAATCCACCGTACTGGTCGACCGCATAGGTTTTATCGAACGCATCCAGGATGGGTCGCTCTGAAGACGCCAGCTCCCAAGATTGCAGATCACGGTTATAAGCATCCACCGAATTGTAGCCCGCCCGTTGAACTTCGGTCTCATAGCCGCTCGCTGGCAGGATGAAGGACAGGCTCACGCCAAGGCACAGGCGAAGTCCAAAAGCCAACAAAAGCAACCAACCCAGCCACCGCATAGATCCCGCCCAACGCCAGGCAGCAACCAGCAGGACCAATCCAAGGCTGGATAGAACCCCAAAGACCAGTGCACCCTGCAACCAGTAGCCATGCCTGTCCAGGAGCGAAAGAACCAATCCCAACTCAGCGCCAGCCAGCAAGACCCACAGAAGGTCAATCCAGCGTAAATTTTTCATTGCGCACCTTTCGGGAATCCTGCCAGGATCAACTTGCACCTTTCCTCCCAACTGTATTTTTCCACATCGCGGCGAGCCTGTTCAGCCAGTGCCTGCCCGCGACCTGCGTCTGTCTGCAAGGATCGCAAAGCCTGCTCCCAGGTATGAGCATCCTCCGGCGTACACAGGACAGCATTGCTCTCATTCAATACCTCCCGCAGCACCGGCAGGTCGCTACCCACAATCACCCGGCCGGCAGCCATGTATTCGAAGATCTTCATCGGGCTGCTCACGTCTGCAATGTTCTCGCCACCCGAATTGGTGAAGGAACGACTGTAAGGGATCAACAGGACATCAGCAGCAGCCTGGTAGAGCGGCAGTTCACTGTTCGGGATAAAGCCGGTCAGGGTCACATTCTTTAGACCGCCAGCGCTCATTTGCAGGCGCCAGGTTTCCACATCCTGGCTTGTACCCCCGGCCCACAAGAAGTTTACATCCGGCATGCGCCCGGCCAGGTCTGCAAACAGTTGCATGCCACGCCCGGCATACATATGACCGCTGCAGACAACCGTCCAGCCGGAAGCCAATTTCAAACGGCTACGTGCTGATTGTGCGTCGGGCAGGTTTTCAAATCGCTCCAGGTCCACCCCGCTGGGAGCCAGCACCACCTGGTTTTCAGGCAGGATCGGTCGATATCTGGCTTCCAGGGCCAGCTTGAGGGCGTGCGTAATGGTTACCAGTCGTTTTTGTCCCGGTATCTGCAGGAACTGCCGGTACCAGATCGGCCCAAAAGACCCTGTGGGCAGCTGGTGCATTTCCAGGATAACCGGCATACCCGCCAGCAGCCCCAGCACCGCAGGCGGCATGGCGCGGACGTAGACCAGATCAGCGCCCAGGTTGCGGGCTTCACGCACTGCTTTCCAAGCAAAGTCTCGTCGTTTCCAGACGGATCGAAGCGGCAGGAATTGAAGTTCGAATGGCGTGGTCAACCCATAATGAGTGACTAGATCATCCCAGGCAGGCTCAACCGCCTGCCCAGCCGGGGACAGCAATGTGACTGCATGCCCCTGGTGCGCAAAAGCCTGGCATACCTTCATGACCTGTATGCTGTTGGCCTTGTTGGATGGGATTCCACCCGCTGAAATATAGACAATCTTCATTTGGGCACTCGTGCAGTATCAAACATCCAAATATTGGGGGAGTATCATTTATAAGCCAGCTGAGTCTGTTCAGCGATCCGCTTCCAGTCAAATTTTTCGATCACAAACCGGCGAGCTTTGTCACCCAGTTCGCAGCGAAGGGATGCATCGCTGGCCAATCTCAGAATGGCCAGCGCCAAAGCCTGGATGCGGTCCGGTGGCAGGGTCATGGGTGCATTATAGTCCGACTCCATCCGATCAAATAGTTTCACCAGCAAGCCGCGCTCCTGGTCGCCGAGCATATCCTGGTAGGCTTCCAGGTTGCTGGCAACAATGGCTTTTTGCATGGACATGGCTTCCAGGCAGGCCAGACTGGTGGATTCGGCGCTGGATGGGAAGACCACCAGATCCGCTTTCTGGTAAAATTCTGCAGTACGTGCATGCGGAACCATGCCAATGAAACGGAAATTTGCTTCCACTCCCAGTTCAGCCACCCGCTGCCGAATGTATGTTTCCAGCTTGCCCTCTCCCGCCACCCAGAATCTGGCTTGCGGCAGGGCTGCGATCACGGCTGGGGCGGCCTCCACAAGGTATTGAACGCCATTCTTGGGTGCCAGGCGGCGCATGGACAGGATCACGAATTCCTGCGAGGCGGATCTGGGTTCCGCAACATACCTGGCAGTATCCACGCCATTCGAGATGATGGCGATGCGTCCGTCCGGCACAAAACGCAGCGCCACCGAGCGCATCTCGTCGCTGGTGGCGATCACCACGTCCGCCCAGCGCAGGGATGCCCATCGGAAAAAGCGCATCATGGCCGAACTGCCCACCGAAGAATCCAGGGTCCCCAACCCATGGAGGGTCACAACCGTGCGTTTGCCGAGTAATTTTCCCAGCCCGGTCCCCAGCATGGCAAAAAAGAAAGTGTAATGACAATGCACCACATCCACATTGCGGATAAAGCGCAGCAAGGCAGGCAGGGAAAACGGCAGCCGCAGCCAGGTGCGCCAACCCGCATATTGCAGGGCGGGAAGGCGTGTGACCGAAAATTCATCCTGCTGCGGATCCCCATCCGAAGAGGTGGCAGTGCACACCACGGGACTGTCCCCGCTGGCCCGCAAAGCCCGGCTCAGTTCGAGCACGTGGATCTCCGCCCCCCCGATGACCGGCAGGTAGGTATCCACCAGCATTCCAATTCGCAAGGACCCAGTCATCAGTCAGGATCTTCCAGCGGTGTGGGGAACAGGCGTTCCTGCTGCTTAAGGTCGGAGCGGGTTTTCAATACCACCAAGCTGTTTCCCAGCAGGCTTCCGATGGACAGCACGAAAGCACTACCGATAAAACCGAACTTCGGCAAAAGGGTTACCAATCCCAGGATGCTGATGACAGTGACCAGGAAGTTCACTTTGGTGGCATATTCCGCCAGCCCCAGAGAGAGCAGTGCCGAGCGTGACCAATACAGACCGTTGCTGAAGACAATGCCAACCAGCATGATCACCAGACCTGTATAGGTCGGCAGGAAGGCGGCGGTATATAGATATTGGATCAGGGGTTTACCCACCAGGACCAGCCCCAGCGCCACCAGTGCGGAGTACGTACCAGCCAGGCGGGTGCCCGTGCGCATCAGGTAGCGGAAATCCGCCCATCTCTTGCGCGCCACAGCCCGCGACATCTCCGGATAGGTGGCCTGCGGCATGGGGGCGAGAGGCAACTGGATATAATTCGCCAACGCCATGGCCAGCTTGTAATAACCGGCCTGGGTGGGTGATGAGAAGTAGGATACCCACAAAATACCGCTGTCCCGACTGATCAGGCTGAGCGAACTGCTCAGGTTGGTGCTGACCGCAAAACGGACCAACTGTCTCGCCTGCGGTCGCAGCAAACCCAGGGGTGCCTTCCACCAACCTCGTCCCCAGCGGCGGGTTGCCTCCACCTGGGCTGCCAGGGTCAACCCGACCGCGCTGATAACCTTGCCGCTCAGATACGCCACAAGCACCCCCAGCAGGCCTGTGTTCTGCCACCAAGCCACCATGATCAAACCAAGGGTGACCACGCTCTGCAGGACGTTCAAGCCTGCCATTCGCCGAAAACGGTCGAACAATTGCAGCAGCCCGGTCGAGCTTTCGGTGATCAAGTTCGCCAGGATAATTCCGCCATACACCACGAACCAGCGCTCCAGGCTGGCATCTTTTGTAAAATAAAGAGCTCCAAGGGGTGCTACCAGCCAGACCAACCCAAAGGCTGCCAGGGAAGCTGTCAACTCGGTCAGGGCTGCAGCTTTGAAAACGGCTGCTGCCTGAGGTTTATCGTTATTCTCATTGAATTCACCAACATATTTAATGACCAGTTCCCCCATCCGGAAGGAAGTGATTTTGTTGATCACAGTCACAAAAATCGTGATGGTTCCCAGTGTTCCAAAGCCAGCCACCCCCAGCAGGCGCGCCGAAAAAATGCCCTGCAGCATACTCAACCCGGCGCTGATCATGTTGCTGCTTAACAGGTAACCAAAATTTCGGGCCAGCTTGCGGAGTATGGGGTTTTCTTTCCAAAAAGTGTTGATCTTTTGGAGCGTGGTCACGGGGTGAGAACCTCGCTTACCCAGTCGCGCTCGGCGGCATACCAGTCCACCAGGCGCTTCACCCCTTCCTGTAATGAGACTTGCGGTTCCCAGCCCAGCATACACCTGGCTTTGCTCACGTCCGCCCAGTTGGAAAACATATCCGCCTGGACAGGGGGATGATGAGCGACGTTGGCTTTCCTTCCAATGGCGGTCTCGAGCATGCCAATCAGGTCATTAATGGTGATGACCTCATGCCCGCCCAGGTTGATGATCTCGTACCCTAGCGGTTTCAGGGCTGCAATAGTGCCGCGTGCAATGTCGTCCAGGTAAGTAAAGCCGCGCGATTGTTCCCCGCTGCCATACACCTGCACTGGACGTCCCTCGCTGATCCATTGCGTGAAGCGGAAGAGAGCCAGGTCGGGGCGTCCAGCCGGTCCGTACACAGTAAAGTAACGCACAATGGTCACATCCAAGTCATACAGGTAATGATAGCTGTGCGCCAATGCTTCCGCCCCTTTTTTGCTGGCGGCATAAGGCTGTAGGGGATGACTGCTGTCGGCTTCTTCCGTCGTGGGATAAGGCGGGTTCGAGCCGTAGATACTCGAGGTGGATGCAAATACATACTTCTTGATGTTATTCTGACGACACAGCTCGAGCATGTTCAGGCAGCCGGTCACATTGGTATCCAGATATACCCAGGGATTCTCAGTGCTGGCGCGCACACCTGCCCGGGCTGCCAGGTTAATGACTGCCTCGAATTGGACGTTCTTGAAAGGGTCCAGGACAGAGCGCTCGGAAATATCCAGCTTGTGAAAGCTGAATCCGGGCATGGATTGCAGCCGCTTGAGCCGGTATTCCTTCATGCGCACATCATAGGCATCGTTCATATTATCAATGCCTGTCACGGCATGCCCCTGTTCAAGCAGCATCTCAGACACCCTGGCAGCAATAAAGCCGGCTGCACCGGTCACCAGGTAATTGGCCATCTATAACCTCACTACCTTGGGGTGGTTCTTACCTTGTTTTCCCAGGGCATTGCGGCTGTCAAAAACCAGGCTGGCTGCTTCTACAATGGCCGGGTAATCGTAATCCTTATGGTTGGTGATAATGATGACAATATCCGCCACCTTGACCGCCGCCATCAGGTCCGGCACGCTCTCCATGCGCTCACCCTCATGTGTCTTCAAGCTGGGTATATAGGGGTCGTGATAAGTCACCATGGCACCTTTGTTCTTGAGCAGACCGATCACATCCAGCGCCGGAGATTCACGAATATCGTCAATGTTGGGTTTGTAAGCTGTGCCCAGTACCAGGCAGTTCGAACCTCGCAGGGCAAGTCCATGTTCATTGAGGGCATCCATCACCCGACCGACCGTATAGCGCGGCATGTTGGTATTGATCTCGGAGGCCAGCTCAATGAAACGGGCATTGTAATTGAAGGATTTCATCTTCCAGGATAGGTACAACGGATCGATCGGGATGCAATGCCCCCCCAACCCAGGTCCAGGTGTGAACTTCATGAAGCCAAAGGGCTTGGTGGCGGCTGCATCGATCACTTCCCACACATCCACCCCCAACCGCTCACACATGATTGCCAGCTCATTGACCAGGCCAATATTGATCATGCGGAAAGTGTTTTCCAGAAGCTTAGCCATCTCGGCTGCTTCGGCTGTGGAAACTGTGAATACTGTTCTCAGGGCCTGCTCATACCAGGCTGTGCAAACGTCACAGCAATCCTGGGTGATACCACCCACCACTTTAGGCGTATTGTAGGTCGTCCAATCTTCACGGCCAGGATCGACCCGCTCCGGGGAGAATGCCAGGAAGATGTCTTCTCCCACAACCAGCCCTTTTTCGGTACCCAACCTGGGAACCATGATCTCGCGGGTTGTGCCCGGGTAGGTGGAGCTCTCCAGCACAACCACCATGCCGGCATGCATATACTCGGACAACGCATCATTGGCTGAAATGATGAAAGACATATCCGGGTCGCCGGTTTTGCGCAATGGGGTGGGCACACAAATGCTGACCGCGTCCATTTCTTTTAGCCCGGAGAAATCCGCGCTGGCTTTGATCTTGTTACTTTTTACCAGGCGAGTCAGTTGTTCGGAGGGCACATCCTGAATGTAGCTGTGCCCCTTGTTGACAGCCTCCACCTTGCGAACATCCGGGTCAATGCCCAGCACGGTGAATCCCGCTTCGGCAAAAATGACTGCCAGCGGCAAGCCGACATATCCCAATCCCAACACGCTGATGCGGGCTTCTTTGGTCTTGAATTTCTTGATAAGAGTCTCTTTGATCGTCATTTTTTCTTCTCCATGGATCGATTTAATCCTCCCATGATTTAGGGGAAGGTTGGGGTGTCAAAACCAGACGGGCTCGCTTTTACACCTCAAATTTCCATTTTTAGGAAATCCTTATTATTAGAATAAGCTCAACTGCTGCGGTTGTTCATCCGGCTCATCAGGCAAGGCTTGATGGGCTTTTACAGGAACATTCAATAATTTACGAGCATCTTCCAATAGGGCTGGCAATTTTGCAAAATCTGCCAGGATGGTTGGCTTAAGTTTAGCCTGGTGCAAAGCCGCAGCCGGGTGGAACATGGCTATTATAAACCTGTCTCCCATTCTGCGCATTTGCCCATGGATGGCACTGATCTTTGCATTCGTAAAGAACTTGCCCATCGAATACCGCCCAAGTGTGACAATGATCTTGGGGTTGATGATGCTGATCTGTCGGTCCAGGTAGTTGTTGCAGGCAGTCAGTTCGTCCGGAAGGGGATCGCGGTTATTGGGAGGCCGGCATTTAACTACATTTCCGATCCAGACATCTGCCCGAACCAGCCCGGCTTGTGCCAGGAGTTCATCCAGGAATTTTCCAGCTGCCCCTACGAATGGCAGCCCCTGTTCATTCTCGTTAAAACCGGGACCTTCCCCTACGAACATGATCTCAGCATGAGAAGGTCCCACTCCAGGTACCGCCTTCTTGCGGGAAAGGTGCAAACCGCAATCCTGGCAAGCAGAAACTTCTACTGCAATTTGGGCAAGGATCTCATCTGGATTCATGTTGACCTCCCGGGAACGGTGGCTCTGAACAGTAACCTGCATTTAATTAGTGAGATGACAGCAATAAAGACAGGTTCTCCAGTGTCATAAGCAAGGCATCTTCATCGTTATCGTGATAATAATGGCTGCGGCGTCCTACGATCTCATACCCTATTTCCTTGTACATCTTCAAGGCTGCCATGTTGCCAGCGCGAACTTCCAACAGAGAACGCTCAGCTCCTTCATCGTATGCTGATTTCAGGGCGGTATACATCAACCTCCTGGCAATGCCTTCGCGGCGAAACTCCGGGTGAACTGCAAGGGTGGCAATATGAGCTTCATCCAAAAAGAACCACAGCACCAGCATTCCCACCAGGCGGATCGATCCATCCTGATCCAGTTCTGCCACCCAGTTGCGGGCATTGGGGTTTTCGGTCACCTCATAACGGAAGGACCGCTCGGTCCAGGGCAGGCTGAAGGAAAGACCATCCAGAGCGTGCACCAAGGGGACATCCGCAGGAAGCATGCGGCGTATGCGTAGATCCGCAGCAGGAGCATCCATGGTTACGGATTCGGAACTCCAGTCGTCGGCAGGTAGATGGGCGACAGCGTGGTAACCACATCCGATTCCCCAGCCTGCCATCGCTTCCAGGATAACTCAGCCAGGATACCCGGTCGCCTGACACAATTCGCCGGAGATGGAATGCTGACATTCTTATATTTACGGGCTAAGCGCTGGCGTTCATCTGCATTCAATTCACCGCACACCAGGCTGGGAGAGGTAATGCTTTCCGCCAGTTCATCCACGGTAAAAGTCCTGGCCGGTCCGTCGGAATTCCAGCCATCCACGCAACCATGATACCAGCCTACTGCCAGACGGCCGCGCCCTGCCTGCAGAATGGCTGCGAGTGGAATGGACTGCACCGGTACGGAGGCTGCCAGGATATCCAAGGAAGGCACACCGATCAAAGGGATATGCCGGGACAACACCAGACCTTTGGCTAAAGCCAGCCCGACCCGTAAACTGGTAAACGACCCAGGGCCAATGGCAACACCAACAGCCTCTACGGCTGAGATCGTTGTACCCACGTGTTTGAGCAGGTCCACAATGGCAGGGGCAAGTTCAACGGTCTGGCGCAGATGGCTATACCAGGTCATTTCACCCAGGATCTGTACTCCGTCATACAAGGCCAGACCGGTCTGGGCAGTGGAAGTATCCAAAGATAGCAGCATCAGATCACTCCAAACACAGATTGCCGGAATTCATTCATCAATTTCAAGTAACGATCCCCATGCGGAGAAAAAAGCATCGAACGCTGTTCATTGTCCTGGTAATTCAATTGAACCCACAGATGCTCGTCTGGCAGGATCGACTTCATTCTCTCAGGCCATTCGATCACCAGAGGTCCCTGGGAAAGCATTTCGTCCAGGTCCAATTCTTCAGCCTCAGAAACGGATCCGATTCGGTAGGTATCCAGATGGAACAAGCTGCTCAAATCCGGGCGGCGATAGATATTGATGAGAACAAAGGTTGGGCTGGAAACAGCATCCAGGGATCCCCAGCCTTGGGCAATGCCCTGTACCAGGGTAGTCTTCCCCGAGCCTAGTTCCCCTTGCAGGCAGATCACATCCCCGGAATGGAGAAATCCTCCCAGGCGCATACCGATCCGGCGGGTTTGCTCCGGGCTGCGGCTGAAAATCTCCAGGGTAGTGGCGTCCAGAATAGGCATGATAAATTTATTATACGTCAGGGGTTATGACAGGCATAGACCCGGCTTTTGCCTGCTCCAGACCTAATTTTTCTCCAAGTATACGCACAATGCGTCGAGATGCATCCGGTCGGGCGGCCTGGCGGCAATTCTGCTCCACCTTAAGGCGTTCGTTGGGACGGCAGAACCAGCGTGTCAGGGTGCGCACCACCTGCAGTGGCTCCGGTGCCCAAACGCCTGCACCAACTGATTCCACAAACCGCACATTGCCATCTTCCTGCCCAGGCAACTTTGAATAAATGATGATGGGCAGGGTGGCGATAAGTGCTTCAGCAATTGTTCCGGGTCCGGCTTTTGTCACCAGGACGTCGGAGGCACGCATCAAGTCGGGCATATCCTTTGTAAATCCGTAAATATAGACCGGGTTATCCCAGGTGCGGGTTTCCAAATCCGCTTTGAGCCTGGCGTTCCGACCAGTAATGATCACCAGGTTCACATCCAGACCCGATTCGTCAATGGCGATGGCGGTCTCGCTGAGCGGACCCATGCCCTCGCCACCGCCCACCAGCAGGACGGTGGCTTTATCCAGGTTCCAGCCCAATTCTTTGCGAAATGATCTCTTATCTCCCTCAGGAGTACTGCAGCGTTCGGATACCGGCTGGCCGACCACGATCACTTTTTCGGGTGCCATATTAAATTCCAGGGCACGCTGGCGCGCCATCTCGGTGGGAACCAGGGTCAGGTCGGCGCGCTGGTCATACCACAGGGCATGTGTGCTGACCATGTCGGTCACCACGGTAATGAACGGCGGACGCTTGGAACCGAGCGCTCGTAGAAAAAAGGAGGTACCCAGAGCATGCACACTGACCAGCAGGTCATTGGGGTGCTCACGGACCAGGCGCCGGGCTGCCTGGCGCACGATCGGATACATGGTGGAAGTCATGATGCGGGCTTGCGGTCTGCCGTCGCTGATGTGGAAACCAACCCCCCACAGCTCAGGTATGCGCACCAGGTCCGGGTAAAAATCCGGCAGGCGGTTGTATGGAGTTGGTGCATAATCCTTGAGAAAATCAACCATCTCGGTGGTCAGTGTATCCCCGAACTCCAGTTGCAAGGCTTCTATTATTGATTCAGTCGCGGCACGATGCCCGCCGCCGGTATCCGAGAACAGGAAAAGGATGTGGGGTTTGCGGTCTGAACCTGGTGCTTGATTGTTTGGTTGATTGAATTCAGAATCAGGATTCATCTTCTTCTTTGGCGATCAAATATTTTAAACGGCGGGCAAGATCACGACGGGGTAAAAGCACGCGATGCCGGCAGGTGCAGCATTCCAAGCCGATATCCGCCCCTAAGCGCACAATGGTCCATTCATAGGACCCGCATGGGTGCGGTTTCCTTAGACGCACAAGGTCATGGAGATGCAGTTCAGGTAACACAACAGGATTATACCCTGAGCTTGTTTTGTTTATCACGAATTTCATTTTGCTGATTAACCACGGAGTGGCTTAAAGAGAGGTTCATCCCGTTTAAAATGTCATTCACCAGGCAGGATGCCGGGCAAGTCCCGCGTGGTTCTGACGAAAAGCCCTATGAACGACCATAGAGGATGAAATCTTTACCTGCAATGGCTCCCCGTACCCTTCTCGCAGAACTCTGTGAATTTCAGCCCAGTTGATAATCTCACTTACAAAGGATCATTCTTCAAGTGATCGGAGATTCTTCGTCGCTTTGCTCCTCAGAATGGCAAATTACTATGAATTTTCGGTTTGGTTTTTTGTTTTGATCGGATCTAATTAATTTTCGATTTAAGGGGCAGACCGACCATCTATAA
>Ga0172369_10002539_pt1 | contig 24968 bp, 24 predicted proteins | sample LakKiv25m_FD_114539 | JGI IMG/M metagenome (GOLD analysis project Ga0172369, IMG submission 114539) | Freshwater microbial communities from Kabuno Bay, South-Kivu, Congo - kab_022012_11.25m | ecosystem: Environmental > Aquatic > Freshwater > Lake | place: Democratic Republic of the Congo...
ACGATTGGCACTGTCCCAGCTCCCACATGTTATGACATATGACCACAGTTGCTATCGGTCATCAGCCATCGAATGACCATATGCTCTCTGGTCCCGGATGTTCCCATATGTGAACTGTGATCGTATATATGAACATATCGCATTTTGAGAGGCTTGTCAAGCACAATTTCGAGAGTCCGGTTAACCTTCACTTAGGCGCGGGGAGAAATAGGAGCACGAGTGAGCGATTCCTTGCAACGGCACTGTGGGTCTGCACTGTCGAGCAGTCTTTTTGGTCTCCCGATGGGTGATTTCGATGCGCCAGCGGTGGCTGAACCTTCCGATTGTCTCCTCGTTGGAAGCAATGGTGTCCGTGTCGAAGAAAACCGTATCAGGGTATCCGCCGCAAAGGTCTCCGACCATCACGATGGACAATGGTTCATTCCCGGCAATCTTGTACCAGATCGCCTGATACCAATGCGCAGTCCAATCTGTGAGGCGGCCGTATGCCTCCTCCGCTTCGGACGGCAGGCCTGACTTCGCTTCGGAGCCATACCGGTCGTCCGCCAATATCACCTCTTTGAAAGCGTATTGGCATCAAACCTGTGCGCCGACACAATGGTCTCCTGGGCGCAGATGTTGGTCCAGATCCATCCCCACCAGGATTGCGCGTTACTGAAGATCGCTTTCGAACAAGGCAAGCGCTCCAGGGATCCACGGAGCGCCTGCGAATGTACTATTGCTCTATAGGGATTCTCGGGTGTTTTCACGGAATGGGATCGCACTGCTGGACAAGTCAGTCCCGCGCAACGCGGGACACCCAGAAGGCAATCCGTGATTACTTTCGAGAACCGATATAGCCGGAATTCTCGGTGTACATCACGGTCGTGGCTTGGGGTGACGATCCACCGAGTCGAGATGGGGCGGCTTCAATGTTTGTCAGGATCAATGCCTCTTACAATCCAGTCAACAGCCACCCGCTCACAATCAGAAACCGAACTGGCATCAATTTGGCGTGTGGTGTCCGAAATGCCGGCTTCCTTTGCCAATCTTTTGAATTGCATGGCGGTGACGGCATCATCTACGATATATGCCGATCTCCCCAAACCGGCCTGCCTCGATCGTACCATGTTGCGCTTCATTAGCTCGGACGCCTCTCGCGGAAGCGCATACATGCCCCTCATATCGACAAGAAAGCTAAAACCCTTATTCAGTCTCGTCAACCGGCCTACTTCCTGAGCGCAACGTCGAAGCTCATCCTTCTGTACGAAGCCCTGGTAAATGAATTTGATCCCATACTCCGTCTCATGCCACTCGTACATTGAAGTCCTCCATGAATGAGCAATACATCTCTTCTGAGCGGGCTCCATCCTTCAGTGGTCGGTAGACGTAAACGTCCCAATTCGCAAGGCGATAGCGGGCTTTGACCGTGCTCCCCGTTTCCGGCAGTGTTCGACGGTGATTAATGGGGAGCCCGGTGGCCTCGAACACCCGCCTGTGTACCAGAGGGGCATCCAGCCACCGGGCGACACCTTAGAAATTGACGTTTAACGTAAGGTTGACTGCTATGACAGGATCGATCGTTCTCTTAGGATTGACTCCCCAGCCCGACCCTATGGCGTTGCCGGTCGTTGGCAGAGGGGCGATAAAACCGGGAGGGATTAGCCCACCAAGTTGCCCGGCTACATCGGCAGCGGTTAACAGGTTTTTGTCCACGCACGCGTATTTGAACCAATTGCCAGGTTGCCAATAAGCAAACAAGAAATGGGTAGTAAAATTCTCGAGGAGTTTCCAGTCAAACCCTGCATCAATCTCGTAGCCGAGGTTATTGTTTGGAATCGAAGGCGCTTGGGTGATATTGGGCCACGCTATCGTTAGCGGAGACAGTGTTGTGCCTGCTTCCGTGACAAAGGGCAGACCCAATTGGTCGACAACACCGTACACGCCCACGCTCGAACTTGGTGTGGGCACAAGGCTTCCCCAGCCCCATCCATGCGACAACCTGTTCGCATAGAAACCGGTCACGAATACATTCAAGTTCGACGCAACTGCGTGGTCCAGCCGGACACCGTAGCTCTCCGCGTCTGTCATCAAACCTTCGCCGCTGGAATTGACCGCATTCAACCCACCGCCGTACTGGTACGACATCAAGAAACTGTACGGCTTGAACACACTGCTGTTTCCGAGGAAGAGGCCTCCTGCTACGTTCTCCCAAGACTGATGGTTCGTCCAAATGCCAAGCCTGCGATCGGGCCCCGGGACCCACGCGTAGAGCAGGCTCAACTTAGACGGGCCCCAATAGGTCCCGAATTCTGCCATGTATTTCCATACCTCGACATCATGCTGCGCCATCGGGTCCCCCTGACCGGCAAAGACGGCCGGTTCCGGCAGCAGCCCCGCGCCTGTTGGGACCCCATTTTGCGTCACTGGAGGCTGGTTGTTTCTATGTGCCCTTATCCACGCAAGCTCAGTGTTGAAGAAGAACCGCCCATTGTTGTATTTCACGAACACCGATCCGTCATCGACAGTCAAATCGGAAGTGAACGTCTGTGCCCGCGTGTCGGCGATTGTCGGCGCAACTGCCGGCCCAAACACGCTGCCGGCCTGCGGCCCCTGGTGTGAGGTGAAGCGATCGTAGAGTATCCCGAACGAAAGAGGACCTGATTCATACGTGAGGAACACACTGCCGTTAGTGAGTCTAATCCCGTCCTTGTCCCACTGTTTTGGGTAACGGGAGAAGATGTGAGCGTTGGCAACGGTGAACCCGGTCGCCAAGTCGTTCGCGAAGTTTGCTGGCCGGGCGGGAAACCAGTCGATACCGAAACGGAACGGCCCGAACGGGGCAACGAGTAGAAGGGATTGCCGGTCGGCGTTGTCTCCGGAGTACTGAAGGCCAAGACCCCACGGGGCTTGACGCTTTCCATAGACCACGATTCCCCAAGGCGTCACAGCCGAAACCCATAGCTGAGACCACTGACCGTCGGCAAAGGTATGGTGAGCACCATAAGAAAAATCCGAAGTGATTGCCACCGGATACGAATTGATGACGAATCCTCCCGGCTCGATTCGATTGAGGCTTTCACGGTTGCCTATCTGGTACTCGGCCCTGATTCGAATAACAGGGTTCACCCTGAATTCAGGGTGGAACCACATTCTCATGTAGTTAATGCTCGCATCCTGACCGGTAACCAAACCGAACTGTTGCCCGTTCAGCCACCGTGCGCCGGCCCAGAAGTTCATTGCCGTGTAATTGGGGACGGCAGGCCCAAAGCCGGCAGGAGCAGGAGTATCGAAGGTGCCAAAAAAGCCACTCCTGCCGCTCTGGTCAAAGTACTGGTACGTCCACTCGTGCTCGGCTTCGAAATTGAATTCCCACGCATGGACCAAGCCGTCGCCAGCCATTGCCAGCAACCCGGCCAACAGGACCATAAACATCAAGGTTTTCTTCATGGCATCCTCCCAATCCAATAGATTTCTCACAATGACGCCTTACGGCAGTCAACATCCATTCAGTGGGCCATCGGCAGCCTTGAGCGCTTGCCCAACACCTTGCGACAAGCGTCTCACGGACGTCGCCAAGGGTTTCTGAAATGTCATGTACGAATTCCATAATTGTGACTCTATGGTGGTGATCGGTATTTCTTTGTTTACGGCAGCCGGGCTGGCAGGGCCTCCCCCGTTTGCCTCTTCTGAGGCGAGACGTCTTTGAAAGTCTCCGTGCTACTCGTCCTGGTGTCGACCGGTCCGCGAAGGAACCCGGCTTGGAAGAGTTCTGCCCAGAGAGAGAAAAGATTGGGCAGAAGGTCTACGCACATTCTATTATGACTGGGGGTCAGTCATATCTGGGTAGCACATGGCAAGTTGTCTGTCAAGTTCTTTTTGGGAGAGGCCGCGGCTAAACGCCACAGAAAAGGGTAAAGCCACGCCAAAACCCTATTCGGCAGGCTAATTATTGGACATTGGTTGCGTCTGGCCGGCTTTTTGGCTCTTTCTGTTTTCGACGCGTTTTCGGCTTGCCCAATAGAAACTCCCCGAAAAGGCAGCCGAGATCCTTGAACAGAGATCCCCGGAAGACTACCGGCCCGTTGCTCTCATGCCACAGGATGAAGTGCGATCTGGGCGAATTAACGAGCATCGACCTTGCTGGGCGCTCAAAGGTATCAGTCCCAGGGCGCCCAGGCAGATCGTGCGCGCATTCGTATACGTGTACACGGCAGTGCGCATGGCCCTCGGAAAGATGACCTCACCGATATTGCCATGCGCCGACACAGCGATGATGAGCCTGACGTCGGCTCAGGTTGTGGAAGCTTTCAACGATTACTTTGTCATCATGCTCGTTGACCAGGCCGGATGGCACAGGGCAAAGATTGATTACTTTGTCCTCCGGAATCGCCCATTTCACCATTTCCGATAGGGAAAATGCTCGTTCGGGAGCTTCCCTCCCGACATGTAGGTCTCGATGACGTTCCCCTTCGTGATGGGTAGCAGTACATGGGACGGGTAATCGGCATTGTGGTAAACCGTGACTCGCGACGAACTCTGCCGCCATATATGCCCTACACTGTGGCCTTCAAGTGAGGATACCGGATCTTCATCGTCAACGCACTTGATCCTTATGCCCATCCTGTGACCCGGCTTAAACTCTATCCCATAGGGCCTGACCTCGATGTTGAACTCGTAGATCTCACCAGGGGTAAGAGGCTCTCGCTCAACGTGCAGGTGGCACGGCTGCCAGGGCTCGGACTTCTCCGGGTCTGTCCGCCTGTGTGAACCCCTGAGCCAGCCTCGCGTAAGAAGCGTTTCCTTGCCAGTAGGGTCGATATCAAGGAAGCTGACGAACCAGAGAACCTCAGTATCTGTGCTGCTGGCATAAAGGTTCAAAACCATCGGCCCGATTACCTCTGTGGTTTCTATTAGGGGAGGAGAGGTGAAAGTGAGGCCGCCCCGGTTAAAGTGGGAGTCTTCAAAGGTGGAGAAGCCTTCGTTAGGCCAGAACTCGTGCTCACTTAAAAGACCATTGGCGTGAAGGTAGAAAGGTGTCCATCGTGTATCTGGCAAAGGCCACTCAGTGCTCGTCTTCCATTCTCCTGTGTTGACAACAAAAATCTTTATCGGGTCTCCTTCCATAATCCCATTTTCGATGCCTTTGAGCCAATAATCAAACCAGCGCATCGACTCATAACCGTATTGGTAAACAGGCCTATCCACATAGAGAGGTGGGCCGATAGTCATCTTTTTCGGCCCCGTCCAGTTCTTCCAACTCTTGAAGGCGCCGGGCAAGTGAAGCCCATAGATGCCCCAGCAGGCTCCGAGATACGCGGGTATCTCTGTAGAAGAGTAGTCTGTGCTTTGCATTCTCCAGAAGTCGTTGTCCAGGTAACAGAGGTAGTTGTCTACGGGACCCATGCCTGTTCGTAAAGTCTCGGCAATATAAGGCACGGTCGTAAGATCTTTGTCCTGAAGGGCACTGGCTATAGCATCTTTGAATTTCTCCTCGCCATAGACATGATGGTACCATGAATCCCCTCCGAATCGCGGGTTGTCCACGATATCCGCCCACCCCTGCAAAAAGGCGTGGTTGAGGATACCGCCGTGATAGATGACGTCCCGGTACTGGTCGGAAGCTGCAAAAGGTGCGAATATGGCCTTGAGGTGCGGCGGCTTGAGGTGAACCACGCGCTGGGCGGCCATAGCGAACCAGGATACCCCGAACATTCCGACATTGCCATCGCACCACGGCTGGGATGCTGCCCACTCGATAAGTTCATACACATCCTGGTCTGCCCGAGGATTGAACATCTGGAATATCCCGCCAGATCTCCCTGTTCCTCGCACGTTTCCGACCACCTGCACATAACCTCTCCTAACATAGAAGTTGGGGTCTCCTGCCTCTATCCCACCGGAGGCGATGCACATTCCGGCCGGATGGATAGGGGCAGTCTGAAGCTCATTATCATAGGGATGGACACCGAGCAGCGCTGGAAACTTGCCCGGGCTATCAGGTCTGAATATGTTCGCGTCAATCGTGATACCGTCGCTCATGGTTATTGCGACGTGACGTTGCACCGTGATACCATACTGCCGTTCCGAGACTCTCCATTTCTTGGCTATCATCTCCTACCTCCCTCTCGATTTGGTTGTTTTGCTGTCACACCTGCCTTCTTTTGAGACAGAAAATTAGGATCAGCCCGACAAGCGATGCGAAAGAGATCATCGCTATGGCCCCGTAGAAGCTCCCGGATTTTGAAATCTTCAGTCCTCCCACAGTGAGCCCCAGAGCGCCTCCGAAAGTGCCGAATCCAAACCACCAGCCTATCATTCTCCCCACGATGCTCGGTGGGTAATTTGTGGCGATGAAAGCTGACAACGAGGGGGCCCCAAAGGAAATTCCCCACCCTGCAAGCATCAGGCAGACGACCAGTAGGCCAAAATTCTGATAGACCGATGGCACAAGAATAAGGTATGTAAATGCCCCTGTCACAACGAACCCCACAGCAACCGCAATGCGATGATCCCCCTTGGCCAATTTGTCGAAGAATAATCCACCGATGAGTGGACCGATAATCCCCACGGCCGTAAGGGCTGTCGACAACTGCCCGGCCGTCACACCGGACAAACCAAGTCCCATGGGAGCTTCCGCGGACAAATAGGCAGGCACCAGATTGAAAAGACAATACATGCACCAAGAGTTTGCCGCCACGGTGAGTGACCCTACCCATGTCATGGGAAACGTGAGAGCTTGCAGAAACCCTACTCTTTGCTTCTGTGAAGGCGATTCGCTTTTCGCAGACGGCTGTTCAGGGGACGCGGGAACGGGGGGAGTCTGTCTGGTAAAAAGCAATGCCAATACGATTCCGATCCACCCGAAGATGGAGAGGACAGCCACGGTGGTCTGCCAACTACCCGTAGAAGCGAGTACAACCGGTGAGGCGATTACTCCGATAGTGGAACCGAGCCCGATGCAACCAAAGAGGATACCCCCGGCTAGTCCCCGTTCATTGGGCGGAAACCACAAAGCGACGATGGGGCCGACAGTCCCCAACACGAATCCTATGGAAGCGCCTTGAATAAGTCTGAGCAGGAAGACGACTTGAAAGGTCTTGCCCACAAACGGCATCAGAACCGCTGGCATTGAAACACAAAGCAGGCCGAGGACCAGGGCCGTTGCGATCCCGAACTTGTCGCAGACAACCCCACCCAGGATCAAGGCGAAGGCTACTGCAAGTACAAAACCCATCATCAGACCGGTTGCTTGCCCCATGTCAACACTGAGGTCCTTGGCCACGAAGCTCAAAATCGGGGCGTAGACGATCATGTTGACATACGTGGAGAGAATGGCGACGCCTGCCGCCAGAGCAACGAGCCAACGCTGGTTCGAATAAACTACTTTGCTGGTCATGAGACATCCTCACCGTTATCTTGGTCGAAAGGGCTCGGACCGTAGGACGTACCTACAGATTAGAAATAGGACAGCGACCCCGCGTCTCGCGCGGGGTTCGCTTCGCTCACCACATTCTACGGGAAGCCGGCGCCCGCAATGGCCCGCAACGCAGGATTTGATGAATCTGTGGTATGCGCTGAGGCGTATATCACCTTCGCCGCGAAAGGCGACCCCTATCTGCCAGGTCCCAGGTTCAGCTCTGCCGTTTAATCACTGAGAGCGGAACAAGAGATGTTCCTCGGATAGTGGTCAGACGCTCGGTGTAATCTCTCTCCGTGGCCGGGGGAGCCTTGCGTTCGGATTCCGGTTTACGTTGCAGCGATAGCGCTGTGCTCGGACAGGTGCTCACACAGAGCCCGCAGCCGATGCAGCGATCCAGATCGACTTCTGCCACCTCTGCTTCACCGACCTTTATTGCGTCCATCTGGCATCTATCCGAACAAGTGCCGCACGCAGCGCATGCCTCGGGATCGATTTTCACGAAATAATTACTCAATACCTTTTCTGCCGGCCGAGGATGGAGCTTGATGCTGCGCAGTACGCCGCAGCAATCTCCGCAACAGTTGCACATTCCGAAAACATCCTGGTCATTAGTCGGCTGCGGCACCAGACCCGCTTCTTCACATTTGTCGATTATTTCCAAGGCCTCATCGGTGGAAACGTATCGTCCCACACTTTTTTCTACAAGGTAGTGAGCAAAGAAGTCGAACCCAAAGCATGTCTCCAGCGGTTTGTCGCAACCTTGATCGATAAGCCCCCGTTGCACTCTGCAAATGCATTTCGCGACGGAAATTGTGTCCTTCTGTTTGATGATTTCTTTCACGTTCTCATAAGGTTCCACCGGGAAAGAATACTCTATCGATTTGTTTACCGGCACCGGCCGCAGAGGCGGATCCAAAGAAACACCTTTTCCGAATCCCTCGAGCAGGTACCTGTCGTAGAGTTCGGCCAATTCTCTATCCATGTCCTTGACCTGCATTTCGAACGAACCCACCACAAAGGGTACTGCCGCGTATTTGGCTCTTTCTCCTTCCTTCATCCTGAAGATCAATCCCTTTTCATACATCCGCTCAAGTAAGGCCGCTGTTTCCTCGGGCTGCTTTCCGTTACGCTGAGCCACTGTGGACACATCTTCGGGCAGGATACTGAGAGAGAGGAAGGTCAGGGCTTCCTCTTCGGTGAAGAGTTTTTGGAGTATTTTGAGCTCAACACCGGAGTCGGTTGAAGGGAATCCCACGGAATACTGATCCAGTTGTTCTCGCAGATCGTGGTACACTTTGGTGGTCATGGGCATCTCCTTTCACGAGGTTAAGCCTGGTTGCAGGTTAAAGATGGGAAAATCAGTTGGAATTGTTGCAGAATTTCCAGCAAGCTGCACGCCGACTTCGGTGCAGCGGGCTTTCCATTGCCAGTGTTGGAAGATTCTACAGCCAACTAATCACGTACGTGCAAGACTCATCTCCTTGTCTTCGACACGGTTGAGAGTCGTCATGTCTGACTACGACATCCCGGAGTTCAGGTGATTTGTACCTCCTGGCCAATCCTTCAATGACTCCTCGATCAAAAGCACACGGATAAGGAGTGCGACAGGTCATGGTGGCTTTCTGCAGCCCGTTTTGTATACCGAGAGACTCGTACCTATAGCTGCCCACTTCGCCGCCTCTATGGTTCATATGATAGCCCACGTCTAAGAGTTCCAGACTCTTCTGCAAGTCATCTATTCCGGGGGGAGGCACCGCATGCAGCACAATCTGCTCGCCGATGCGAAAAAGCATTTGCGCGGAAAAAGTGTCTGAGATTTGCTTCATAGCATCGAGAAAATGCTGAAGCGGGTAGAAGGTCTCGAGCTTCGGCTCCGATAATCCATGCTGTTCAAGTATAAGAAGCCCCGACGATTTGAATTCTGGTGGAAATCCGGCGAGAAAGGCCATCACAACTTCTCCCGCAACCTCTGCCTTGGACGAAAACGATTCGAATTCAGCCATTTGCTCGGGCCTCCTACATTCCGTCCGGATTCGCAAGAGGACTGCGTTAGCTGTTTCAATAGACCCCATATTCCATGACTGCTTCTACCATGGCAGCCAGGTTTTCTGGCTTTGTCTCGTCCGGAAGACCCACCGATCCGTCTATTATCAAGCCACCGGTATCTCCGAAGATCTCGATCAGCTGCTTAACATCATCCTTCACCTCCGATGGCGAGCCTGTAGCCAAGAGCGAGGCGGAAACGTTCCCCCAAAAACACATGGTGTCACCTAGAATCTCTTTGGCCTTTCTGCGGTCTACCGCCTCGAAATGGCCGGCTACTTTGCCTTTGGGGAGCTCTTTCAGGAACTCGAGCCGAGGAGTATAGTCGCCTTCAAACAGAGGGATGGGAGTAAGCCCCTCATCGATCAGGCCCAGAAGCAAAGCTTTCAGGCTCGGCCAGTAGAATCTGGCAAACTGATCGTTGGACATGAAGGCGGCACAACCCCAATGGAGGGGGAGAAAGACTCGGGAGCAGCCCGTAGCTCGAGCCGCCAGGACGCCCTTCTGGATTGTTGCAGGTATTAACATTTCGATGGTCTCAAGAAGTCTTTCCGGGGCACGGAACATGTCGGTCAGCACACCTCTCATGCCTCTCAGAAAATCCCCAACCCAATCGAAGGCAGTGATCATCATCCCACCGTACGGAAGAGGGTATCCCAACCCCCTCATCTCAGTTAAGTAGCCAAAAGTCGCCGCACCGAACCGACCAAACTCCTCCCCAAGCGCAACTAGCCGTTTGAGAAGGTCCAGGACCGGCGGCTCTGCAACCGCTGACGATAGTCCGAAAGCAAGGTCATACGAGGTGGACAGCCAGTGAATTGGGGGCAAGGGAACGGCTGCAAGCGGAGCAAGAGTTGACGAAATCTGCGGCCAGATGTTCCTAAGGGTGAAGCCGCTCGGGTCTGAGAGAAACTGTGTGTATTCTGTACCTTTCAGGGTTGCACCACCGGTATACTGAAACGGCTGGTCTTCTCTGAGCACACCCCCAGGCCACTTGAAATGACTAAGACCCAAGATGTCCAGGAATTTCGCCGGAGGAATTGTACCAAATGGAGACAAGGCCACATCCAGGTTAAGATCGAGGGTGACCTTCTTCATTGATTCGTAACGCTGCGCATAAAGCAGCATGGCGTCCTTGTTGGAGATGCCCGCGGCCAGTGTTGGATAGTAGTGCACCGCCAGGGGCGCCACCGGCACACGATCCGGCTTCCTTAATGCGATAGCGTCGGTTAGGCGTTTTTCTCTCTCCTGGAAAGCAGTCTCATTCAAGAGCTCCATGTTACCCTCCATCTCGCAAAGCGTTGATGATCTAAATCTGGGTCACTTCAGGCGCGGCGCATGATCGTTGGGTTCCTCGGCAGACATTTCGACACCTTATTCGATCCATCTTTTGCAGATATTGACTCCAGTTACTGCATCCGTAACCCATGCATCCGCCCCTGCGTATTTGCAGGCATGCTCGTCCACCTGACCTCCGCCAATGATAACCTTGACTTTGTCACGCACTCCGTTTTCTCTCAGGCTGTCCACCACTTGTTTCATGGATTCGTAAGAAAGCGTGAGCAACCCGCTCAACCCTACTATATCCGGTTGAAAATCATTGACCGCGTCGCAGAAGCGCTGAACCGGCACGTCAACACCGAGATCTCTGACTTCGAACCCGTTCAGTTCCATCAGCATGGCCACCATGTCCTTGCCGATGTCGTGAATGTCTCCTTCCACGGTTCCGAGAAGGAACTTGCCCAATTTGTCCCCATTCGAGGACTTGTCCTCGGCCATGAGAGGCTTCATCATTTCGGAAGCTTCTTTCATCATCTCTCCCGCCATGATTAGTTCGGGTACGAAATAGACACCCTCCTCGAAGCGCTTTCCCACGATGCCAAGAGCGTCCTTGTAGGCATCGATAATCTTGATGGGAGCAGCCCCTTCATCCAGATACTTCTGGGTGAGAGTTCTGGCGTCTTCCTCCAGCATTTCAGCTACTGCATTTACGAGGTCTTTCATTTCCTATCTCCTTCTGCTAAATGCGTCAGTGCCATGTTTGGCCTGAACATTCCTTCAGGATTGAGAAATTGGTCCGATCTTCGCTGTCCATACAGTTTTCCTGACTCTCCGTTACTCCGTCCGCTCGATAATCATTGCCATCGAATTACCGCCTCCTCCGCACAATGTCGCAAGACCTCTATTGAGTCCCCGCTTTTCCATCTCGTGGATAAGGGTGACGACAATTCTGCACCCCGTGTTACCAATGGGATGGCCCAGGGCAATGCCTCCACCGTTCACGTTCACTATCTCGCGGTTCAGCTTGAGTTCCCGTTCCACGGCGAGGCAGGGCGCGGCGAAGGCCTCATTCATCTCGATAAGCTCCATGTCCTCGATTCTGTAACCGGTTCTCTCCATGAGCTTGCGGACCGCAAAGATTGGCCCGACGCCCATAATGGTCGGATCTATTCCTACAGCAGCCGAGCCCACGATCTTCCAGCGCCTGGTAATACCAAGCTTGTCAGCGAGCTCTCTCGAGACGATCAGGGCTGCGGATGCGCCATCATTGAGACCGGAGGAGTTCCCTGCCGTGACGGTGCCGTTCTTCTTGAAGGCAGGCGGCAGCTTCGCGAGTTCCTCAAGCGTGGTCTCCGGACGGGGATGCTCATCTACCTCGAAGACCCTATCGGGTTTTCCTCGCTTCCCCGGAAATACGACGGGTTCGATCTCGTCGTTGAATCGCCGGGTCTCGAGCGCCTTCTTAGCCCGCATCTGGCTCGTATAGGCAAACTCGTCCTGGTCTTCCCTCGATATGTGGTAGACCTCCGCCACCTTTTCCGCCGTGTCTCCCATGACCATACCGGAGTACTGATCGAAGAGACCGTCCCACACTCCATCGGAGAGTTCCTGGTGGCGGAGCCTGAGTCCCCACCTGGCGCCTTTGATCGAGTAGGTGACGTTGCTCATGCTCTCCCCGCCGCCCGCAATAACAGCATCGGCTTCTCCACTGCGGATCGCCATCGAAGCGATTCGAATGGCCTCCATGGATGAAGGACATGCCCTGTTTATCTGGGCCGAAGGGACGCTTTGGGGTATCCCTGCCCTGAGTGAGGCGGTGCGGGCGATGCCGTTCTCGTCGCTTCGCTGCATGACCAGGCCCCAATAGACATCATCCAGCGTTTCCGCGGGAAAGTCGGCTCTCTTTAAGACCTCCTTCATCACAATCTGTGCAAGGTTAGTATGAGATGCATCGCGGAGGCCGCCCCCGAAATCACCTATCGCCGTACGTACTGCCGACACAATAAGCGGATCTCTCTTATCCATACCACTCTCCTCGATTAGTATTCAGCAAACGAAGCAAACAAGATTCGTATGCTCAGATGGAATCCGGCATTTCTCATTTTCGTGCAAACATGGTCTCGAGACGTGCTTTGAAAGAAGGCTCTGAAAATAGTGTGCAATTGGCCTCCTGCTCCTGTTTCAACTGTGCCTCCAAATCCGAAAATACCGCTTTGTTGGTAAGAGCCTTAAAATGTTTTATCGGCTCGACGGGAAGCTTCTTCACCTCCGCGATCATCTTCTCGAGCTCGTCTTCGAAGCCTTCCGATTCCAACACAAAATTAACGAGTCCAATCGATTTCGCCTCATCCATATTTACATTTCTCGCAAAGAGAAAGAGTTCATTTGATCTCTTTGTTCCGATAATTTTGGGGAGTAGTGTGCTGGCCGCCCCATCCACGGCAAGCCCCACTCTCCGGAAACCAAGGTTGATGTACGCGTTTTGAGCGGCAACCGAGAGGTCGCAGGCGAGAGATAAACCAACTGCCGCCCCAGCCACAGCGCCTTCGAGGACTGCAATCACAATCGCATTAAGGCTCCTAATCAGCATGATGCTCTTATTGAGTAGATCCATCCCGGCAGCAATCCTTTCTCTATCGCTAACCCTGAATTCGCCAAGGTCTCCGCCTGAACTGAAAGCCCCTCCGCTTCCGCGTATGATGACAACGGTACTTTTCTCTTCTTCAGCACGATGGAGGCTCCGGTAGAAGTCACTGAGTAGTTCGAAATTGAATGCGTTCCTCTTCTCCGGCCTATTGAAGGTAATGCGGTAGACACCATCATGCATTTCTTCTCTCACTGCACTCATTGGCCCTCCTTGATTCTCTCTTATCTAAAAGCTTCGCCAACAAAGCCTTTGCCTCTTCGGACGAGACCGGGGCCCGCGGTACCCGCCCCTATTACTGATGCTCCTTCATATAGGTAACATTGGCACCACTCGCCTGCATGGGATTCGGTGCGAGAAAATCCCCCCTGACCCCCCTTTATTAAGTGGGGAATAGGAGTCCCCCCCTTTCGTAAAGGGGGGACAGGGGGGATTTTGGATACTGCCAATGTCACTTGTTTGAAAGCGAACTGATATATCACATTCATATGCTTGTACAGCACAGCTCCTCCTCAGAACCGGTCAGCCCGGCCCACTTTTCCGATTCGATACAATCGCCCTCCCGGGTCAGCACGAGGGCTCCCACTCCATCCAAACTGTTTATCAGTCTCATTCCTTCATCCGGTCCTAGTATGTAGACCGAAGTCGCGAGGGCGTCCGCATCGGCCGCCTCGGGTGCAACAACGGTCGCTCTGAGTATGGAATCAGCCGCTCTGCCCGTCCGCGCATCGATGATATCCCGGGTGCGCCTTCTAAACGTACCGCTTGTCGCAACCGCCATGTCCGTGAGCCAGATGATCGATGTCACCCTTCGGACGCTCGCGGGGTCTGCCACGCCGATCCTCCATGGCTTTCCATCACTCCGTCTGCCAAGGACTCTTATATCTCCGCCTGCGTCGACGACGGCGCTCGTAACTCCATTCTCCCGCAAACTCTTGACCGCTCGATCAACTGCATAGCCTTTGGCGATACCTCCGAGATTGATACTCATCCCCTGCTTTTTGAAGCGGACAAGCCTGCCGTCGATAACGATATCTTTGCTGCCAACGAGATCAGGAGCAACATTCCCCCCCGATCGGTCTGACTGGGGGGATTTTTCATGGTTCTGCAATACGGGTTGGACAGTTACATCGAATGCCCCGTGAGTGAGTTTGGTGTACACCAACGCCCTTCCTATTACTTCGAGTGTGTCGGCGCTCACACGATCACAGCATCCCATCCTATTCAAGACGCCCACTTCGCTGTTCGGGCGATACGCGCTCATGAGCTCTTCAACTCTCGCCATGGCGGCGAATGCGAGCTCCATAGCTTCCCTCGCCACTTGTGACTCAGGATGATCCAACGTAATTCTGACGATCGTCCCCAGCCCCAATCTCGTATTCTGCAGCATCGACCCTCACTGTCCGGAGCCTACGCCCCGCTGGTCCTTGACCTTATGAAATCAATCTGCTTTCGTATCGCTTCGGTTACGAGCTTTGAAGAGATTGTGCCGTCCGTGATCGCGTCGATCTTCCATTCAGGTGACAGTCTGATCTCTTCACATCCGAGCCCCACGAATTGCTTTGCAAATTCGGGCTCCACAATACCTTCCGCCCAGAGCTTCTCCGGTCCTTCGGGGTGAGGCGTAATTTCTAGTGCGCTCACCTTAAGGTCCAGACCGGTAATCCCCCACACTTCGTATTTATCGAACTCAGCGGCATCTTCCGTTGCAGGGGGTGTTTCCGGGACTTCCAGATAAAATGCATATCCGAGTAAGGTCCCGGCATTGTCATAGACTTCCCAGTAGCTTTCCCCACTTTCTCTATCGGCTACTCTCTTGATGCGATCGATCTCAGCGAGCATCTGTTTAAATTTGTCTTTCTTCAGCATCTTCTCACCCTCATCCAAGCATTATCGGACTTGCCACTATCATGTCCTTCACCGGCACCTTGGAAAAGATCTCTGTTCCGTTCGCCGTAACGACGAGCATCTCTTCCAGCTTCGTCCTGCCTACTAGCGGATCGAACTCCATAGCCTCGACCGCCATCGTCATCCCCTCTTCGATGACCATAGGGTGCTTCAGGGACCAGAGCCGGTTACATATCGGGTATTCATACAGCCATAATCCGAGGCCATGGGCTAGATCGTCGCACCACATGAGCCGGTCTGTGGGCAGACCTTTCTCCTCGGCTGTCGCCCAGTTTTCGGCAAGCTCCGCAGCGGTAATCCCAGGCCTTATGGCATCGATCACCTTGTACATCCTGTCATAGCTGCGGTTATGGAGGTCCTTCTCTCGTGCCGAAGGCTTTGTAGAAACCTTGAAATTCCTGTAGTAGCACGAGTTGTAGCCCATATAGGTCGCCCTCGTAATATCGATTGTAACAACGTCGCCGGGCTGGATGATTTTATCCATGTTCATGCTCAGGCCCCCCATCTGGCCACCTGAACTGACAAGAACATCCCAGACGTCTTCCGCACCGTTCCTTATCAGCGAATCAATACCTACGGCCCTTATATCCCGCTCCCTGACGCCCGGCTTGATTGCTTCGTACATCGCATAATGCGCCGCATCGCAAATGGCTGTGATCATGTGGACGCAGTTTATTTCATCACGCGTCTTAACAGCCCTTGCCTCCAGCATCACAGGCATTACGTTCACGAGCTTCAGACCCGCCTCGACAAGGGCCTGTCTGCCCGCCTCATCGATTTCATCGATCCCCAGCGGCTCGTTAGCTAAACCAAGCTGATCGAGTTCTCTCTTGATGCCTTCGGCGAATTGCCTGGCTGACTCCCAGGAAGCCTCCCTGCCCGGTGACTGGCATGCCCACTGTAAAGAGAGCCTGAACTGTTCGGGTTTGATCCACGGCACATCCCAGATTGACCTGCCAGGAGTCTCGAACAGAATCGCGTCTTGTTCGGCAAAAACCAGGCTGTACCTGAGGCGGTCGACAAATTCTATGAACTTCGTGCTCGTTGCGTATCTGATGTTCTCCGGCCTGAAGAGCAAAGCTGCCGCTATCCCGTTCTTCTTCAGGGCCGTCTGTGTTTTGCTCGTTCGTTCCCTTCTCATGCGCTCGTAATTGATCGGTCCAATTGAATAATCGTACGCCATGCCACCCGACCCAAGTTTCAACCCGAATGCTCCCGCCATTTTTCAGCCTCCTTAGGTAAATCAATCTTCGATGCACTGAATTGAGGATATATGGTTGAGGAGAGCACCTGCACATTGTGTACGGTGCTCTCCATCCACGCTTCTCCTGCTAACTTTCGAATACGACACTCCGACCGACGAGCCGGCCGAAAGTCATAGAGGCCGGCCACATGAGGCCGCCCAGATAAGTCCCTTTTCCAACCAAACCTCCCGTGACCTCACCCACTGCATAGAGGCCGGGAATTACATCTCCGTAATTGTCGATTACCTGGGAGCGGGTATTGATCTTGACACCACCTTTGAACGAGGTGAGGGAGGCATGAACTTTGACAGCGTAGTACGGCGGAGTATCGAGTGGAACGGGTTCGCCGGCGATCGACTGCAAGTATTTTCGGCCGAATACGGTATCGTAGCCTTCACTCTCGATGTCCTCGTTGTATTTTCGGACGGTTGCCGCAAGATTCTCAGGATTGGTCCCCGCCATCTTTGCCAGCTCTTCGAAAGTATCGGCCGAGTACTCTTTCGCTATCGAGACAGACGGCAATACGAACGGGTGATTCCTCATCTTGCTGTCGTAGATTATAAACATCTGGCCTTCCGGCTCGTCGAGCAATGCATCCGTCAGGTTGCCGTAGTAGCCTTTGGGGCATGACTCGTCATAGAAGCGTTTCCCGTGGAGGTTGACCGCAATGCCTCCCAATACAATCGCAAAATAGGAGCGATCTGTTTTCGTCGTGTCACAGATCGGCAAAGACGTAACGACAGCATGGCCGATGTGTTTCGTAGCAGCCCCGATGTCCAGAGACATTTTCAACCCATCGCCAAAATGTCCCGGCGCCATTGCCGGCACACAATCGACGTAGCGTTCACCGTACTCGGTTATCATTTCACGGTTGCGTCCGAAGCTGCCCGTCGCCAGCACCACGGCTTTCAATGCCCTGAACTTCAATGTCTTTTTCTTGGTTTCGACTCTCGCCCCCAGAACTCTCCCCGTCTCAGGATCGACTATGAGCCTTCGCGCACGGTGCTGGAACAATATCTCGATGTTCTTCAGCTCCCTGGCCCGTTCCTCTATCCTGTTCATAACGGGCGCCCCTTTGTAGAAGTGCAGCCGGTTGACCTTGTGACCGGGGGGCATGACAAAATCGTCACGATCCGGCTTTATTCCAAGAGACAGGAGCCACTTGTAGGTATCCACCTGGTTATCCGCGTATACTCTCCACAATTCGGGTACGCCGCCCGCCGCAACACCGTCCTTGTACAGAAGATCAGGAGAATCCTCGACACCTGCCTTCTTCTGCCAGTCCGTACCTGCAAAGGAAGCCCCTGCAAAAATAAGACTGCCGCTGCCGCCACTGATGGTCATCGCCTCCAGAACCGTGACTTTGGCACCTAGCTCGGCGGCCGCTATTGCACATGGAAGCCCTCCGGTCCCGGCGCCAACTATGAGTACGTCCGTTTCGTGATCCCATTTCTCCGGCAAATTCTCTTTGACCATAGCTGTCCTCCTCTTTTGTGAGTTTCAATAGCTGAAGTAAACCTGTGGACCGTCGGAGATGGAACGCTCGATGGGGGTCCCCACGGCAGTGGCAGCGACACAGACGGGCTTCGCCGTGAACTGCTTCGCCTTGCTTTCCGTATCGCCTGTATCTCATAGTATCTCCAATGCCCGGTAGCTGGGAGATAGGGCAAGTTGAAGGGGATATCGGCAAAGGACCTAGCTGACTGTCCGTCAGTCATGACACAAGAAAAAACATGGCCTCATCACATCTGCCTTTATAGAGATGCCTGATTCTCTATTATGTATCCCTGTTTCTACCCCCGTTTCATCGAATTTGGCCTTGATATTCCGGTTGGAGTTCCTTTGTTAACGTTGATAACGCTTGTCAATCTCATCGACACAACTCATTTGATCTATAGTTTTGCCATTTCAGCGGGGAGACATAACCGTTCCCGCCAAAAGGATGATTGACAGTGACCTGAGGGAGCAACGCCGTGTGGAGGAGACATCGACCGCAACCTTTTCAGATCGAGGAGACAAATCTTCGCACCTGCTTCAGCGCACCGAGCCAGCGTCACTTCACTGCTCTGACGACTGGTTGGGTATTGACGGTGGGCAGGCACACCATGAGCAACGTGATCGCCGCCTCGCGCCTTCATGAAGTCGAGAACTTCGTCACCGTTTATCGTTTCTTTTCCCGAGCGGTAGGGAATCCGAACAATATGGCCGAAAGGATCTTCATGATGATGGTAAGCCTGTTGCTTCCGCATGGCTCCGAGGCGGTGATCATCGTGGATGACACCCTCAACAAGCACTGCCGCAAGAGAGTCTGTGGCGCAGGCTGGCAACATGAAGGTTCGGCCCCCAAGCAAAGTAAGAAAGAGGCCTGCGGCCTCTGCTTCGTGGTAGTGGGCCTGGCAGTCTGTCTGCCGGGTGTAAGCGCCGGGTCTTCTATCTACCCTTCGCCTTCCGTTTAGCGAGAAATCTCCCGGTCCTGTTTGGTGTGACTAACCGTCAGTCATAATACTCCGCCCTTATGGCTTGTCAAGAAAAAAAACTGGAAATACGCCTAAAAACCTTGGTGAACTCCGACGATTTGTGCAATCTTCGATCTTATCGCCTCTCTTAACCTACCAGGCGACCGCATGATTTCAACCTGTGTCACCCCACGCACACCTGCAAGGCCGAAGATTTCCTCATTCCTGGTTCTAAACGACGAGGGCTTCGATTCCAGGCATAGCCCTCCGAATAAGGTGACGCGGAGCAACTCCACCAAGAGGTCCCGAAATTTCGGTACTCCGACTGAAAAGGGCTGCCGATCAACGATTGCCGTAAGGGAGCCTGTAGGTTTGCTTTCTCGATGGAGAGCGTTCTACGGGCATGGGCATGTATCCATTCACTTAGCGGGAGTTAGAGATCCCGGCGGGAATGTCACTGCGAGCGCAGCGAGGCAATCTCCCACGGTTGACAAAAGGAGATTGCTTCGTCGTTTCACTCCTCGCAATGACACGGTTAGCTGGGCGCGCCCGCAGGTAACTGAAGAGATAGATCGGCATGCCTTTTTTACTGGACATCTTCTACGTCCTAGAGCATTCTAGCAATGTCGCTTGCAGCTTCCATCAGCTCGAGGAAATCCTCGTCGTACCAGATAACGGAGTGGAAATATTCACCAAGATGCGAACGGGGAGATGCTGATTGCAAGCCCGATGACGAGCGTCATGATTTGAATGGTACCCCTATCGCCCGGCAATACTGCGGTGGTACCTCGCGCAAAGGAATTCCTTTATGAAAACCCAAAACCCCAGAACGAAAACCAAAGATGTCCGCATTGCGGAGATCCGAACTGCGGCCATGCAAGTCTTTTTCTCGAAAGGCTACCAGAACTCCACCGTCGAAGAAATCGCCAAGAGGGCGAACGTTGCCAAGGGCACGGTGTACCTGTACTATAAAAGCAAGGAAGATCTGTATGTTGGCCTGGTGGAGCCTTTCCTGGAAGAACTCGGTTACCGTGCGGAAAAGTTGCACAAGGAACTGGACGCCGGCAAGTTCGCAAACGGGCCTGCGTTCATCGAAGGGCTCTGTGAAATGTTGATAGATCTTATTTCTCATAACGCGGAGGTTTTTCAAATCTTCCAAGCGTCTCAGATTGGGAACCTGTTCAAGATGCTGTCGGAAGAGATTTTAAGTGCGCTCACCGCGCGAGGCAAGACGAACTATCAACTCCTTCGGAGTTTGTTGAGCCGAGCCATCAAACTCGGTTTGATTCGCGAGGGGGAGGTACACCCGACGGTCGATGTAATATTAGGCATGACTGCGGGAGTAGTACAGATCACAGAGGCTAGACGCGCGGTGACGGGGAAGGATCAAACTGAGAGCAGACTCAGGTATGCCTGTTCCTTGCTATATTCTGGTTTACGCAAGTAGGGTTCAATCTTACGCATGCGGCGCCGATCCGTTTATAGACGCCTTTTCGGGCCGACAAACGCCGATGCCTACAATGTCATAAACAACCCACCGTCAATATCCAGTACGCAGCCAGTGACAAAATTAGACATATCTGACGCGAGAAAAACAATCGGTTCGGCAATGTCTTCGGGACGGCCAATACGCCCTATAGGAACGACGCTGTCCGCGTTGTCCGGGTAAGGCTGCCCCAATGTCATTGGTGTCCAAACGGGGCCCGGAGCAATAGCGTTCGCCAGTATGCCGTAAGGAGCACCATATTTGGCACACCACTTAACAAACCCGCCTACTCCTGCTTTAGCTGCTACATAGTGAGGTCCCGACAGCACTCCGCCTACCCTGGCAGCTATTGAACTGAGGCAGATAATTCTTCCACTTCTTTGGCGTTTCATGACATTCCATACAGCCCTGGTGCTCAAGAACGTTCCCGTAAGATCAATATTGATAACCCTATTCCATTCGTCCAAGGAAAGCTTGTCAATAGGAGTGAGGTCCAGTACCCCCGCGCTGTTCACAAGGATGTCAATACGCCCGAATTTTTCCAGGGTACGGTTTGCCAAGTTGTTGCATTCTTCTTCTTTCGTAACATCAGTTTTGACGTGCACAATATCTACGCCAATGCTTTTTAACCCTTCAATTGTTTCATCACAGGACGCAATGTCAGCTACGGTCACGTTTGCCCCTCTTTTGGCTAGAGCGTAGCACGCGGCTTGACCGATACCTCCCCTGGCTCCGGTAACGATTGCCACCTTCCCTATCAAATTGATCGGGCCACTGACAGGTACGTTACAGTTTTCTGGTATAGGAGGCACGTCTTTGGTTCTCTCGCCAAGTATTGTATCTGACATGTTACACCCCATCTCTCACAATTGACCTCGCCGGCGAAACCATTGCTCTTTTGGACGAGACCGCCAATGCCCCCAGGGCCGATTCAAGCGCCAAGCCCTGGTCGATGCTATTGCCCTGTGTCTGCAATCGGTTTCCCTTCCTGCCGCCTGGCAAGGCCGACAAAGTAACCGCCACTGTAGACAGGAGACTTCCCTCCAGCAATACCTCACGCTCCGGGACACCAGCCTCTTGAAGTGCTCTGACAGGCATATCTTATGGATGCTCCCTCACAATGGCCTCAGGAGCTTGCCGGAACATCTTAGGCTTCCACACTTCTCTTAACAGTAATGACTTCGCAGTTTCTTCTTGTCCATTTTTCCCATTGAAGTAAGGGGCAGTTGATCCACGATCCTCAAATCTCGCGGACGCTTGTAAACAGCGAGCTTGTCTTCGCAGAAAGCTATTAGCTCCTCTGCAGCCACTTCGAAACCTTCCTGAAGGACCACCAGCGCAAGGACATCTTCACCTAGCATGGGGTGCGGTTTTCCCACAACTGCACACTGCCTTACGCCGGGATGCTCGTAGAGGACGTTTTCCACTTCTACCGGATACACGTTGTGGCCTCCGCGCACGATCATGTCTTTGATCCGGTCGGCGTAGTAGAAGTATCCATCTTCGTCAAAGTAACCCAAATCCCCACTGTGCAGCCACCCGTTCTTTAGCGCTTGAGCGGTTGCACTTTCGTTTGCAAGATACTCTTTCATCACGTTAGGACCCTTGATGATGATCTCTCCTACCTCTCCTACCCCAACTTCTCTGCCCTCCAGGTCAACGACGCGCACCTCTTGATCCGGCGGCCATGGGGTGCCTATAGAGCCGAGCTTCGAGCGATCCGAAGCCATCATGCGCAACCGTGTCCCGCCGGGACCCGCCTCTGTGAGCCCGTACAGGTCATAGGTAGTAACCCGAGGCCACCGATCGAAGATCCTGGAAAGGAGATCCTCGGGCATGGCAGAGCCGCCATAAGAAAGGCTTCGGAGCGAGGACGTATCGTACTCGTCTATTTTGGAATGACTGAGCATAAACTTGATCATCGAAGGAGACCCGACATAGCGCGTGGTTTTCTCGCGCTGAATGGTCCTTAAGATGTCTTCAACATCAAAGCGCGGATCCTGGATAAACGTGTACCCGTAGTAAAGCCAGGACATAGCGGCTGTACTCACTGAGGCGGACGTAAAAAATGGGAATGAGGCTTGAGATCGTTCGCAGCCGTAGTGCGACCTCACAATATCCAATGCAGCGCCCGCCATGCGTCCGTTGGCTACCTTGTTCCCATGAGTAAGGATTACGCCCTTCGGCTGCCCTGTCGTCCCGGACGTGTACAGAACGTCCGCAACGTCTCCCTCCGAGACGACTGTATCGGGCAATTTGCCCGTGCTATTCAGCAGAATAGAAAAGGATAAGGCAGTCTCCGGCGCTACCGGAGCTCCCTCCTTATGAATGCAGAAGACTGTCAGATCTTGGATTTCAGACCCGGCCTTCTCTATCACCTGGCTGAAATCTGCGCCTGCTACAACGAACTTAGCATCGGAATTGCGGAGAACGTACTCGACCTCGCGCGCAACCAACATAATGTTAATCGGGACAAAATTAGCCCCGATCTTGTGAACCGCCAAGTATGTGTAGAAACACTCTGCGCAGTTCGTCTGCATGAACGCGACCCTGCTGCCCTTGTGCACACCTTTCTCTAAGAGTCCCAAAGCCACGCGACTGACGATGTTGTCCAGTTCGCGCCACGTGTGGCGCAGCCACGAGCCGCTCTCGCAGCTCACGGCGACCAATGCCTCCCTTTCGGGGCAATCCTGCACGTTACGGTCCAACATTTCCGGTATCGTTGTCGGAATGGTACTCATGGATTCCTCCCAAGGCCTCTCTCATTTACCTTCACGTCAAACCGATCATCCGGCCATCTCTCAATGACTGGGCAACTCGCCTCACATGCCAGTTGGAGCTTCCAGCACTGCGGTCCCAGGCCATCGCCTGTTTATAATAGAAACTGATGTTGTGTTCCTTCGTCGTTCCAATGGCACCGTGTATCTGGAGACACCTCTCTGTCGAGCGGAGCAGCGCCTTACCCACCCATGCCTTGGCGACGCTGGCGAATTCACTAGCCAATCTCTTTTGATCGATCACAGACGCAGCTTTCGCTAGGATTTCGCGGCTTCTGGCGAGGTCCATCCAAACGTTGGCCAGATAGTGCTGGATAACTTGGTTCGAGCCAATCGGCCTTCCGTATTGAACGCGCTCCATAGCATACCGCACCGTCATGTCAAGCGACGCTTCAAGCGCCCCCACCATCTCGGCGCATTTTTCCACCGCCGCAAACGCAAGAAGGTCATCCAATACCGCCCCGCCCCTGTGCGCGTCACCGAGCACACTGGCGTAATCTACTTTGACCTCATTGAAGGAGACCTCGCACTGCCTCTCCAAACCTACGGTAGGTAGGTCTTTAATCGTGATACCCTCAGATTTGAGGTCCACCACGAAGAGTGTCAGGCCATCCCATCCGGAGCGGCCTTCGACCGTCCGTGCCGCGCAGAGACAGAAGTCCAAGTCATTTGCACCTTCAACCAACGCTTTTGTCCCACTAAGTTCATAACCATCTGCGTAAGCCATTGCCATCGTCTCGATCTCTGTCAAATCCCGGGGGCCGAGCATCTCCTCCGCCGCTAACGTCACTTTTAGCTCTCCGGACGCAATCCTGGGCAAAATCGCCCTCTTCTGGTCTTCCGTTCCGTGTCGGGCAATCGCGAGGGCCCCAAAGAGCATCGTCGAAAAGTACGGTCCCACAAACAGGTGGCGCCCCATCTCTTCTAACAGCACCAACAACGTCTGGAAGGCACCCGGAGTGCCGCCCCATCCACCGTAATCCTCGTGGATCAACAGGCCAGACCATCCAAGTTCCACCAGGTGATTCCAGATATCCTCAGCGTAGGCCTTGTTCTTCTCCTCAACGATGTGTAACTGATCACATGAGTACTCTTTTTTCAGAAACCGTGCCGCAGATTCTTTCACTTGTCGTTGTTCTTCGTCCAACGCATAAGTCATATTTCATACTCCCGGGTTGCATCGCGGCAGCCCCAAGACATTCCAAGCGATGACGTTTCTCTGAATTTCGGAAGTCCCTCCGGCTATGTTCATACCAACGCATGTCTGGTATGTTCGTGCAAACTGACCTCCCATAGGCGCAACTTCAGGAGAGCCCTTTTCGACCTGACCTGCAGTCCCCAAAATCTCCACTCCAACATAAGCCACCTTTTGGAGCACTTCCGAGGTAGACACTTTCAGCGCGCAGGCGAAGGACAGGGCGGAAGCACTGCCACCCTCACTCACTATCCGGCCCAGCTCATAGCAAAGTGCCCGCACCACCTCAATCTCAATAGCGAGTTCGGCGAGTCTTTCGGCGATCCGGCCGTCATCGAGCAGGCATCCTGAGCCGCTCGGTGTTTTCCTGCAGTATTCCGTCAGGTCATCCAGGAGCCTCTTGACGTGGCCTATCTCCCCTGCCATTCCCATCCTTTCGAGACTCATGAGGTCCTTTGTGATTTTCCAACCGTCGTCTTCCCGCCCCAGGAGGTTCCTAGTCGGGACCTTTACGTCATCGAAGTATACTTCG
>Ga0172369_10002541_pt1 | contig 24962 bp, 23 predicted proteins | sample LakKiv25m_FD_114539 | JGI IMG/M metagenome (GOLD analysis project Ga0172369, IMG submission 114539) | Freshwater microbial communities from Kabuno Bay, South-Kivu, Congo - kab_022012_11.25m | ecosystem: Environmental > Aquatic > Freshwater > Lake | place: Democratic Republic of the Congo...
CGATATTCTATCGTGTAAGCCAGGCTTTTTTTGCCTTCCTGTATCTGCTGGCCCTTGTAAAGGTCAAAAACATCCACTGATTTCACAAACTCTCTCGCTTCTTCTTTGATAACATCGTATATGTTTGACGCGCTTATCGTATCGTCCAAAAGAATCGCTATATCTCTTTTTATAGACGGGTATTTGGGCAGCGCGGTGAACGTTTTTTTCAGATTCGCACAGTTGAGCAAATCATTGATGGATATTTCCGCCACGTAAACCTTTCTTTTTATATCAAACTTTCTCGCCACGTTTTCTTTGACCTCTCCAAACATCCCGCAGGAGTTGCCGTTTATATTAATAGACGTAGCCATATTTTCTTTTAAAGAAGGATGCTCCGTTTTTTCAATCCTATAACCGCGCATTCCCAGATGATCCATCAGTATCTCTATTACGCCTTTTAAGTCGAACAAATCCAAGTCTCTCGGCTTTTCTTTCCAGTTGCCCGGCTTATTCCCGCAGACACCTATGGAAAGACGCACCGTCTCTTCAGCCTGGCCGGTTGCCTGATTCATTATATAAACTTTGTTCAGTTCAAAAAGCTGCAGTAGGGTGTTTTTTCTGTTCAGATTCCAGTTCAAAACTTCCAGCATTTCCGACAAAAGGCTCGGCCTCATAATCTCCTGTTGGGAGCTCATCGGATTTTTAAGGCTTACTAAATTTTCCAATCCAACGCCGAGATGTTCCATTGAATTCCTGCTAGTCAATGAATACGTCATAATTTCGTTCAGGCCTATGCCACATAAGATCTTCCTTATCTCATTCTCCAGGGTTGCCGTCTTTTTCTCAAGCTGGTATGCCTTCTGAGGGGTAAAAGAAGGAAGCCTGGAGGGAATCTTGTCATAACCGTAAAGCCTGGCAATCTCCTCTATTAAATCCACATCCCTACCAAGGTCTGTCCTGTAAGACGGAACTGTTACGGATACCTTGCCTTTCTTTTTAACAGGGTTGAGATTTAATTTTTTCAATATATCTTTTATCTTTTCCGGGCTGATGCTTACGCCTAATATCCTGGCTACTTCATCCAGAGAAAGGGTTATCTCTTTTTCTTTTTCTATGCCCGTTCCTACATCGCTTATTTTGCCGGAAAGCTTTCCAGCCGCTATCTCTTTAATCAACTCCTGAGCCCTGACGCTGGAAGCAAGTATCATGCCCTGGTCAACGCCCCTTTCAAACCTGTAACTTGACTCCGATGCCAAACCTAACTGCCTGCACGCCTTTCTCACCACTACCGGATCAAAACAAGCGCTCTCTATCAGGATATTCCTGGTCGTATCAGTTATCTCGGTGTCTTTGCCGCCCATGATACCTGCGACAGCAACAGGCTTTAGGCCGTCCGCTATAACAAGTATGTTCTGGTCCAAGGCCCTTGTAACCCCGTCGATGGTTACAATGCTTTCGCCTTTTTTGGCGCGCCTCACGATAATTTTTTTCTGTTCGAGCTTATCCAGATCAAATGCGTGCAAAGGCTGGCCCAGCTCAAATAGCACGTAATTCGTTATATCAACGATATTATTTACAGACCTCACCCTCATGGCGTTCAATCTCTGGACCAGCCATTTCGGAGAAGGCCCGATTTTAACGTTTTTCATGGCGCAGCCCACATAGCGGGAACAGGAAGTCTTATCCCATATTTCTATTTTTACGGCGCCATGGGACATGCCTTTTTTCATAAGGTTCTTTTTGACGGAATCGAAAAGCTTTACAGGTATTCCTGACGCCGCGCTAAGCTCTCTGGCGATGCCTAAAACCGAAAGGCAATCAGGCCTGTTAGGTGTAACCTCTATTTCCATGACATGGTCGCCTTCTGCATCGGAAACAGACGTGATCTCAAGCCCCGCCATTGTAAGAAAGTCCTGCGCTTTCCCGGCTTCTATTTTTGACTCCATAAAATCTTTTAACCAATCAAAACTTACTCGCATAAAACCCCCATTGTTGTTTATAACCCGGCTTAAGTTGCCGGTTGAATCGCCACTATAATCCCGCCCTGAACTGTAATTGTTCCGTCATTCCCGGTAACCGGGGTTATCTTACTGCCTACGGTATAGGTTCCATCCGCAACAGGGGCTGTGCCGCCCGCTGAATAAGTCGTGGCATTTATTCCCCCGGTAACATCTAAATTATAGGCAGGGACATTATTGTTTATCCCTATATTGCCGTCATTCCTCACATAAAGCCTGCTTGTAGCTCCTGAATTAATGCTTAAAAGATAATGCGCGTTGGTTATATCATTAGCGTTTAAAAGCATGCCATCCAGCCTTGTGCTTGCAAAGATTACAGGGGCCGTAGTATCATTATCCGTGGATGAAACAATAAGCGCGCTTGTATTATTATTTGTAGAAACCGCCTGGGTCACGCTCATTTCATTGTACGCGCCGTAAGGTGCCGGATAATAGGTGGTAAGGGTAATGTCTTCCGCCATGCTGTAAATCCCCATAAGCAGCACTACGCATAAAAACGCCCCAAAAAACGCTCCTAAAAATCTTCCGAGTTTTTCCATACATCCCTCCTCATTAGAATTGTTTCAAAAATCTTACATCATTTTCGTACAATAAACGAATGTCATCAATGCCGTATTTCAACATGCAAAGCCTGTCCACTCCCATACCGAACGCAAAACCCGTATAAACCGCCGGGTCTATCTTTACAAATTCGAAAACCCTTGGATTTATCATGCCTGAACCAAGCACCTCGAGCCACCCCTTGTAAGAGCAAACCCTGCAACCTTTGCCCTGGCAAAGAAAGCATGATATATCAACCTCCGCGGAAGGTTCCGTAAAAGGGAAAAAGTGCGGCCTGAATCTCATCTTGACGCTGTCTCCGAAATATTCTTTCGCAAATCTTTCCAGGACGCCCTTAAGGTCTGAAAATTGGATCCCCTTATCCACCATGAACCCTTCTATCTGGTAAAACATAAAAGAATGGCTTGCGTCAACAGCATCCGGCCTGTAAACCTTTCCGGCATGTATGACCTGTATCGGCGGCTTTTCCTTTTCCATAACGCGTATCTGGCTAGTGGATGTCTGGCTCCTGAGAAGGTTTCCGTTCTCGATATAAAACGTATGAAAAGTTTCCCTCGAAGGATGATTTTTCGGTATATTCAGCGCCTCGAAATTATAATATTCCGTTTCTATCTCCGGGCTTTCCACGGCTTTAAAACCCATCTTTCCGAAAATCTCTATTATCTCCTGCGTTGTTTTTACCAAAGGATGCGCGTGCCCCAGCTCCGGCCTTATGCCAGGCAAGGTAATGTCGTTATTTTCAAAGACCGCTGCGTCTTTTGACTTAAAACTTTTTTCTTTATCTTCTATTAAAACAGTTATTTTTTGTTTCAATTTATTGATAAACGCCCCGGCCTCGGGCTTGTCTTTTTTGGGGACACTTTTTATGCCTTTGAAAGCGTCCGTTACTATGCCTTTTCTGCCGAGGTATTTGACCCGGGCGTTTTCCAATTCTTCGGTATTAGAAGAATCGGAAATATCTTTCACGGCTATTTTTTCTATGTCTTTTAATTTGTCTACGAATTTCATCTTGCCCCCTATTTGTCTATCTGTTTGAACTTTTTCAGGTTCTCGTTTGAGCCAAGCAATATCAGAACATCCCCTTGTTTTATCACATAGTCAGCCTTGGGGGATATATTAAGCTCGCATACTTTATCGCTAGGCTGTTCAGTTTTTTTAACGCCTATTATGGTAAGGCCGTATTTGGCTCTTATGTCAAGATGCCCTATTGACTGGCCTATAAAAGCCTGGGGCACCATAGCTTCCATTATGCTGAATTCGGGAGAAAGGTATATATGCTCGATTATAGAAGGGGATATGAGAGAATTCGCCACCCTCATACCCATATCTCTCTCAAGAAAAACCACTTTTGTAGCTCCTACTTTTTGAAGCACCTTGCCGTGCTCTTCTGTTACAGCGCGGGAGACTATCTCTTTTACACCCATTTCCTTTAAAGTAAGGGTGGTCAGTATCGACGCTTCCAGATTCGTTCCTATGCCGACTACCGCCACGTCCACATTCTTTATCCCGACAACCTTCAGAGACTTTTCATCGGTGGAATCTACCTGTACAGCTTCTGTCACAAATTCGGACGCGTCCTGGACCAACTCCTCATCCTTATCAATAGCCAGCACCTGACACCCCTGTTCGGTCAATGTCTTGGCAACGCTTAACCCAAACCTTCCAAGGCCTATTACCGCAAACTGTCTCATCTCGCACCTCTCTTTATTAACCTACCATTACTTTTTCTTCCGGATATTTATAAAAAACCTTATCTTCTTTAATAGCCATCGCCAAAGCTAGCGTCAAAGGCCCTATCCTCCCGACAAACATAGTTATCATTAAAAGAAATTTTCCAAAAGAACTTAAAATAGAAGTGATGCCCGTTGAAAGGCCTACTGTGCCAAACGCGGAAGCTACCTCAAAGAATATCTTTAAAAAATAATTGGGCATCGCCTCTTTGTTCGCTTCCACAAAACTCAAAAGCATGGTAAATATCACAAGCCACGCGCCCGCAAGGCCGATTATCATAACACACCGTCTAAAAATATACTTGGGAATTGCCCTTTTAAAAAGATATACGCTGTCCCTATTTTTCACCATGCTCCATGCCCCACCTATAAGAATACCAAGTGTATTTACCTTAATACCGCCTCCCGTAGAGCCGGAAGAAGCTCCTATAAACATAAGCATAATAATAAAAAATAACGTAGGGCTTGCCAAATTTCCTATAGCTACCGTGTTAAAGCCGGCCGTCCTTGAAGTAACGGATTGGAAAAAAGATACGAGCAGTTTATCCTTTACGCCCAGGCCGTATAACGCTTTGCCATTCTCTAAAAACAGGAATACGATTACGCCTAAAAGGATCAATGCGCAAGATCCGACCGCCACTATCTTTGTCTGCAGGCTTACTTTCGAAAAAAGATTCATGCCGTAATGTTTTCTTTTAAAAAAAACTCCCATAAAAAAATTCCTCAAGAACCTCCCTATGTCCACAAGTACTACAAATCCCAAGCCTCCAAGGATTATCAGGGCCATTATGGTTACATTAACAACCGTATCACCCCTGTAATTTTCCAGATTATTAGCATAAAGAGAAAATCCCGCGTTACAAAATGCCGACACGGAATGAAATATCGCATAATAAAGATTGCCGAATACAGGCCAAAGGCACAGCGTGCCAATAGCCTCTATCATAAAAGTGATAAAAAGTATATATACGATGAGCTTTTTGAGCCCTTCCACACTATGCCTGTCCAGCGCGCCTTTTATTACAACATTTTCTCTAAGCGTAAGCCTTCTGCCGATTATAATAGCAAAAAACGTGGATAGCGTCATGATGCCAAGGCCGCCTATTTGTATTAAAAATAATATGACCAACTGGCCAAATATAGAAAAATCCTTTCCTATATCTTTTACGGCAAGGCCTGTGACGCAGGTAGCACTTGTAGCAGTAAAAAAAGCGTCTATGGAATTTATATAATGCCCCGGCTGCGCGCTCTGGGGAAGCGACAACACGGCTCCCCCCAAAAGAATCACTATAAAGAAACTCACAGCGACTAATTGTGCGGGCTGTAATTTAAACATAGTTTTTTGCGCCGAAACTTTTTTTATTTTTTGCCTGCGATTTCCACCAGCTTCTTAAACGCCTGGTTGTCGTTCACAGCCATATCCGCAAGGATCTTCCTGTTAAGGCCTATCTTCGCGTCTTTAAGGCCTTTCATAAACTTGGAATACGATATGCCCGAAATTTTACAGGCATTGGAAATCCTCAGAATCCACAATTTTCTGAATGTGCCTTTTTTAGCGCGTCGGTCTCTCGTGCCATACATGAGGGCTTTTTTCACAGATTCCACGGTCATCCTGTGCAGCTTGCTTCTTCCGGCACGCTGGCCCTTCGCCATCTTGGAAACTCTTTTTCTGCGGGCTCTTGATGCCGGCCCGTATTTTGCGCGTGACATTTTTAATACCTCCTTTTACTTACTTGCTTTTAACCCAATAAACTTGACACTCTGACAATGTTAGTTTTGTCAAGTTTTTAGCCGTATGGCAACAGCTTTTTAGTTATCTTTGCTTCCATGCCAAGCACTTCCATGCACCGCCTCATTTTCCTTTTTCTTTTCGAGGTTTTAGCTGTGAGGATGTGGCGCCTGCCGGGTTTATACCTCATAAGCTTGCCATTTTTTGTTAGCTTCAGTCTTTTTTTAGCGCCTTTATTTGTCTTTAATTTAGGCATTTTCCTTCTCCTTGGTATTTTTTACGCCAATTGACGGTCTGGCCATAAAGTGTATCATAATGGATCTGCCTTCCATCATCGGCCCTTTTTCCACTTCCCCGGCTTCATTCAGGTCGGCAATAACTCTATCCATAATCTTTTTCCCTATACTCATATGGCTCATTTCCCTGCCTCTGAACGTCATCGTAAGTTTTGCTTTGTCCCCTCTTTCCAAAAACCGCTTTAGATGATGAACCTTGACCTGATAATCATGCTCCTCTATGTTAGGTTTCATTTTTATTTCTTTTAGGTGTATCGTTTTCTGATGTTTACGCGCTTCTTTTTCTTTTTTCTCCTGCTCATATTTATATTTGCTGTAATCCATTATCCTGCAAACAGGTGGGGCTGTTTGTCCGGCGACTTCAACAAGATCAAACCCGGACTCTTCCGCCTTCAGCAGCGCATCCTGGGTGTTTACAATGCCCATCTGTTCGCCTTCAGGGCCTATGAGCCTTACTTCTTTTACGCGTATTCTTTGATTGATTCTAAGATCTTTTGAAATAAAAATCACCTTCCTTTCTGCTTTGGCGCAAGGCGCCAGATATTAACTTCTGTTTTTAATTTCCTCTTTAACGCTCCTTATAAATTCCTCTATCTTAACTCCGCCTTTCACGCCTTCTTTTCTGGCGCGAAGCGAAACTGTTCCGGCTTCTTTTTCCTTGTCTCCTATTATGAGCATATAAGGGACTTTATTCATCTCGCCTTCCCTTATTTTATACTGCAGTTTTTCGTTTCTTTTATCAACCTCTACCCTTATATCTTCGTCCTGCAATAGTTTTAAAATACTGTCCGCGTAATCATGCACGCGGTCGGTAATCGGTATCACGATAACCTGCACCGGGGCCAGCCACACAGGAAACGCCCCGGCATAGTGTTCTATGAGAGTCCCGATAAACCGCTCCATACTGCCTAATATTACCCTGTGAAGCATCACAGGCCGTTCTTTTTTCCCATCGCTTGAAATATAAGTAAGGTCAAATCTCTCCGGTAGTGCAAAATCGCATTGGACTGTCGCGCACTGCCACGGCCTTTCGAGGGCGTCTTTAACCATTATGTCTATCTTGGGTCCGTAAAACGCCCCTTCGCCTTCGCTGATTTCATAGCTCATGCCTTTTAATTCTAGCGATTTTTTAAGGGCCTCTGTAGCTTGAGTCCAAATCTCGTCAGTGCCGATAGATTTCGGCGGCCTGGTGGAAAGCGCTATCTTGTAATCCCTGAAGCCGAAAACTTGCATCGTGTCTATTACAAAGTCTATTATCTTTACTATCTCCTGCTCCAATTGATCTGGCAGGCAAAATATATGAGCATCATCCTGCGTAAAACCTCTGACCCTTAAAAGCCCGTGCAACACCCCTGTTTTTTCGCGCCTGTAGACATTGCCTAGTTCAAAATAACGTATAGGGAGGTCTCTGTAACTACGCATCTTTGATTTATAGATCAGCATATGCGCAGGACAATTCATCGGCTTTATCGCGTATTCGTCTCCGTCCACTTTAAATACGTACATATTATCTTTGTAATATTCATAATGGCCTGAGGTAATCCATATGTCTGATTTTAAAATATGCGGGCCCATCACAATTTGATATCCTCTTTTCAGATGTTCTTTTTTCTCATAGTCTTCTATGATCATCCTTAAGAGGGCGCCTTTTGGATGGTAAAATACAAGCCCCGGCCCGACTTCGTCGTGGATGCTGAATATATCGAGTTCTTTGCCGAGTTTTCTGTGGTCCCGTTTTTTCGCTTCCTCTATTTTGGTTAGATATTCCTTAAGCGCAGCGGCGGTTTCAAAACACGTGCCATATATTCTCTGGAGCATAGGGTTTGTTTCAATGCCGTGCCAGTACGCCCCCGCAATACTCAGCAGTTTAAAAGCTTTTATCTCTCCGGTAGTTTTCACATGTGGCCCTTTGCATAAGTCTACAAATTTCCCGTGAGTGTAAATAGAAACCGTATCGCCTTCTAATTTATTTATAAGTTCTAATTTATAAGGCTCTTTTGCGAATAACTTTAGCGCCTCTAGTTTAGAAATCTCTTCTTTTTTAAATTCCAGATTTTTCTTTATAATCTCCGTCATCAAGTTTTCTATCGCGGACAAATCCTCCGGTTTAAAAGGTTCTTTCTTATCAAAGTCGTAATAAAAACCTTCTTCAATAGACGGGCCTATGGCAAGCTGCACGTCTGGAAAAAGCTTTTTTACAGCATCCGCCATTACATGGGAACAACTGTGTCGCAATGCGTCTAAATTGTTTGTCATAAATTCCAGATCTCCCCTCGACAATAAACTTGACATTGTGACAATGTTAGTTTTGTCAAGTTTATTGCCACTCATATCTTCTATTTTAAATACTGGTGGGCCTAACAGGACTCGGCGCCCTTCGCTTCGCTTCGGGTCGGCCACTCGTCCTGCTAATCAGATGCTCCTTTTGTCGCATCCAGCAGGACTCACTTCGAGTCCTTAAGCCTCAAATACAATTACAATCTAAAATACTGGTGGGCCTAACAGGACTCGAACCTGTGACCTCTTCCATGTCAAGGAAGCACTCTAACCAACTGAGCTATAAGCCCCCGTACCATTCGCTAAGTGGCTTGCCATGAACCCGAACAAAATTTATATCTCCCACTCACTCTTAGTGAATGGTTCATGGTGGGCGAGGAGGGAGTCGAACCCTCACGGCCTTGCGACCAATGGATTTTAAGTCCATCGTGTATGCCATTCCACCACTCGCCCGGAGGCGACGACCGGAATCGAACCGGTGAATAGGAGTTTTGCAGACTCCTGCCTTCCCTCTTGGCTACGTCGCCTTTAAAGAACCCATAAGACAAAAAACGCGTAGCTTTAAGAACAGCCGGCTACACGTTGTTAAAAATACCGCATTTCCTCTATTTTGTCAAGTAAAACATGGGCGATAAAAGCTTTATTCTTGTTCTTTATTTTCATAATACCGCCGCTTTTATCAATCAAATCTACATCTAAATTATTATCACCAAAAGGGTTATGATATTTTGTTAACCTGTTTCCTACTATAATATCAAGATTTTTAGATTTAAGTTTTGATTTAGCATTTTTGATTACGTTTGATGTTTCTAAGTTAAATCCTATGAACAGTTTACACTTTTTGTACTCTACCAATTCCTGTAGTATATCCTTATTAGGCACAAGGGTAATTGTTAATCTCCCTTTTCTTTTTATTTTTTTATTAGAAATCTTCTGTACCTTGAAATCGCTTACAGCGGCGCACATGATCAGGCAGTCCGCATAATGTATATTTTTCCTGAGCTCTTTTAACAGCTCGTCCGCTGTTTTAATAAAAATAACCTTATCCACCTTGGGCGGGATAAGGTTTGTGGGCCCGCTTATAAGAATGATATTATGTTTTCTTTTAAGCGCTTCTTCTGCTATTTTATATCCCATGCGCCCGGTGGATCGGTTTGAAATAAATCTCACTGGGTCTATGGGCTCTTGGGTTGGGCCTGCGGTTATTATAATCCTAATAAATTTTTCACTTCCTTTACGATGACTTGCACATCCTGTATATGGCCCATACCTTCTTTGCCGCATGCTAACATGCCTTTTACAGGGCCTGTGAAATTATATCCTATACTCTTAAGCTCTTTTATGTTTTTTTGAACCAGTTTATTATTATACATCGCCTCGTTCATCGCCGGAGCCAATAAAACAGGAGCTTTTGCGGCGCAGATTGCGCATGTAAGCATATCGTCGCATATGCCATTCGCTATTTTTCCGATAATATTCGCCGTAGCCGGTATAATGGCGATGCAATCCGCTTTTTCAGCAAGCGAGACATGGCCAGAATCCCACTCTTTAGGAGCGTTAAACATATCGTGTGTTATAATCTTGTTGCCCGATACCGCCTGGAACAAGATAGGCTTTATAAACTCTTCAGCCTCTTTTGTCAAAACCACCGTCACCCTGGCACCTTGCTTGCGGAGAGCACTTATAACATCCAGAGCTTTATAGCAGGCAACGCTTGCAGTAACCCCGATTATAACATTTTTGTTTTTCATAACGATCAGGCCGACGTTATTCCTCTATCTTCATTCTGTACTTTATTTTTCCGGCGGCTATTTCCTCTAAGGCAATGGTGGAAAACTTGGAAGTGGCTGTGTCTATTAATTTCTTGGCTCCGTTATTAAGTTCAACCGCACGCCTAGCGGCAAGTATTGTAATCTTGAAAATGCTGTCCGACCCCTTAAATATCCTTTCTACCGGCATGTAAGCCATCCTAACTCCTTCCTGTTTTACATCTTTCTGCAATAATAATAGCCCTTAAGTTGTCAAGAGCTGCCTCCAACTTATTATTTATAATAGCGTAATCATATTTATGGCTGCAAGCCATTTCTTTTTTGGCAATATTTAGCCTCTCGCAAATCGCCTTTTTTGAATCCGTCGAGCGGTTAACAAGCCTTTCCCTGAGCATTTCAAGAGACGGCGGCAATATAAATATATAAACAGCGTCTAATTTAAGCCGTTTTATTTTCATCGCTCCCTGAACGTCTATACTCAACAAAACGTCACTGCCTCTTTTCAGCATATGCAATATATGTTTTTTGGGGGTTCCGTAATGCTCTCCGAAAACCTTCGCCCATTCTAGAAATTCATTTTTCCTCTGGCGTTTCAAAAATTCCGGTTTTTCTATAAAGATATAATCCATGCCGTCTTGCTCTCCTGGCCTGGGCGACCTGGTAGTCATGGAGATGGACCTGTACAAACTATCGACGGATTCCACAAGCCTGGTACAAAGCGTTGTCTTACCAGAGCCTGATGGAGCAGAGATTATAAAGAGAATGCCTTTTCTTTTCATAACAGCCGACTTTCTGTATTTTATTATTCTCTATTCCACATTTTGCGCCTGTTCTCGCATCTTTTCCAATTCGCTTTTTATATTTATGACTATCCTGGATATTTTTATATCGTTCGCCTTGGCGCCGAGCGTATTGATTTCCCTGTTTAGTTCCTGCAATATAAAATCCAGTTTTCTGCCCGCTTCTTCGTCCATGACAATAGTTTTTTTAAAGCCTTCCAGATGACTTTTTATGCGGGTGATCTCTTCCGAGATGTCGCACTGTTTCGCGAATAGGGCTAGTTCGGTCTCCAGCCTGGCGTTATCTACTATATTATCTTTTACAATATCCTTTATCCTGACGTCCAGCTTGCGTTTATATTCTTCCACCACCAAAGGAGCAAGGCCCAATACCTCGTCAATATAGCCCGAGATCTTCGCCATCCTTGCGGAAAAATCTTTATAGAGCGCTTTTCCTTCCGCCTCTCTCATTTTATTGCATTCGGACGCCGCTTTTACAACCGCTTCTTTCACGGAAGCCCATACGGCGTTTATATCGAGAGCCTTCTGCTCATGGACGATAATATCCGGGAAAGAAAGTATATGTGATAATCTGATTTCTTCTTTTATGCCCGCACGTTTTTTAATTCCGGCGAGAATCCTGCGGTATTTATCTACTGCCTTTTTATCAAATGTTATAGATGTTGATTCTTTTTCCGGCAAGCGGTGCGAAAGAAAAAGATTCGCTTTGCCTCTTTTTATATCTTTATTGAGCAATTCTTTTATCCTGTCTTCTAAAAGCATAAAATTGTTCGGGATCTTTGAAGAGAGGTCAAAATATCTGTGATTTACGGTGCGCAGCTCGACGGTAAAAACGCCTGTTTTATTTTTTGCTTCGCCTTTTCCAAAACCTGTCATGCTTTTTATCATAATATAATTTTCGCCGGCGTTTTTAAGATTATGCCCAAACGCGTTTTTTCTCTACTTTAACATCGGCTATCTTGGTTGGATACAGATTTACTATTATGTCATCGGGTTGAAACCAAAGTTTTATCTCCCTTTCTGCTTCTGGCTCATTGGACGAAGTATGTAAAACGTTTTCATAAAGGCCTTTTGTGGTAATCCTGCCGTAAGAGCCTCTGATAGTCGTTGGGTCCGCTTCTTCCGGGTTTGTCGATCCTGCAAGCTGCCTTACCTTTGTGATAGCGTCTTCACCCCAATAAACCATTGCCATAACCTTGCGCCTATCATGCAGTTCCCCTTGTATGTATTTAAGAAGATCTTCAAAAAATGGCTTGTCTTTCATATGCCTGTAGTGCTCGGCAGCAAGTTCCCTTGAGACTCTGACCATCTTCGCTGCCACAATTTCAAGCTTTGTTTCAGAAAGCCTGGCCAATATGTTGCCTGTCAAAGATTTTTTTAATCCATCCGGTTTAATCAAAATCAATGTTTGTTGATTCATATTCTCATCCCTCTCCATAAACTTGACAAAACTAACATTGTTAGTTTTGTCAAGTTGTTGCTATCGTTTTGATTTTAAAAGAGTTATGACTCTTTCCATATCTGTATCAGAATAAAAATCTATTTCTATTTTACCGCCTTTTTTAGATTTTAAGATCTTTACTTTTGTTCCGAATATCTCTCTTAGCTCCTGCTCTATCGAATTAAGGTTTGGATCTTTGTCAATTGTTTTAGCCCCTCTTGAAGTCATATTTTTTGCGTAACTCTCTGTGTCTCTTACAGATAGGTCATCTTTTATCACTTTGGTACATAATCTCATTTGTTCTGATTCTGTATCCAAACTTAATATTGCCCTGGCATGGCCCATTGATATCGTTCCACGTGAAACAAACTCCTGGATTTTAATAGGCAAATTTAACAATCTTATAATATTAGTTACTGTTACCCTGTCTTTGCCAATAGTATCCGCTACCTTTTCCTGAGTCATATTAAATTCTTCTTGTAGTCTTTTATACGCCTTTGCCTGGTCTATTGGATTTAAATTTTCTCTTTGGATATTTTCTATAATAGAAAGTTCCAAAGAATCCAAGTCGCTTGCTTCCTTAATAATAGATGGGATCTCTTTATAACCGATTTTTTTAGCAGCTCTAAGTCGCCTCTCTCCTGCTATTAGCTCATATTCGCCATTTTTAAAACGCACCAGAACAGGCTGAATAAACCCTTTTTCTTTAATAGAGACTGCTAAATCATCTAACGTTCCTTGGTTGAATTCTTCTCTTGGTTGATATTTATTCGCTTTTATTGTATCTATCGGGATGTTGATCACACCTTGCTGTATATTCGATTCTTGAGCTTGCGTATTCCCGGTTGTTTGTTTTCCAGGTATCAAAGCCTCCAAGCCTCTACCAAGAGCCCTCTTTTCCATACCTACCTCTTTTCATATTGCGCAAAACTGCTTACATTAATTCCGTTCTTCTGATGCTGTTTGCTGTATAGCGATCTGGTTTACATCCTCCGGCACGCTCTCTCCCAGTATTTCATTGGCCAAAGAAAGATACGTTTTTGCGCCTATTGAATTCTTATCATAAAGATGTATTGGTTTGCCAAACCCTGGAGCTTCGCTCAATTTTACGCTACGCGGTATAATTGTTTTAAACACCTTTTCCTTAAAAAACCGCTTTGCTTCATTTATAACTTCGGATGTAAGATTTGTCCTGTAATCAGCCATGGTCAACAAAACGCCTTGTATCTCGAGATCTTTGTTGAGATTTTCTCTTACCAGGTTAATTGTATTAAGTAGCTGGCTCAAACCTTCCAGCGCATAATATTCACATTGCATCGGGATTAATACGGCATTACAGGATGCTAGGCTATTCAGCGTCAGTATACCAAGGGATGGCGGAGAATCTATGAGTATAAAGTCGTAGTCGTTTACAATTTCTTTAAGCGCTTGTTTTAATTTATATTCCCTGTTCATAAAACTTACCAATTCTATCTCAGCGCCTGTGAGATTAATATTCGACGGTATTAGCTTCAGCTGAGGCATGCCAACTTCTTGCATTGCTTCAATTGGTTTTATATTATTGATTAATATATCATATATGCTTTTTTCTATTTTTGATTTGTCAAGCCCTAAGCCGCTAGTAGCGTTTGCCTGAGGGTCAAGGTCTATTATCAAGACATTCTTGCCTTTATAAGCAAGATAATATCCAAGATTAACAACTGTGGTAGTCTTACCCACTCCGCCTTTTTGATTGCAAACTGCTATTATTTTACCCATCAAATTAACCCGTTATAAGCGTATCAAACCGTATCATAACCGTATCGTCTACCGTATCTTTTTTACTCTAACCTTAGCTAATTTAGCACCTTGCATACTAAATAGCCCTTTATTCTCTTCTCTAAGCACAGAGATCTCTACTTCCGACTTTTTAACCTTCAGCTTAGATAAAGCTATTTTTATAGCTTCCTGTGCGGTTTTTGCTTCCACTTCTATTTCATTCTGATTTGCTGTATTATTTTCCATAATAATTAGGCAGTTTTCTTAAACATAAAAAACTGCATAGAGCTTGTAACCAAAGTACTTGTGAGCCAATATAACACCAGCCCCGACGGCAAAGAGTAAAATATGAACCCAAACATTACAGGCATGATATTCGCAATAAGCTTTTGTTGTTCCGACTGGCTAGCGCCTGTAGTAGATTGGGATATCTTCTGTTGTAATATCATAGCACCAATCATCAAAATTGGCAACAAATTTATCGCGCTGCCCAACAAAGGAATGCTGAATCCTAAAGGGAAGAACGCGTCCGGCATAGAAAGGTCTTTTATCCAAAGAAAAGACGCATTTTTAAGCTCTACCGAGCGGGATAACGTATTATAAAGCGCTATAAAAACCGGCATCTGTAAAACCATGGGCAGGCACCCGCCCATAGGGTTTACTTTATATCGTCGGTAAAGCTCCATTATTTCTTTATTTAACCTGGTGGGGTTGTCTTTATTTTCCTGCCGGATTTTTTCTATATGCGGCTGTAACTCCTGGAGTTTCTGCATTGATTTTAAACTTTTAAAAGTAAGCGGATACAAAAACAGATTTATACAAATAGTGAGCAGAAGTATCGATACGCCGTAATTGTGGAGAATAGAATAAAAGAATTGCAGTATGCTTAACAAAATCAGGCTTATGCTTGTAAGAAATCCGAAATTCAGCGCCTTTGTAAAACTTGGATCGATTTTTTCAAGCTCTTTTATTTCCATAGGCCCGATGAAAAAATTTATTTTATATTCTCTTATTCCCCCGGGAGCTATCTTGTCGTCTTCTATTATGAACCCGATTATCGGTTCCTTGGCAACGCTTTTTATAAATATGCCCTTTGAATCAAAATCAGGCTTTGCTATTATTGCGTAATACTTGTTCTTAAGGCCGACCCAATCTATATCATTTTTATATAACTTGTTATTTTCTAATAACTTATTACCTGTTAATTTTTTAACGCTTCCATCTTTATAATGGATATCGAGTTCTATATATCTTGCTTCATCCGATTCGATCTTTGATATGTTGGAAGCAACCGTAACATTAAAATTCAAATCCTGTTTTTCCGTAGTCTTATTGGTAATTCTTACAACTGTATCTAAACCATACGTGTTTTTTAAAAATGAAATGCTTTTTTCTAATTTTAAATCATTATTTTCCAATAAAAATGTTTTTGTATCACTATCTATTATAAAGGGTTGCGAAGATACGTCTGACAAAACGCCTTTTCCGTCAACCGATAAGATACCTGCGGAGTTTATCGCTTTCGCGACAATAGCTATGTCGCGTTTTCTTTTTGGATCTTTCAACAATATCCTGCTGACTGATCCGCCTATATTGGTTAAATCCAAAACATATTTATCAACGGATAAATTTTCCGTTATAGCGTTTGAAGGCAATTCATTTACAAACTCTGTTTCTTTTACGGGCGCATCTATATTCTTTTCTACAACTTCTTGTTTTTGAACAACTTGTGTCTTTTTAGCCTGGATGGCTAAATCAGGATTTATCTTGGCGAGGATCATTGGGTAAACTAATATTACGGCAATAGAGAGCGTGACAGCTATTAAAACTTTTTTTTCCATAGTTTTTATTTATACGGGTCGTACCCACCTTTAGAAAACGGGTTACAGCGCATAATCCTTTCCAAGCCTTTAAGCAGGCCTAAGACAACTCCTTTATCCTCGACCGCCATAAGCGTATATTGAGAACAAGAAGGGTGAAATCTGCACTGACATAACGTCAATGAAGATATGTAGTTATGATAAAAAATAATGCTATTTTTTACTATATTTTTTAAAAACATCTAAGACTTCTCTTTCTATTGCGGCTGACAGGGTGTCTTTAGTAATCCTGGTGCCTACTATAATAATATCATGCCCGACCGGCAAGATATGTTTTGTTTTTCGATAAGCTTCCCGCAGGATTCTTCTTACCCTGTTCCTTAATACAGATTTTTTTTGGTGCAGAGCTTTTTTGCAGATAAACGCCGCTTTATTAAACCCGGTTTCCGGTTTTTTAAGGATATAGACGTTGACTGATTTAGCCCTGAGGCAGACGCCGTTATCAAGAACGGCCTTGATCGCCCCGTTTTTTTTCAGGCTCTCTTTTTTTGAAAAAGAGTTTGCTTTCATTAAGTCGTGAGCTTGCGCTTGCCCTTCTGTCGTCGACGTCTCATAACTCTTCTGCCTGTGGAACTTGACATCCTGGCTCTAAATCCGTGCTTGCGTTTTCCTTTTCTAAGACTTTTACGGGTAAGATGTTTTTTCATTGTGTCCTCGCTTTTAAGTAGTTTATTATAACACAGGGCTCTTTTTCGTCAAGAAAAATCCCATTTTTAAGCTTTTGCCGGCCTGGCAGGCCTGGAGAAAAGCCTCGCCAATTCTCGCTCGAGCTTGGTCAGGCTGGGGTCTGAGGCGCATTGGAAAAATTTTGCCAAACCTCCGCGAGGAGTTACGGCGAAATTTTTATACCGTCAAGACTACCTACGGTATAAAAAATAAGCCGTAAACCGAAGCGGACGGCAAAATTTTTCTTGCGCCGAACGGCCCCAGCTTGACCAGGACACCATGCCCGTATTAAAAAGATTTATCTTGAAAAACTGGAACGCTCTTGCTATAATGTGGAAAAATTGTGGATAAATTATGCCTTTTGACTTAGCCAATCTGTGGGAAAAAATCCTTGAATACGTAAAACAGGAAATAGGGGAGCAGGCTTTTGAAAACTGGCTCACCCAGACAAAGATTACTTCCGTTACGGAAGACTGCCTGGTTATCCAGGTTCCGTCCAATTTTTTTAAAGACTGGATCTATGACCATTACAGGGACATATTAAATATTGCCATATTGAAAACTCTCGGCAAGGTTTTGCCAATAAAGTTTGAGGTAAAAGAAGAGAGGCTTCCGAAATCAGCCGGTTCCGCAAACCATGCGCAAGTCGCGCCTCCTGAAAAAGCAATCCAGAAAAAACCTTTTTATCTAAACCCTAAATACACTTTTGAAGGTTTTGTAGTCGGTGCCTCGAACCGCTTCGCCCACGCGGCAACTCTTGCTATCGCGGAAGCGCCGGCAAAGGCTTATAATCCTTTATTTATATATGGCGGGGTAGGCCTCGGCAAAACCCATCTGATGCAGGCGGCTTGCCATTATATTTCCGAGATGCACGGGAATTTGAAATTATTTTACACGACAAGCGAAAGCTTCACAAACGAGCTTGTAAGCGGGATACAAAACAGGACCACCCAGAAATTCCGGGAGAAGTACAGAAACGTGGACGTGCTTTTGATAGACGATATACATTTTATAGCCGGGAAAGAAGCCACCCAGGAAGAATTTTTTCATACATTCAACGCTCTATACGACGCACATAAACAGATAGTCCTTTCAAGCGATCGCGCCCCAAAAACAATCCCGGGCCTGGAAGAAAGGCTTATCTCCAGATTCGAATGGGGTCTTGTCACAGATGTGCAGCTACCGGATTTCGAGACCCGCATAGCCATACTCAAAAAAAAGGCGGAGCGCAACGGCTCGCACCTCCCAGATGATATTCTTTACTTTATCGCGGAAAACATAAAAACCAACATAAGAGAGCTGGAAGGCGTTCTTATAAAACTAATTGCGTACTCCGCATTGGAAAATAAAAAGATAACCCTTGACCTCGCCAAAAATATCCTGAAAGACGCTTGCGCCGAAGGCTCCAAAAAAATAACCATGGAACTTATTCAAAAAAAGGTGGCAGAATATTTTGACATAAAAATACCGGACATGAAGACAAAGAAAAGAACCAGGCAGGTGGCTTACCCCAGGCAAGTGGCCATGTACCTGGCAAGAGAAATGACAAACCTGACACTGCCGGATATAGGAGAGCATTTCGGCGGTAGGGACCATTCTACAGTAATACACGCATGCGAGAAAGTTGGGATTGATCTGAAGAAAAATCAGAATGTGAAGAACATGATACAAAAGCTGATGTTGGACATAAAAAGCTGACAATGTGGATTATTTTTATTTTTTTGTGGATTATTTTTATTTCATAACTATAATAATAAACTTGAGTTTCAGTCTTATCAACTTATCTACAGCGCTTACTATCTAATTCTTCTATTTTTAAATTGAATTAGATAATAGACAATAGGGAGAAACAATGAAAATAAAAATATTAAAACAGACATTTTTGAAAAATATACAGCATGTACAGAATATAATATCTTCAAAAAGCAGCCTGCCTATACTTTTAAATATTTTAATAGAAGCGGATAAAAAGAAAGTTGTTTTAACAAGCACTGATCTGGATATAGGTATATCGTCGGTATTGGAAACAGATATTGAAGAGGAAGGTGCTATAACAATTCCGGCCAAAAGATTTAATGATATTATAAAAGAACTGCCGGACGAAGACATATCCATCAGCACTATGAAAAATAATGCGATGGTTATAAAATGCAGCAAATGTTTTTTTAAAATAATAGGGTTGCCGAAAGAAGAATTCCCAAAATTGCCGGAGTTTAAAGACGAGCCAAGCGTTATAATAAAACAAAGTGTTTTGAAAGGCATGATCGGCATGACGCATTTTTCTATGTCTCATGACGACACAAGGTATGTTTTGAACGGCTCGCTGTTTTTGTTTAAAGGTAAAAAACTTACAATAGTTACAACGGACGGGAAAAGGCTCAGCCTTGTTAAAAAAGACATAGAAAAAGATGGGCTGAACAAAGCTATTATTGTCCCGGCAAAGACTATTTATGAATTAAACAGAATCTTGGGAGACGAAGGCGATGTAAAGATCGTATTCAGCGAAAACCAGGTAAAGTTTGATCTGAAAAACATAACAATAATATCAAGGCTGATAGAAGGTGATTTTCCGAATTACGAGCAGGTTGTGCCTAAAGAGCCGCAGGAAAAAATAATGATACAGAGAAGCCAGTTTTTGGACGGGATAAAAAGGGCGGCGCTTCTCACGACACAGGATTCTCAGTCCGTAAAATTTGAGATCCTGAAAAATAAAATAGTTGTTTCGAAATCAAGCCCAAATATAGGCGAAGTCAGGGAGGAGATGGGCACTCTTTATAAAGGCCAGGAGATCACGGTGGGATTTAACCCGAATTATATAATGGACGTGCTGAAGGTTATCCCGCAGGATGAGATTGCTTTGGAAGTTTTCGGGCCGGACAAGCCGGCTGTTATAAGGATAGAAGACTGGTTCCTCTATCTGGCGCTTCCGATGCAGCTTGTATGACGAAGAAAAAGGTAAAAAAACCAGAAGAGATAGGGCTTATACTAAGCCAGTTAATAAAAAAGCTGGATACAAAAGCCCGCGGCTCGATAAAAGAAGTCGTGCAGGCGTGGCAGGAGGCAGTTGAGGCGAAAGCAATTTCTCACACAAAGCCTGTTGCAATTAAAAAAAATATCCTTACAATAGAGGTTGACAGTTCAACCTGGCTTTACTTTTTGAGCCTGGAAAAGAAAAGTATTCTGGAAAGAATGAGGAAGATTCTCGGGAAAGAGAAGATAGAAGATATACGATTCAGGATAGGGGAGATAAGTTAGAGATGCCAAAGCAAGAGAGATACGACGCAACGACTATACAGGTACTGGAAGGAGTGGACGCAGTCAGAAAACGGCCCGCCATGTATATAGGCGACATATCCACCAGAGGGCTTCATCACCTTGTGTATGAAGTGGTGGATAACTCTGTCGATGAGGCGATGGCTGGGCATTGCAAAAACATTACCGTTACCGTGCATGTGGATAATAGCGTTACGGTCGCGGACGATGGCCGCGGCATACCGGTGGATATACATAAAGGCGAGAAAAAACCGGCAGTAGAAGTAGTTCTGACAACTCTGCACGCGGGAGGCAAGTTTGACCATCGCTCTTACAAAGTATCCGGAGGCCTGCACGGCGTAGGCGTAAGTGTTGTAAACGCGCTAAGTGAATGGCTCGAAGTAGAGGTCAAAAGAGACGGGAAGGTCCACCACCAGGAATACGAAAAAGGCAGGGTTGCTTCGAAGCTTACAGTAGTAGGCAAAGCAAAAGCGACGGGCACGACAGTAACATTTAAAGCGGACAAAGAGATTTTTGTCAACTGCCCGATAGAATATTCTTACGAGACGCTCGCCAACAGGCTCAGAGAGCTCGCGTTTTTAAACAAGGGCCTTAAGATCAAGATAATGGACGAGCGGTTCGACAAAGAAAACGAATTCCAGTTTGAAGGCGGCGTTGTATCGTTCGTAGAATACCTTAATAAAAATAAAGAGGCGCTTCATAAAAAGGTTATTTATTTTGAAGGCGCCAAAGAAGATGTTACGTGCGAAATAGCCCTTCAGTATAACGACGGCTACAGCGAGAACATATTTTCTTTCGTGAATAATATAAATACGATAGAAGGCGGCACCCATTTGAGCGGTTTTAAATCAGCCCTCACAAGGGTCGTGAACCAGTATTGTAAGAACAAGAACATGCTTAAGGAGTCGGATGTATCTATCGCCGGCGAAGACATAAGGGAAGGCCTGACGGTTGTTATAAGCGTAAAGGTCCCCAACCCGCAATTCGAAGGGCAGACAAAGACAAAACTCGGGAACAGCGAAGTAGAGGGCATTGTTTCTTCCATCGTAAACGATTCTTTGGGCGCATATTTTGAAGAAAACCCTTCGATCGCTAACAAGGCTATTGAAAAAGCCATACTTGCCGCGAGAGCTAGAGAGGCCGCCAGAAAAGCGAGAGAGCTTACCAGGCGTAAAGGCGCGCTGGATTCCATGGCGTTGCCGGGAAAACTTTCCGATTGTTCGGAAACAGACCCTGCTATCTGCGAGATATACATAGTTGAAGGAGATTCCGCAGGCGGTTCTTCAAGGCAGGGGCGGGATAGAAGATTCCAGGCGATTTTGCCTATAAAAGGAAAGATCCTTAATGTAGAGAAAGCGCGGCTTGATAAGGTATTGAGCAATGAAGAAATACGCACTATTATAAGCGCATTAGGTGCCGGTATAGGCGAAGAATTTGATATAGCAAAGTTAAGGTATCATAAGATTATACTTATGGCTGATGCCGATGTCGATGGTTCACATATCAGAACTTTGCTTTTAACGCTTTTCTTCAGGCATATGCATCCGTTGATAGAAAGAAGCCACATATATATAGCCCAGCCTCCGCTTTACAAGGTTAAAAGAGGCAAACGCGAAGAATATATAGAAACGGAAAAAAAGATGAACGAATTTCTATTTGAGTTAGGTACAGAAGGCCTGACTCTTACGCGTACTAGCGACAAAAAGAGTTTTAGCACCAACGCGCTAAAGGAACTTTTACATCTCGTGCTTGAATATGACAGGCTATCTTCATCAATATCTAAACGTGGAGCAGAATTATCAAAATACCTGAGTTTTAGGCATCAAAAGACCAAAAAACTACCACTTTATATGATAAAAGTGGATGGAGAAACCCAGTTTTTATATGATGATGAAGAGCTGGCAAAAGCAGCAAGCAAGATGGAAAAAACGCTCGGGAAAGATGTTGAAATGGATGAAAAAGCGCTTAATACTATAGAGTTTTATGGCGCAAGAGATATGGAAAAGGTAATAGATAAAATAGAAAAATTAGGTTTTGATATTTTGAAAGAGTGTGCTATGGCAGTAAACAAAAAAGAAAAAGACAAGGAAAAGAAAAAACTGTATAAAATAACATCAGAAGAGCATGATACAAAAGAGCTCAATACATTAAAAGAGTGTCTTGATTATGTCAAAGAGATTGCTAAGAAAGGCCTTGCTATCCAGAGGTACAAAGGCCTTGGAGAAATGAATCCGGAACAGCTCTGGGAGACCACGATGAATCCTGAAACCCGGACTTTATTAAAAGTTGCTATGGAAGATGCCGTAGAGGCAAATGATATGTTTACGGTTCTCATGGGCGATGCTGTTGAGCCCAGAAGAGCTTTTATAGAAAAGCACGCGCTTGAAGTACGCAATTTAGATATATAAAACCTACCCGTTCGCCGAACGGGAAATTTCCCGTTCGGCGAACGGGTAGGTTGAGGTGATAAATGTACGCGCAAAACGAAAAACTGGTCCCTGTTTATATTGAAGACGAGATGAAGGCTTCGTATATAAGTTACGCCATGAGCGTAATTGTAGGGAGAGCCCTGCCTGATGTGCGCGATGGCTTAAAGCCTGTTCACCGAAGAATTCTTTATGCGATGAGAGAGCTTGGCCTGGAGCACTCCAAGCCATACAAGAAATGCGCGAGAATCGTTGGAGAAGTGCTTGGCAAATATCATCCGCATGGGGATACGGCCGTATATGATTCCCTGGTAAGGATGGTCCAGGATTTTTCTCTCAGGTACCCTCTTATAGACGGCCAGGGCAACTTTGGGTCGGTTGATGGGGATATGGCTGCAGCTATGCGTTATACTGAAGCCCGCATGGCAGCAATTGCCGACGAGATACTCAGCGATATAGATAAAGACACGGTAAAATTTACCCCTAATTTTGACGAAACTCTGGAAGAACCTACTGTATTGCCGGCCAAACTCCCGAATTTATTGGTAAACGGTTCAAGCGGAATTGCCGTCGGCATGGCAACAAATATTCCGCCGCATAATCTTAGCGAAATAGCGGATGCGATAGTCGAATTGATTAATGATCCGGAAATTGCCATAAAAGACCTGATGAAGATTGTTAAAGGCCCCGACTTCCCTACGGGCGGCATTATCTGCGGCAGGGAAGGGATAAAGAGCGCGTACGAAACAGGCAGAGGCCTTTTGAAAATTCATGCCCGGGCAAGCATCGAGAAACACAAACAAGGCAAAGAAGCTATTATTATCACGCAGATCCCGTATCAGGTTAATAAGTCAAAGCTTATTGAAAACATGGCAAGCCTTGTCCAGGATAAAAAGATCGAAGGCATTTCCGACATCAGGGATGAGTCTGACAGGGAGGGGATGAGGATTGTTGTAGAGGTGAAGCGCGACCAGAATGCGGAAATAATCCTGAACCAGCTGTATAAACACACCCAGATGGAAGAAAGCTTCGGGGTTATAATGCTGGCACTAGTTAATAATAAGCCGAAGGTCTTGAATTTAAAAGAAATGCTGGAGGCTTATATAAAACACAGGTGCGAAATTGTAAGAAGAAGAACCCAGTTCGAGTTAACCAAAGCCGAAAGAAGAGCTCATATATTAGAAGGCCTTAAGATAGCGATAGACCACCTTACGCAGATTATAAAGACGATCAGGGAATCAAAAGACCCCAAAGCTGCTCAGGCCGCTTTGATGAAAAATTTTGATTTGAGCGAACTTCAGGCACAGGCTATCCTGGAGATGCAGTTACAGCGCCTGACAGCCCTCGAGAGGGACAAGGTAGAAAACGAATACCTCGAGCTTATAAAAAAGATAGAGATGTATAAAGCGATTCTAAAAAGCGAGAAAAGAATTTTAGAAATAGTTAAAGACGAAGTGCTGGACTTAAAGAAAAAATACGGGGACGAACGAAGAACCGAGATAGTCGGCAAGGTAGAGGATATCGAAATAGAAGACCTGATAAAAGAAGAGGACATGGTTATTACAATAAGCCACGCAGGTTATTTAAAACGCCTGCCCGTGGATTCTTACCGCCGTCAGAAGCGTGGCGGTACGGGTGTTACCGGCATTGACATGAAGGAAGAAGATTTTGTGGAACATCTTTTTATTGCCTCCACTCATGAGTATATTTTATTTTTTACAAACAAAGGAAAGGTGCATTGGCTGAAGGTATACGAAATCCCGCAGGCAAGCCGCGCTGCCAGAGGAAAAGCCGTTATAAATCTTCTGCAGCTCGAACAAGGGGAAGGAATCTCTTCGTATGTCAGGGTAAAAGAATTTAAAGAAGGAAATTTTGTTATAATGGCCACCAAAAACGGGTTGATTAAAAAGACAGACCTGATGGCTTATTCAAATCCAAGAAAAGGCGGTATTATCGGCATTACGCTTGAACAGGGTGATGAGCTTATAGACGTGTCTCTTACAGACGGTACGCAGGAAATACTTATGGCAACTCTTTCAGGGAAAGCCATACGTTTTCCGGAGAAGCAGGTCAGGGATATGGGAAGGTCCGCCAAAGGCGTGAAGGGCATAACCCTTGCTAAAAAAGATAAAGTAATTGCTATGGAAGTGGCTAAGAAGGACTCCATGGTTTTAACAGCCACCTCCGAGGGTTTTGCAAAACGTACGGCAATAGATGAATACAGAAAACAATCCCGCGGCGGCAAAGGCGTGATAAACGTAAAGGTCACGGAAAAAAATGGAACCGCAGTAGGCCTTAAAATAGTTAATGACCAGGATGAGCTTATGGTCATAACCGTGAAAGGCATGATTGTCCG
>Ga0172369_10002547_pt1 | contig 24925 bp, 20 predicted proteins | sample LakKiv25m_FD_114539 | JGI IMG/M metagenome (GOLD analysis project Ga0172369, IMG submission 114539) | Freshwater microbial communities from Kabuno Bay, South-Kivu, Congo - kab_022012_11.25m | ecosystem: Environmental > Aquatic > Freshwater > Lake | place: Democratic Republic of the Congo...
CATAAGTTTCCCGTAATGGTTAGTGCGGGTTTCCTTAAGCAAACCGAAAGGACCTACACCGGGGAATGGGAATGAACCCGGGAGGGGTTCTGTATCGTAATTGAAATCGATTAATGCACCTTTCCCGAACCCGGTTTCGATATAACAATTTGAATGTCCGTCATACGATCCGGTGAAAGGCCTGTTCTCTATAGCACACATGAGGTTTTCTGTAAGCACGTCGGCCTGAAAATGGACTACCGATCCTGCTTTTGAGGTTGGAAAATTTCCTGCGTCACCAATTATAAAAATATTGGGGAAATGATCTGACTGAAGCGTGTATTTGTGTGCTTTGACAAAATCCATCTCATCGCCAAGACCACTTTTTCCGATAACCTGATCTCCTTTATGAACCGGCACTGTGATAAGACAGTCAAAGGGAATCTCACGTTCATCATATGATACCAGGACCTTCTTATCATTATCAACACGCTCAAGATAAAAATCCGGGATGATTTTAATATTTTTCTCCTCCAGCAGATTACCCAATATCTTTGATGCTCTTGGCTTTGTAAAAGCTCCCGATAATGGAGTTACATAAGAAATATTGACCTTGCTTCTGAGTCCGCGCTCCACAAAAAATGCATCGGCAAACATCACAAACTCTAATGGAGCAACCGGACATTTTATGGGCATATCCGCAATGTTCAACACCAGTTCTCCTCCCTGCCAGGTTTTGAAATAATCAGCAAGCGCCGTGGCGCCTTCGATGGTATAAAATTCGAAAATGCTTTTGTGCCACAATAATTCCTTCATTCCTGGTGTCTCATCCGGAACCGTACGTGTTCCTGTGGCTATGATAAGGAAATCATACTTCAGGGAGACTCCGTCTTTAAGAATAACATGGTTTTTTGCCCCGTCAATAAGATCGATTTCCTGAAAAATGGTGTTTACACCCATTGGAAGAAAGCTTGTTTTTGGTTTCACAACATCTTGTTGTGTGTACATTCCGAATGGAATAAAGAGAAATCCAGGCTGATAATAATGAGTTTTGAATTGATCGACGATGGTGATTTCCCATTCGTCACGTGCAAGGGTCTTCCTCATTTTATTGGCCATAATGGTTCCCCCGGTCCCTGCTCCGAGAATTAACAGTCGTTTCATATTTAGTGTTATTTATGCGCTTTAAAAATATGTACAAAAGTAAATATATAAATAATACGATTTACAAGTCTGTTATAAAATTAACAAAAAAAATAACATGAGATGTTGATCTGCAGGGGGAGGGGTCATTTGGAGTTAATCCTTCCCCTTTACGGAGAATTGAAAACAATTAGCTCAAATTACCCTGATAAAGTAAATACGAGGTTATTCAATTATGGAAGTAAATACGAAATGATTAGGGCGATTAATCTTTTTTCTCGGTCTTTTCGGTAGTCTGATCTTTTTTCTCAGATTTTGTGGCAGTATCATCCATGCCATCCATACCGTCTTTAAAACTTTTCACACCTTTACCTAGACCCTTCATCAGTTCAGGGATTTTCCTGCCTCCGAAAAGAAGCAAAACAACCAGGGCAATTAGTAGAAGCTCCATGGTTCCAAGTCCGAATATCAATAAAATGGATAAGGTCATTTTCGTGGATTTTTATCGCATCAAAGATACGTAAAGAAAAGGATTCAGGTACCATATGTCAAACATTTTTGAAAAAAAGTGACACGTCACCATAACTTAGAAAACGGAAATCGTGCTCAAGAGCAAACTGATAAGCTTTTCTCCAGTCATTACCGGCCAATGAGGCTACCAGTAAAAGCAGGGAACTCCGGGGCATATGAAAATTAGTAATGAGTCCGTTCAATATCTTATAGGAATATCCGGGAACGATCATCAACTGGGTTTCACCGGAATACTCGTCCATATTATTCCGGATCAAAAATTCAAGGAGACGCTCTATGGCTTCTTTTACGTGAATTAAAGGCCGGTTCAAATATTGGTAAGGATCCCATTGGCCAACTTCAGGAACTTTTTCGGTTTTCGAATCAATCATTTTGACACCCGACCAATACAGACTTTCGATGGTACGGGCTGAAGTCGTACCTACTGCGATAACCGGAAGGTCAATATTGTTGTAGATTACCTCTATTGTTTTTAATTTAACATTAATTTTTTCCCTGTGCATGATATGGTCTGTAATCCTAGATGCAGTTATCGGGCGAAAGGTTCCAACTCCGACATGCAGGGTGACTTTTTCAAAAAGACAGTTCTTTAATGTTAATTTTTCAAAAATATTTTCTGTAAAATGGAGTCCTGCCGTTGGTGCTGCAACCGATCCTTCCTTATCGGCATAAATGGTCTGATATCTATTGGAGTCGGATTCAACAGCCTGCCGGTGAATGTAAGGAGGAAGAGGTACAATACCGGTTGTTTCCAGCACTTCGGAAAAGGTTTGTTCCGGGGGATCCCAGCTGAATTCAATGGAATGGCAGCCTTCTCCCAGCTCTTCCTTCCGGATTGCATTTAACAAATACGACTTGCCTCCGGAATTGATATCAAGTTGTAATGTCCCGCCTTTCCAGCGTTTCAGATTACCGACAAGACATTTCCAGGTACAACATCGCTGCAGCCCGAAAGCGACCTGGATTTCGGAAGCGGGAGACAAGGGTTCCAGACAGAAAATTTCAATAATCGCTCCGCTGGGTGTTGTAAAAAGAAGACGTGCATGAATAACCTTTGTATCGTTGAAAACGAGTAAAGAGTTAGCCGGTAGAAAACGATCGATGTTAATAAAAGCCTCTTCACGGATTTCACCGCCTCTATAAAGAAGTAACTTTGATGCATCACGCTCCGCAAGAGGAAATTGAGCGATACGATCGGATGGCAAATGATAGTTGTACTCGCTGAGATTGAGTTTTCCCGGATCCAACATGGATGTCGTTTACCACAAAGATCGGAAAGATTTTCTCATATCACTTTTTCTCCGTCGAAAAGAAATTGGGTTTATAAGTAATCATAATGTAGGCATACTGGGCAAATTTGCTGGTACCGGGTTTCAATCCATCGTATCTCTCCATTGTTTCGGTAGGGAGGAAAAAACAGTATGCCACATTCAGCTCAAGGTTCGGAATAGGTTTGTAGATATACATCAGGTCAATTTCCGAGCCAAGGCTTTTCTTAACTGCAACAAAGGGTACTTGACCTGACTTGCCAGGTTTTGCATATAAATACCCGTTTGGGATATTGAACCAGCGGTAAGTAATTTCCAGCGACATTTTATCATTAAATCCAACAGTCGCTCTTCCATAAAGATCGTTCAGACCGGGACTGAAATTATCTTTGACCAGGCTGTTGAACATATCCATATATCCATATCCGCGGTGTGAAGTTCCGTAAAGGGTGCTGAATCCTTTAACTTCAGACTTGAATGTTACAGTGTCTGAAAAGTTATTCCCGCTCAAATGTTCATAGCCTAGCTGTAATTTTAATGGTTTCACCACCTGATAGCTCACATAAGCGGCATAAAAATTTGAATTCAATATACGTCCGTCGCGGATATGTCCGAATTGGTAATACCCGTTAACGGAAAATCCCCATTTTTTCAGGTTAAGCCAGGCGCCGGCCCCGACGGTTCCTCTTGCATAAATCGTATTTGGAAATTCTTCCGTTGTCGATTTGGTCGTTTCAACCGGGAGGATCGTTGTTCCGATTATCGAATCGTTTGCATCGTGAATGTATAAGGTATCGTACTTAGTATTCGTTTTTATAGTTATGAGATTATTTTTTTGAAATGCATCTACAACTCCCATCACAGAAACAGTCAGTTTTTCCTTAAAAAATTTTGCCTGAAGATACAGATAAGTGAGGTATTTATAATTATTACGCAGGTTATAGGAATTCAGATAGGCCGGAGCTGGAGCTACATTATTCACAGCAATCGCATAATCTCCCCTGAAACCAATTTTCATTGCATCCAACTGTATGATCACGATATCGTGTGTAGCGCCCCACATACTCCAGTTCGACACTCCGAACAAACGTTCGTCGTCATAAGCGACTTCCATTCGACCGATCCTGATCCCAATAGACTTTGTGAAATTATATTTGAACCATGCTTCATATATGTTGACGGTGTTTTTGGTGATAGTATCCGACGAATAGTTATTTTGTCCATAAACCCAGGCGTTGTATAATGAAAAGCGGGTTGTTATCTTCTCATTTTTATAGTCAAACAGTAACCTTGATCTCCCCAACAGATCGGCGTTGGGAGTCCTTGAAGAATCCAGCAAAGTCATGTACCCATCGCGATATTCACCTCTCAAGCGGAATTCGGCAGCGATATTGAACTGGGCATTAGCGGTGACAGCAGTCATTATAAAAATTACCACCGTTACAATTGATTTGAAGTAAATGTTTTTCATAAGGCAGAGTTTAAAATTGTGATAGAGGTGGGATAAAAATAATAATTTTTCATTACGGAGATGTTAACTGAGGCGTATCGACAATAATGAATATTTCATATATTTGTTTAGAATATATTACCTTTTCATATGCAACAATAAGAACAGGTTTGTAATTAAAAACTGACCGATGAAAATTAAACAATACGTCCCTAATACCCTTACAATCTTAAACCTCTTCAGTGGTCTGGTATCGCTGACTCTGACCCTTCACGGCAATTTCACCATGGCTTCGGTATTCATCTTCATCGCTGCCATTTTCGATTATCTGGATGGAACGGCAGCGCGTTTACTCAAGGCATATTCTGAACTCGGGAAACAATTGGATTCTCTTGCCGATGTGGTCTCCTTCGGGGCAGCGCCCGGGCTTCTTGTTTTTCAGATACTTTTCATTGGTTGTGCTGGCAGTGGGAACGTATTGGAACGTCATCACATTACACCGTTCTTTGCTTTACTTATCCCGGTTTGTTCGGCCATCCGGCTGGCAAAATTCAACATAGACTTGCGACAGGAAAATAATTTTATCGGATTACCAACGCCTGCAAATGCCCTTTTTTTTGCTTCTCTTCCCCTGATCGAAAGTATGCAGCCGGGATTTCTCACATTGATCCGGTTGGATTTCCTGGCAGAATTTTTATACAATACACGGGTATTAACGATTTTATCGGTCTTCTTTTCATATCTTCTTATCTCCGATTTCAGGATATTCTCCATGAAATTTAAAAGCAGCTCCTGGAAAGGGAACCAGATACGTTATGTTTTTCTGATTATCTCGTTGATATTATTTATCCTGTTCTCGCTGAGCGCCATCCCGCTCATCATTTTCGTATACCTGCTGCTTTCGCTGTTTATGCAGCGTTATATCTGATCATCTCATCCCCATTCACATTAATGGATCGGGAATATGTATCTTGAATCCTGTATCCTGTTCATCGCAGGACCATAGAAACACCAGGTTAGCCGGGATGAACCTGATCAATTATAGATTTACCTCAACTCGAAATTCTGCCCCAAGTAGACCTTACGGACGTGAGGATCCTCTGCAAGTTCGAGTGAAGTGCCTGCCCTGAGTATGGATCCTTCAAAAAGAAGATAGGAGCGATCGGTGATGGTCAGGGTTTCATGAACATTATGGTCGGTGATCAGGACACCGATATTTTTCTCTTTAAGTTTTGTTACGATTTGCTGGATATCTTCAACTGCAATCGGGTCAATGCCGGCAAAAGGTTCATCAAGCAGGATAAATTTCGGATCAACGGCCAGGCTACGGGCGATCTCGGTTCTTCTTCTTTCCCCTCCGGAAAGGGTAATCCCCTCGCTTTTACGGACATGCTGGAGACCAAATTCATCCAACAGTTTTTCCAGTCTTTCCTTTTGTTGTTCCTTTGTGAGACCGGTGAATTCGAGGATGGCTTTGATGTTATCTTCAACGCTTAATTTCCTGAACACCGACGCTTCCTGTGGAAGGTAGCTTATACCCCTCTGGGCGCGCTTGTACATAGGCTCCTTTGTGATATTGATCTCATCCAGAAAAACTTCTCCGGAGAAAGGTTTGATCAGGCCGACTATTATGTAAAAGGAGGTAGTTTTCCCGGCACCGTTCGGGCCAAGCAAACCGACAATTTCACCCTGTTTTACATTCAAAGTAACCTCATTGACGACAGTGCGTCTCCTGTATTTCTTAACGATTTTTTCGGTCCGTAGGAACATGCGAATCTGGATTATACAATTTGGTTATATACTGGCAAAGGTAAAATGTTAAAGAATCCCTTCTCTCAGGATGTCGTGAAGATGAATGACACCATTATATTTCTTCTGGTCCACCACAAGGATTTGCGTGATATTATTCTGCCGCATCAGGTTCAGGGCATTTACCACGAGAGCCCCCGGTTCTATCGTTTTTGGATTCTTTGACATAATATCGGAAGCAACAAGCCGGTTATACGCGATATTTTTTTCCAGCATCCTCCGGATATCTCCGTCAGTGATGATCCCGACAAGCTTTATTCCATTAAGAACAGCAGTGGCGCCAAGTCGCTTGGAGGAGATCTCCACGATTACCTTTTTAATCGAATCGTCATGTTTAACCACCGGGATCTGATTGTGAACATAGAGATCTTCTACCCTCAGATATAATTCTTTTCCCAAGGTTCCTCCGGGATGAAACTTGGCGAAATCATCCGGTGTAAATCCCCTGCTTTCAATAAGACACATGGCCAGCGCATCGCCCATGACGAGCTGTGCGGTTGTACTGGAAGTGGGAGTCAGGTTATTAGGACAAGCCTCCTTCTCGACGGTTGTGTCAATTATATAATCCGCTTGTTTTGCAAGGTATGAAGCAGTATTTCCAACCATCGCAATCAATGCGCTTCCTCTTTGTTTTAACAGGGGAACAAGGACTTTTATCTCCGGTGTTTCACCACTTTTAGAAAGGCACAGAACAATATCTTCCTTCTGAACGATTCCCAGATCGCCATGGATGGCATCGGCGGCGTGCATAAAAATTGCAGGGGTACCTGTGGAATTCAGCGTGGCAACAATTTTTTGGCCGATGATTGCGCTTTTTCCAATTCCTGTAATGATCACCCTTCCTCTGGCATACAGAATCAGACGGACACATTTTATAAAATCATTATTAACCGAACGTGCCAGTCCTGCGACTGCTGAAGCCTCATTATTGATGGTATTTAAAGCAATTTTTTTAAGAGATTGAAAGGTTTTCAATGCACAATTTTTTTTAAAAAAATTTGTTTATCAGTGTTGATTTGCTTTATATTTGTATATAAGGGTAGTAATTTTTAAAATCAGTTGTTCTGAACAAAGTTATAAAAATAAATCCAAGTCATAAAACGGCTCACAATAAGGTCGAATATAATCTGCATGAAATACTGAAGAAAGTATTTGGTTATGATAGTTTTAAAGGAAACCAGGAAGCCATCATCCAAAACTTACTTGATAATAAAGATACTTTTGTCATCATGCCGACGGGCGGTGGAAAATCACTTTGTTACCAGATCCCTGCCCTGTTAAAAAAAGGTACGGCTATCATAGTTTCTCCCCTGATCGCCCTCATGAAGAACCAGGTTGATTCCATCCGGAGTTTTGGAACGGACACCGATGTAGCTCATTTTATGAATTCTTCATTGACCAAGCAGGAAATCATTCAGGTAAAACAAGATATCCTCGACGGGAAGACAAAGTTGCTTTATGTCGCTCCCGAGACCATCACCAAAGAAGAAAACATCGATTTTCTTAAAAATATCACTCTTTCATTTTATGCCATCGACGAAGCCCATTGCATTTCGGAATGGGGGCATGATTTTCGTCCTGAATACCGTCGTCTCAGGCCAATCATAGAGGCCATAGGACAAAAAGTACCCGTGATTGCCCTGACTGCTACGGCAACACCGAAGGTTCAGCAGGATATCCAGAAGAACCTGAACATGATGGATGCAACGGTATTCCTCTCTTCTTTCAACCGTCCTAATCTTTACTATGAAGTCAGGCCGAAAACCAAAAATGTCACCAAAGACATCATCAAATACATAAAAGGCCATCCGGGTAAATCGGGAATCGTTTATTGCCTGAGCAGGAAAAAAGTGGAAGAGCTTGCCGAATCATTTGTCGTGAACGGCATCAAAGCCCTTCCTTACCATGCCGGTCTGGATGCTGCTACCCGCCGCCAGAACCAGGATAAATTTTTAATGGAAGAAGTGGATGTCATTGTTGCCACCATTGCATTCGGAATGGGTATTGATAAGCCGGATGTGCGTTACGTGATCCATAATGATATGCCGAAAAGTCTGGAAGGATATTACCAGGAAACCGGCAGATCGGGACGTGATGATGGTGAAGGGAACTGTATAGCTTTTTACAGCTATGATGACATCCAGAAGCTGGAAAAATTTCTGAAAGGCAAATCGGTCGCTGAACAGGAGATCGCCAAACAACTCCTGATGGAGACGGTGTCGTATAGTGAATCTTCGGTTTGCCGCCGCAAGCAATTATTACATTATTTCGGAGAGATCTACACCCAGGAAAATTGCCAGAATTGTGACAACTGCATGCATCCCAAGAAAAAATTCGAAGGGAAACAGTATGTACAACTTGTTCTGGAAACCGTATTGGCCGTCAAGCAGCAATTCAAGAACAAGCATATCATCAATATCATTCTTGGGAAGAGTACTTCAACCATAAAATCATACAAGCACAACAGACTGGAAGTTTTTGGCAAGGGGGGTGACAGGGATGAAAAATTCTGGAATGCCGTCATTCGCCAAACCCTGATCGAACGCCTGCTTACAAAGGACATAGAGAATTATGGAATTCTGAAGATAAGTCCGGAAGGGATTCATTTCCTGAAGAATCCTTACTCGATGATGCTCGTGGATGATCATGATTATGAGAATCCCGAGGAAGAAGAGCTATACGAAGCGCTCGGATCAAAGAGCAGTACAGCAGATAAAACATTATTTTCTTTATTGAAAGATCTACGTAAGGAGATTGCCAGGAAAGAAAAATTGCCACCGTTTGTAATTTTCCAGGATCCCTCACTCGAAGATATGGCCATTCAATACCCGGTGACTGTCGACGAACTAAAGCAAATCACGGGAGTAGGCACGGGGAAAGCTTTGAAATACGGAAAACCATTCCTCGAACTGATTAAAGAATATGTAGATGAGAATGAAATCATCCGACCGATGGATATGGTCGTCAAATCGGTTATCAACAAATCAGGGATCAAGGTTTATATTATCCAGAGTATCGACCGTAAAATTTCCCTGGATGATATTGCCCTGGCCAAGAACCTGAGTTTTGATGAACTGATCAGCGAAATTGAAAGCATCGTCGGTTCAGGAACCAGGATTGACCTTAACTATTATATCGGTGAATTTATCGATCCCTACCATCAGGAGGAGATCTTTGAATATTTCCGCAAAGCCGAATCTGATTCCATCGAAGAGGCCCAAAAAGAATTGGGTGAAGATGAATTCACGGAAGAAGAGCTCCGGTTAATGCGCATAAAATTCATGTCGGAATTAGGTAATTAAACATTAACATCATGCAAGACGTAACCATTTTGAAACCTGAAACCACTCAGGGAAGTAACCGGTTTTTCCTTTTTAATTTTAACACGTTATTGGCGCTGGTCCTGTTGATCGGCCTGGCGGTTTTATACATTCTTTATTTTACAGGAAAGAAAAGTAAGGAGGCACAAGGTTCATTAAAGGTGCAAACACCCGGAACCAGATCCCTTTCTGTCGTATTTCTTAACCTGGATTCTCTCAATGTCCACTATGACTTCGTTAAAGTCCTGAGAAGGGATCTGGAAAGTACAGGGAAACGTTTACAAACAGAGGTCTTAGCTGAACAGGGAGCGCTGGAAAAGGAAGCAGCCGATTTTCAACGCCAGATCGCTGCAAATGCCATTTCCGAAGAGAAAGCCAAAACTATTTATGAACAGCTCATGCAAAGGCAACAAGCCCTGGTGGAGAAAAAAGACCGCTATACCCAAATGGTTGCCGAACAGGAGTTGAATATGAATATCCGTCTGCTCGATACTGTTACAAATTTCCTTAAACGATACAACAACAAGTTCAACTATGACTATATCATGGGATATAAAAAAGGAGGAGAGATACTGCTGTCAAACGAAACCCTTGATATAACAAAGGAAGCCTTGAGCGCCATCAATGCTGAATATAATTCAAAGAAAAAATAGGTTTTCAATGCGATACCTGTTACCGGTTTTAATTCTCCTTTTTCTTATTTCATGCGGATCAACGGATTCCAGACCGGATAAGTCGAAGTTGCCATCGGATTCGCTTATCACAAAGGCTAAGATGATCCTGATGCTTGCCGATATGCACACCGTTGAGGCGATTTTAATGATTAAAAGGAATAAAGGGGAAGACCCCCAAAAATATGCAAGAATCTATTTTGATAAAGTTTTCGAAAAATATGGTGTTTCAAGGGAAAGATTTAACATGAACATGGATTATTACAAAGAAGATCCCGAGCAGTTCTATAAGATGTATGAAAGTGTCGTCCAGGTACTTGTTAACCGTCAAAAATTTTATTCCCCCCGGGAATGATCAGATCTTTGTATAGATTGCCGTGATTGTTACAAGATTTGCACCATCGTTGATCTTATAACTCCATGTTATTTTTGTTCCTGAAAGAGATCCGCCTCCATTGATTGTAACACCGGGAACAATTTCCTGATTAGCGTCCAAAGTGATGGCATTTCCACTGACGGTGGCTCCCGCCGCTACGGAAGTCCCGAAACTTCCGAAATTATGGATCAGAACCCCATCCGTTGAATTAACATCAGCCGTAATATCAACATCATAGGTCAGGTTTTTCTTTGTTTCAGTGACACTCCATTGACCTAAAAACTGAGAACGTGGATCGGTTGGAGAGGGGGTTGGATCTTTGCCGCAACCGATAAAGAGCAGTGACAGCGACAGGAATATAAATGCCGGAAGAGTTATGTTTTTCATGGTTTTCGGTTTGATGTCCCCTCCCCCCGTCCCCCTTCCCCTTCAAGGGGAGGGGGTGCAGGGGGTGGGGTCATGTAAAGATACTATAAAATTTCAATAAGTCGGTCCGCCAGGCGGCTTGCCCCGATCCGGAACAGTCCGGGCTGGAGCCAATGTTCGCCAAGGATCTCCTGAACAAGCGAATAGTAATTCAGGGCTTGCCGGGGATCGCTGATACCACCGGCAGGTTTGATCCCGACTTTCTTCCCTGTTTTTGCAAAATGCGATTTAATTACTTCCAGCATTACGAAAACTGCAGTTTCAGTGGCGGCCGGTTGAATTTTTCCTGTTGAAGTCTTGATGAAATCGGCTCCTGCCTCAATGGCAATTTCACTTGCCTTTGCTATGTTTTCAAGAGAGCCAAGTTCTCCGGTTTCCAGGATGACTTTAAGGGTAAGACCCCTTGTAAGTTCACGTATTGAGTCCAATTCCCGGAATACAATATGATAGTTGCCTTCAAGGAATTTTCCGCGTGAGATTACCACGTCGATTTCATCCGCTCCTTCATCTACAACATAACGGACTTCTTCCAGTTTAACGGAAACTGGCATTTGGCCGTGAGGAAATGCACCTGCAGTTGTTGCAATTTTAATACCTGAGTCATGCAGAACCTGTCGTGCCAGACGGATAAATGGCGGATATATACAGACAGCAGCCGGATAGGGCAGATCTTTGTCTTTAAAAGTAAGCGCTTTTTCGCAAAATTGCCTGATCTTCAAACTGTTGTCTGCTCCTTCGAGAGAAGTTAAATCAAGCAGTGAGATAATATTACGGTAGATACCGGGATCAGTATTTTCTTTCTCGTTTATGGAAATAACTTTTTTAACCCTTTCTTCCACCTCGTGGAATGGAATACCGGAAAGCAGTGAGAATGAAAACATATATTCCTGGTTCGAAAATCAGAAACTAAAACTGATACCGATACTGGGCATAATCGGCAACTGGTCAACCCGTGTATAACTTACCCTGTCGAAGTAGAAAATATTCTGCTGGTCAAGAATATTTGTAATACTGATATTTGTTTCCAGCTTCATGGTCCTGCCAAGGAAAAATGTCTTTTTAAGGTTAAGGTCAAGTCGGCTGTAATAGGGTAATCTTCCTTTATCATAGTCTGCATAGAGGATACCAAGCTGGCCATTGGCAGTAGTATAATCGGTTCCCATATCTACAAAATTGATCATCTCAAAGAATCCCTGCGTTTGTGTAAACGGGAATCCTGAACCATAATTATACCGGACATCAAACTCCCATGTCGACTTTTTCCCAAAGAGATAGGTGACAAGAAGGTTAAGATTATGCCTCCGGTCGTAAGGCGGTACATAATCCATTACACCATCGCTGCGGTGTATAAAACCAAGCGAATAGGTCAACCAAAAATGGAGCTTCCTGATATAAAATTTAACAGAAACATCCACCCCTTCTGCATCACCCGTTTCAAGCACAAAATCTTTTTTGTAATAATCGGGTTTATCGGCATTTTCGGGAGTGTCGTCATATAATTTGTTCCTGTTGAGGCTGGTCAGCTGTGGATAATATTTATAATATCCCTCAACATTCAGAGAGAGGTTTGGAAAGAGATCCCATTCAAAACCGAGTACAACCTGTGAAGAGCGTTGTAGTTTGCTCTTTACCTGCCTGCCCATAAATTCTGAAGGCAGATTCTCGGGGCCGCATAAAAATCCGTAGAACAGATTAACTACATCCTTGTCGTACGTGGTGCTGATCAGGTTCTGGGAATACAACCCTGCTGCCATTTTCAGACGGAAATTCCTGGCAACATTGTATTTTATCGCCAACCTGGGCTCGGGTGACAGAGTTGAAAGCGATGCGTAATACTGAATCCGCAGACCGGGCTCGAAGATGAATTTTCCCGGCATCCATTTGTATTTTACATAAGCAGTAACTTCGGTTGTATTCTGGGAGTAATCTATTTTCCGGTTCACCGTATTGAAAAAGTCGAAGATTGTCTTATAGCCCGATAACTCCAATCCATATTTCAGAGCATCGCGACCAAAAAAGTAAGTAAAACTCAATCCACCGTTAAACCCGGAAATAGAACTGGAACGGGGAGATTGGTTTGCTACTTCAAGTACAACCTTATAATATGAGTAAGCGAAATTCCCTTCGATCAGCACGGAACTTTTCCCGGGAATGGCAAGAAAGGTCAAACCTCCGCCATACGAATCCCAATGGTAATCCTGGAGGGCCTTGTATTTCACTTTATCGGAAAAGTTGAATCCGAACAAGCCTACTTTACTCCCGTTGGGTGTATTGATCGCGATCTTTCCATACATATCGAGGTAATTGAAAGGAAGACCATCTTCATTGATATATTTGTAGAAAATTTTGGAGCTTTGCTCGAGATAAGAATTTTTTATTGAAAGAATGAATGATGCGGAAGTGCTGTTTTCATCTTTTTGCCTTACGATCGGACCTTCCAGCAGGATTTTTGCTCCAAAGGTGCTGATATCGAATTTGCCGGCAATCCGTTTTTTATTCCCGTCCCGGGTTGTAATATCCATAACGGAGGATATCCTTCCACCGTAATCGGCATTAAAGCCCCCCGTATAAACATCGACATTCTTCAGTATATCTACGTCGAAAACAGAGAAAAGTCCAATTGAATGAAAGGGATTATAGACGATCATCCCGTCGTAAAGCACTTTGTTCTGAATGGGTGGGCCCCCGCGTATGTATAACTGCCCCCCCTGATCACCTGTAAAGATAACACCTGGCAATACCTGCAGATATTGCGCGAGGTCGGGTTGGCCGCCGACCGCCGGTATTTGCTGAATATCCTTGGGCGTAACCTTGATAATGCTTGTCTGGGTTTCCCTGACCTTGTCCTGACGGTACGCAGAAACATTTATTTCACCCAGCGTCAAGGTGGATTTTGAAAGATAAAGCTTTTTTGAGATCAGGTCGTTGGCTTTTATCGAAACAGGTATCTTGAGGGTATCAAATCCAACATAAGTCACCATCAAAGTGTAATCCCCCGGGGGAATCCTCGTGATCGCAAAATAACCATTCGCATCAGTAGGGGCTCCGATAGAAGTCTTATAAAGGTATACATTGGTGAATAATACCGGCTCTCCCGATTCTTTTTCATAAACAAAACCACGAATGGTTCCGGTTTGCGCCGTGACAAGAATGGGGAAAGGAATCGCTATGAGGATGAGCAGGTTAGAGAGAAATCTTTTTCCAAATGTCATAAGGATTGATCAATTGCTGCAAATGATTGGATGGCTACAAAGTTATTGAATCCCTGTGAGGAAAAAAAGTAAATAAAATAATTAAAATATTCTTACTTTTGCCCATATTCAACTACAATTCGAAATGCAGAAGTTATTGTTATTGGGGGATGAAGCGATTGCCCAGGGCGCTTTAGATGCAGGTCTTTCGGGTATTTATGCGTATCCTGGGACTCCATCTACTGAGATTACAGAATACGTTCAAAATTCAAAATATGCACAGGACAATAATATTCATTGTACCTGGTCAGTCAATGAAAAGACAGCCATGGAATCAGCATTAGGTATGTCCTATGCCGGAAAACGTGCAATAGTTTGCATGAAACATGTCGGCTTGAATGTCGCTGCAGATCCTTTTATCAATTCAGCGATCACCGGAGCCAACGGCGGACTCATTGTCGTAGCTGCTGATGATCCATCGATGCACTCTTCCCAAAATGAGCAGGATTCCCGGTTTTTTGGAAAATTTGCTATGATCCCTATTTTGGAACCTGGAAATCAGCAGGAAGCGTACGACATGGTTCACTATGGCTTTGATTTCTCCGAAAAATACGGTGTTCCCGTTTTATTTCGTATCACTACGCGAATGGCACATTCACGTTCGGGAGTGGTTACAAGGGAAACCCGACGACAAAATGAGGTGCATCTTCCTTCCGACCAACATCAGTTTATCCTGCTACCCGTCAATGCAAAACGCAGGTATAAGAAATTATTGAAAGATCATTTTCTTTTTGTTGATGAATCAGAAGTTTCGCCATTCAATCAGTACATTGAAGGGAAGAATAAATCTTTAGGTATTATTGTCAGCGGTATTGCTTACAACTACCTTATGGAGAATTTTCCTGACAGAGTCGTTCCCTTTCCTGTCCTGCGAATCGGACAGTACCCGATGCCACGGAAAATGGTTGAACGTTTGGTGAATGAATGCAAGGAGATCCTGGTAGCTGAAGAGGGTTACCCGGTAATCGAGGAACTGATCAAAGGATATCTCGGTCGCGGACTGAAGGTCAAAGGGCGCCTTGACGGAACTCTTCCAAGGGATGGTGAACTCAATCCAAACCTTCTTGCAGTTGCCCTGGGAATGCAGGATACCGTCGGATTGCCAGTCCCGGAACTCGTGGTCGGTCGTCCACCGTCACTTTGCAGCGGGTGTCCGCACATCGATACTTACAATGCTTTGAATGAAGCTTTGGCCATTATTCCCAGGGGACATATATTTTCCGATATCGGGTGTTATACCCTTGGTGCACTGAAACCTTATGAAGCCATCAATTCCTGTGTCGATATGGGAGCGTCTGTTACAATGGCAAAAGGCGCCGCTGATGCCGGTATCCTGCCGTCGGTTGCTGTCATCGGTGATTCCACTTTTACACATTCGGGTATGACCGGGCTGCTCGATGCCGTAGTTGAAAAAACACCTATCACTGTTATCATCCTCGACAATGCCACTACTGCGATGACAGGTGGTCAGGACTCCGCCGCAACAGGACGTATTGAAGCAATATGCAAGGGAATTGGCGTTGAAGAGGAACATATCCGTCTTTTAAAACCGTTACGTAAAAATCACGGGGAAAATGTCAGAATCATTGCTGAAGAGTTAGCCTTTCAGGGTGTTTCTGTAATCATACCCCGGCGCGAATGTATTGTCTCCATCGACAAACGGATAAGAGAAAAATTTAAAAAAACTCAACCTGCTTCCGCATGAAGAAAGATATTATCCTGGCAGGTGTTGGTGGACAAGGGATCATTTCAATTGCTTCTATTATAGGACATGCCGCACTGGAACAAGGTATGCACCTTAAACAATCGGAAATCCATGGAATGAGCCAGCGTGGTGGCGATGTAATGTCGAATCTCCGGATCTCCACACAGGAAATAGCTTCTGACCTTATCCCATTTGGGAAAGCTGATCTGATAATTTCCGTCGAACCCCTTGAATCCTTGCGGTACTTGCCATATCTTTCATCCGACGGATGGGTAATTACCAATATCAAACCCTTCAATAATATCCCGAATTATCCTGATATTGAATTTGTAATGAAAGCAATAGGCCGGTTACCCCATCATATCGCACTGGATGCAGATACAATGGCAAAAGAAGCCGGTTCAATTAAAGCTTCAAATACAGTAATTCTCGGAGCATCTTCCCCTTTCTTAGGAATGGCATATGATAAAATAGAAGAAGCCATCCGGTTTATCTTCCGCAACAAAGGGGATGATATCATCAATTTAAACTTGAAGGCCTTAAAGTCAGGTTGTGATTTTGCACAGCGAAATATTTAATTATTTTTTTATCTTTGCTTATATATAAAAATTTACTCCAGGAATTATGAGGATTCTACAACGAAAGTTAGCCCATTACACCGAACCACAAAAAGTTGAACGGATGGGACTTTATCCCTTTTTCCGTATGATCGAGTCGGACCAGGATACGGTTGTAACTATGAATGGGAAAAAAATATTGATGTTTGGTTCAAACAGTTATCTTGGCCTTACAAACCACCCTAAGATTAAGGAAGCCGGGAAAAAAGCAATTGATAAATATGGCTCCGGATGCGCCGGCTCCCGTTTCCTGAATGGCACCCTGGATCTTCATATTGAATTGGAAAATAAACTTGCCGAATTTGTTAAAAAAGATGCCGCTCTTGTTTACAGTACCGGGTTTCAAGTAAACATCGGCGTGATTCCCACTGTCACCGGTCGAAATGACTACATACTAATCGATGAACTTGACCATGCTTCCATTATTGAAGCAACCCGGCTCTCTTTTGCCAAGGTTTTGAAATTCAGGCATAATGATATGCATTCCATGGAACGCCTGTTGAAAAAATGTGAGCCCGGACGTATTAAACTGATCGTGGTGGATGGCATTTTCAGTATGGATGGAGATATCGCCGACCTCCCTGCCATTGTTAATCTTGCAGAAAAATATGAAGCTACAGTTATGGTCGATGATGCACATGCCATCGGTGTTATCGGAGTACAGGGTTCTGGAACGGCATCTCATTTCGGATTGACGGAAAAAGTCGACCTGATCATGGGAACTTTTTCTAAATCGCTCGCTGCCCTGGGAGGCTTCATTGCAAGCGATTTTGAAACCATCAACTATATCAAACATCATTCCCGCTCCCTGATTTTTAGCGCCAGTGTCACTCCTGCATCTGCCGCATCAGTATTGGCAGCCTTAGAGATCATCAAAAGCGAACCCGAAAGAATTCAACATCTATGGGATGTCACCCATTATGCCATTGAGAATTTCCGCAAGCTTGGTTTCGATATCGGTAATACAGTAACACCTATCATTCCATTATATATTCGCGATAACCTTAAAACCCTCAAACTGACCCGCATGCTCTTTGATGAAGGGATCTTTGTCAACCCGGTCGTTGCACCAGCCGTGAATAAAGACAATACACTGATCCGGTTCTCCCTCATGGCGACCCATACAAAAGGACAGGTAGATATTGCCCTCGAAAAATTTGCCAAGGTTGGAAAAAGGCTTAGAATCATAGCCTGATACACTCTTATTTCTTTAAAATGGAAATTGAGATCAAAGAAGTATCCTCCCGACGGGATCTGAAAAAATTCATCGGGTTTCCATTTAAACTTTTTGCCGGGAACAACTTCTGGTGTCCTCCTTTGCGTTTTGATGAACTCAACACGCTCAGGAGCGATAAAAATCCGGCATTTGATTTTTGTGAAGCAAGTTACTGGCTTGCATACCGGGACAAAGAAATCGTCGGCCGGATTGCCGGGATCATCAACCATAAAGCAAATGAACGATGGAATGAAAAACTTGTCCGTTTTGGATGGATCGATTTTGTTGATGATCCTGTTGTTTCCAAATCGCTGATCGAAAAAGTCATCGCCTGGGGAAAGGGAAAAGGAATGTCAGGTATTCATGGGCCACTTGGTTTTTCGGACATGGATAACGAAGGAATGTTGATCAAGGGATTTGATGAACTGGCAACCCTGGCTTCCATCTATAATTTTCCTTATTATCCTGAACATATGGAAAAACTGGGTTTCCAGCGGGCGGCAGATTGGGTCCAGTACGAATTCAGCATTCCTCCGGAGATCCCTGATAAAGTAGAACGAATGTCGAAACTGGTCCAGGAAAAATATAAACTCCGTGTACTGAAAGCAAAGAAAGCAAAGGAACTGCTTCCCTATGCCAAGTCGATGTTCAAAACATTGAACCTGGCTTTTGATGAACTCTATGGATATACTGCATTAACCGAAAAGCAGATGGAGATGTATATAAAACAATACTTTGGTTTTATCCGCCCCGAATATGTCTCCTTCGTTATAGATCAGCATGATGAAATCGTTGGTTTTGGCATCTCCATGCCATCCCTCACCCGTGCAATGCAAAAGTGTAAAGGCCGACTCCTCCCACTTGGATTTATATATGTTCTGATGGCTTTGAGAAAGAATGATACCATAGATATGTATCTCAACGGTGTACGTCCCGATTACCAGGCAAAGGGAATAAATGCGCTTTATTACAACGAAATGCACAAGGCTTATATCAAAAATCATATTGTTAGAGCAATTACAAATCCTCAACTGGAAGATAATGCCAAGGCGCTGACCATCTGGAAAAACTTTCCCGGACGACAGCATCTGACACGAAGGTGTTGGATTAAACATTTTACAAAATAGCGGATTAGCGAAAAAACATGAGACTTGAATTGCAAAGCAATCACGAACACTCAAAAAAATAAACAATATCGTGAGTAAACCTGGAACCTGAAACTCGATGACAAACGTATTAATCACCGGCGCAAGTGGTTTCATCGGCAGTTTTCTTGTCGAGGAAGGATTAAAACGCAATTACACAGTCTATGCTGGTATCCGGAAGACTAGTTCCCGTAAATACCTCACAGATCCGAGAATCAGGTTTATTGAATTTGATTTTTCCACTACGGCCTCACTGGCATCTACACTTACATGGTTGAAAGATCAAAAAATCCTCTTTGATTTTATTATTCATAACGCCGGTATTACTAAATCGCAGAAAAAGGACGATTATTTCAGAATAAATTATCTAAATACCAGGAATTTTATTGAAGCTTTGGTCCAGACCGGCATGACTCCGGGAAAATTTTTATTTATCAGCAGTCTTGCCGCTTATGGTCCCGGTAATCCGGTAACTATGGAACCGGTAAATCTTTCAGATGAACCCAAACCCATCGAGATCTATGGAAGAAGCAAGCTGGAAGCCGAAAAAATCATCACATCATTAAAGGATTTTCCCTGGCTTATTCTTCGTCCAACGGGAGTTTACGGACCAAGGGAGACCGATTACTATGTTTTCTTTAAGACCATAAATGGAGGCCTTGAACCTTATATAGGATCAAGGAAACAGATACTTACCTTCATTTTTGTCAGAGATCTGGTTAGAGTTGTATTTGATGCCCTTGAATCGTCTATTGTCTGCAAGTCCTATTTTGTTTCTGACGGATTGGAATATAGCTCTGTGACCTTTGCTGAGATCACGAAGAAACATTTAAATAGAAAAACTTTTAGCTTCACGGTTCCTTTGGGAATTGTAAAAATTATTTCCCATTCCCTTGAAAAAGTTTGTTGGCTTTGGGGAACGGTACCTACTCTAAACTCCGATAAATACAATGTTCTGAGCAGTATCAACTGGAGGTGTGAAGTAATGCCACTTCAGACCGATTTTGGCTTCAAAGCATCCTATGATCTTGATGCAGGAGTAAAAGAGACCCTGGAATGGTACAAAAAGGAGGGCTGGTTATAAGATGCCGGTAGCCGGATTAAAAAAAACAACTTCTGAGAAAGACTTTACCGGATAAAATATTTTTTAAAAAAAAAGGCTGCCGGATGGCAGCCTTTTTTTAGATGAGGAATAAATTTAATTTTTATCCCAGAAAAGTTTTGTAGCAACATTATCTCCGCCAATAGCAGCTGCTGCAGCAGCGCGGTTAGCGCCATTTAAGGTTTGCTCTGCTACCGGATAAGTTAAACGTAATGGAAGCACACTAAAGGCATCCGGAGGGGCAACGAGAACAGGAAAATCTAACATCCTGTAGGCAGTCCAGCTCTCAAAGCCGCGATTATAGAGCGCGATCCATTTTTGAACTCCGATTTTTTCTTTCCAGAGACCTGGAGCCGATGAATAGGCTACTGATGGCTGAGCAAGATAAGTATCGACGTCAGCAGCACCCCAATATTCGAAAGAAGCTCTAATGGCATTATTATAATGTTCCTCGGCTGTTCCACCACCAACGTTAAAACCTCTCTCGGCTCCTTCTGCCAATAAGAATTCAACCTCGGCCAGATCAAAAAGATCTGATTCGAACGTGGGATCTGTTATTGGTACGGCAACATGCGAAAATTGAGTGAAGTCGTTGGATGCACCATAAATTCCACCAAGATATACATTACTATCGCTAACCAAAACCGTGGTAAAATATGATGACCTTCTGGGATCATTCAAACCGTTCATAACATCAATGAATGTGTTGGCGCCGACAAAATCATTTCTGCCGCTGAGAACCAGATTTTCATTAATGGGGTTATTATTCGGCTGAGAACCCATATAGGTGATCGTAGCATTATCACCATTATTCTTGATTACGTTCGGAGCAGCCTCGGCAACAGTGGAGCTCGCCAAAGCGTTATCTACATCAGACAGAAGCATGCCCATCCGTAATTTAAGGGAATTGGCAAATACATACCATTGTCTTACATCGCCGTAATACATATTATCAGCAATGCCGAAACTACCCTCGTTCTGATCCATCGTTGTGATTGCTGCTGAAAGCCGGCTGATGAGATCCTTATAAATAGTAAGGCCGTCGTCATAAGCGGGTAACAGAATAGCTTGATCCAATGCCTGGGTATAAGGGACATTTCCGAAAGTTTCCACAAGCACGCTAAAGGTATAAACTGTCATAATTTCAACAATAGCCAGCTTATTTGTCAGGACAGCCGGAGCATCACCTGGCAGGTTACCATCTTCCTGCAGCACTTTTGCGGATTCCTGCAGATTCTTCAGAACATCCCTGTATAAAGCATTCCAATGATTGCCGGGAATCGGCCGGGTCGTGATATCATAGTTGGCTTCATCAATATACGTAGTTTCTGTCCATTGCTGAACAAACATACGCCAAATATTCAGGTTAACATTCGGAGTAACCATTTGGTTGGAAAGAGCCCTCTGGGCTCCTGTAAATAATGATTCTCCGGGAACCTTTGTTGGATCTTTGGTATTAACATTTAACTCTTCAAGTTTCGTACATGACGAAAACATCAGGAAGATCAGGAAAATTGCAAATATATTTTTCATATTTCTTTATTTAAAAGGTGAATTTTAAATTTAAGCTAAAATCACGTGTCGAAGGCAGTGAACCTGTAGAATACCCTTGCAGGTTGCCTGCTCCCAACCCTGATTCCGGATCTGCGTGAGGCATGTTCTTGAAGATGATCCAAACGTTTGAAGCAACAGCAGTGATTGTTATTCCTGTAATAAAACATTTTTTCAACGCTGCTGAAGGTAATGCATAAGATAGAGATACCTGCCGCAGTTTAACAAAGCTTGCATCATAAACAAAGGCTTTATTCGGAAGTCTTAAATAACCAAAGGAGCCATAATTTTGAGCGGCTATCCTGGTCGTGTTGACTTGTCCATCCGGATTAACACCCTCATTAATAAATCCACCGCTGTTTGAAGCATATCCCTTACTGTGATCTGCAGGATCAACCCATACGATCGGATCTCTGACAGGATTGCCGAGGTCGTTCAGGTAGGAAGTCTCTTCATACAAACCGGTTGCCAATCCATAATACATGTCAAGCGAGAAGATCTCTCCACCTTTTTGAAAATCGATCAAAAAGCTGAATGACCAGTTTTTCAAAAAGGTAAATGTATTTAAAAAACCACCTTGCCAGTCGGGGTTGACATCTCCGAGCACCTGATCGGAAGTGGCTGTCCTAAGATATCTGCCGTTTGCCGGATCTACTACTTTATTGCCGTTATCATCATAAATATAATCTGTTCCGTAGATTACACCATATGGCTGTCCAACCATTGCATTGATGCTGACTCCTCCCTGGAATCTTCCCAGCTGAAGGTTATTAACACCTTCCATTAAGCTGACAACTTTATTGTAGTTCTTGGACCAGTTTAAAGTGAGATCCCATTTGAAGTTTTTACTTTTCACCGGTGTTGCATTGAGAGCCAGTTCGACTCCGGAATTTTGAATTTCACCTGCATTGACTATTTTAACGTTATAACCGGTGGCGGTTGAAACTGGAAGTGGCAGAATTTGATTAATGGTATTGGTTTTATATAATGCCAGATCAAAACCAATCCTTCTTCCGATAAAGTACATTTCAAGACCACCTTCTAAACTTTTAGTGTTTTCAGGTTTCAACTCTGGATTTTTCTGGGTTTGTGGAACCGCTGTTGTTAAACTGTTAAAAGGTGATAACACCAGGTAGTTATCAACAAGCTGATCAAACCCGGGGCTATTACCAACCATTGCATAATTTAACCGGAGTTTTCCGAAAGAAAGCCATTTTGCTTTAGGCATAATATTGGAAAAGATGAAACTTGCGGCAACTGACGGATAATAGTATGAATTATGATCGGCGGGTAAGGTCGAGGATTGATCTCGTCTGAGAGTACCATCAAGGTATAGGTAGTTTTTAAATCCTAACGAAACACTTGCATAGATACCGTTTACCCTTACTGATGAAGCAAGTTCTTTCGAAAGGGGCAGCGGGCCGATGCTGTTTTGTAATGAATAAAGGTCAGCAACGGCTAAACCTCCACTGGTTGATGAGATCAAACGGCTATAATTTGTCTTTCTGATGTTCATCCCCAACACAGCTTTCAGGTTAAAGGATTTCGACAAATCTTTATTAAAATTAGCCATTACATCATAATTATACTCACTGAAGGTAATATCTCTTCTCATATATCCAGATTCCTGGTCGCTTCTGCCGATACTGCCGTCAGGTCCTGTGCCAATGCCAAAAGTACCTGGTACGCTACCAACTGCTCTTCTTTCTTCCTGAAGTTCTGAGTATGTATCAACTGAAAACCGGCCAAAAATGTTAAGCCAGTCAGCGATTTTATATGTGACTGCCATATTGCCGATAAAACGATTCCTTTTGTCGGACTCATAGTTTTTATATCGTGTCCAATAAGGGTTATCCCAGTATATCGGACGCGCATCGGACGGATCAGCCCAGTTCCATGTAATATTTCGTTTGGTCTGGTTATATAGATCTTTCTGTTCTTGAATATCAACATTGATTTGGAACCATTGACGGAAAGATCCCATGATATTATCATTATAACCTGTTGAATTACGGCCTGTTGCTGTGTTAATAGAATAGTTCCCATATCCTGCAACAGTTAACCTTTCGTTTACATTCCAGGTGGCATTCAACGCAACATTGTTCTTGACCAACTTACTGTTGGGTAATAATCCGCTTTGTGTAAAGTTTGTATATGATAACCTGTAATTACCACCTTTAAACGTATTATCGATGGCAATAGAATTAGTAAAAGTTAGCGGTTTTTCAAAAAAGGTGATAGGGTCGTTTTTAGCGGCAGCCCAAGGAGTGGCTTTAAGATAATTAGGAGATTCAGGGTCTACAGCATCCCATTGATATACGGGAGTGCCATCAAATTTGGCGCCATATGAAGCATCTTCAGAGGTTACAACCCACTGTGTTAATTTACTTTCTTCAGATGTAGGATCAACTGTGATCGTACCATCGGGATTGATATATCGCATATACCAATAGTTTCCCGGCCCATCGTAGTAAGCTCCGTAACCTCCTCCGTAATCTTTTTGATAATGAACAAATGTGGATTTATCGACAAAACCAATTGAAGCGTTGGTATTAAAGGTTACGCCAACACCTCTTCTTTCAAGTCCGGGGGCCTTCAATCCTTTCTTTGTTGTTATCATGATAACGCCGTTTGCAGCTCTCGAACCGTATAATGCAGTTGCGGCTGATCCTTTCAGAACATTGATGTTATCAATGTCCTCAGGATTGATATCAGATGCGGCATTTCCATAATCGTATCCTGTTCCGGCCTGTTGTTGAGAACGTGAGTTTGTCACGTCATTATTAACAGGTACACCATCAATAACAAATAACGCCTGGTTGTCGCCTGTTAATGATTTATTACCCCTTAACAGGACATTGGTAGAACCACCCATATTTGTATTTGTTGTTATTTGTGCACCTGCAACTCTTCCAGACAGGGAGTTCACGAAATTATCTGTTTTGACAATGTTGACCTGGTCGCCGGTTACCTCCTGGGTTGCATAGCCAAGAGATTTCTTTTCCCTCGGGATACCGAGTGCCGTAACGACAACGCCTTCAAGTTCCTGAACACTGGCTTCGAGGACGACATCAACAACATTGCTTTCACCCAGTTTGATCTCGACGGTTTTCATACCTACGAAGGAAACCAAAAGATCAAGTTTATCTTTTGGAACCGTTAAGGTAAACTTTCCATTTGCATCCGTAATAGCACCAACTGACGTGCCTTTAACAAGGACGGTAGCACCCGGAATGGTGCTTTTATCCTCAGCACTGGTCACCGTACCGGTGATCGTCCTTTGGGCAATGGTAACTTGTAGCCCTATGAAAAACATAAGGAACAATAAAACAGTAAATTTTCTCATGACTGTCGTTTTTTTGTTA
>Ga0172369_10002550_pt1 | contig 24916 bp, 25 predicted proteins | sample LakKiv25m_FD_114539 | JGI IMG/M metagenome (GOLD analysis project Ga0172369, IMG submission 114539) | Freshwater microbial communities from Kabuno Bay, South-Kivu, Congo - kab_022012_11.25m | ecosystem: Environmental > Aquatic > Freshwater > Lake | place: Democratic Republic of the Congo...
TCGGACAGAATAGAGGCCATAACCGGTCGAGGAAGTATTGGTTTTGACCGAATCCTTCCCCCGCCCTCCTTCGGTAAAGAGTTTTTTCTTATCCTCGTCGGAAATGCCGATCCCGGTATCTTTCACCGCAAATAATATTTTTTTGTCCTTCTTTTCCAGAAAAACCACTATCTTTCCCTCTTTGGTGTAGTTGATTGAATTGTCGAGCAGATTGTTGACCACTTCTTTTATCCAAAAAACGTCTCCTTGTATTTGGCAGTTCTCGTTCGTAATATTTGTTTCGAGTTTGAGTCCTTTCTTTTCGATAAATTCTTTTCGGAGCACAATTTCGTCTTCTAATATTTTCTTGAAATCAATCGGCTTAATATCATACACCACAGTTCCCTTTTGTAAGTTCGCGGCGTTTAGGATCAAGTCCACCGTCCGAATTCCGGCTTCGTCGGAATCAAGACCATTCTCCGCCGCTTTTTTTATTTCCGGCGAAATCGGCCCAAACATCCCATCCAGAATACCAGCAAAAGTGTATTTCGAATGAGTAAAAGACCCTTTCACTTTGTGATTGATCAAATGCATCAAGCTTTCCCTTTGCTGGATCAGATCTTGGAGGCTAATATTAAGCTCGGCCAATTTTTCTCTCTGCTCTACTTCTTTAATCACGCTCTTTATTAGAGATATTCCAAAAATAAGCACTAAGAGGAATACGCTACTCCTGAAAATCCCCAAGGCAAGCGTATTGGTAAAAATAATTTCTAAAAACAAAACAATCGACAAAAGAAAAACCATAATAGCCGTTCCGGCCACTTTTACATTAAAGAGGCGTTGTTTTAAAATAGCGATTCCAGCAAATAACACAAAGGGTAGAACAAAAAGCGAACCCATGGGAACAAATCTTGTGGTATTGAATGCCAAAAGGAAGATCAGGTTAAAAACGATAATCAAAGCAAACATTATAGACGCTCCTATGATAACCAACCGGAGCTGGGATCGTAATTCTTTTTGTGCTTTAAGAAATTTTCTGGTAATAATAATAAAACCAAAAACTACCAATAAAACAGCAGTAAAGACAAAAATAACTATTCCTGGGGCTACTACTGGATGGGCCACCAGATCGCCAGGAACTTTTATAATCGACGAAAACACAATAGGTGTCAGGGTCAAAAGAGCGGCTAGGCTGGCTACCGGCAAAATAATTTTCTTAAACCAGGATGGAAAAACAAAAACCTTATCCGGAAACACAAGCATTAACACAAAGAAAGACAAGGCTTGGAGGACAGCGAAGAAAATAACAAGCCTAATCGCCCACAAGACAAACAAATCGTTGGTTATTTGATAATTCAGGTAGTTAATTACACCCCAAACAATAGTAATGATTGAAAAAACTAGAAATATTTTGTTTGTAATACTCTTTCTGTCGCTAAAATAGACCAAAAACCCCAACAAGCCGATGCCAGCGACCGAAATTCCTACTGTCAGTAAATCTAGATTAATTTCCATCTCAATAGACTATTTTTTAAGCACGCTATCTACTAATAATCGAGGACTATGCCTGGGGTCTTTCTTATTATACCCCATCCTAAACAAAAACTGCGGATAAAATTCAGTCTTTAAAATCTGTCTTAATTTTTCTCTCAATTCTTCGTGCACTATGATTCCTCCCCAAGGAGAAGTTTTTATGTCTTCAGAAATAGAGTACAAGGAGGTTTTTTCATACAAATTGCCGGAGATAATTTTGTCTTTCTTCCCGTCCTCCCTAGAAAGGATAACGGCAATAACCGGTGTGTGCCTTGCGAATAACTTCGCATTTTGCTTCTCGCTAAGCTTATCCAAATTAACAAAGCGAGCCAGAAGTGGCACCAAAAGAGATATCGCGTTATTTATTCCCATACCAAAAGCGGGAATCCCGACGTGGGACTTCGTAAAATTATTTTTTACATGTTTCGACAACTCCTTCCGAAACGTCCGAGAATCCATCAATTCTATTGATGCCTGATTTACGATATTCCCCACCAAAGATATTGTTTGCGGATCCTTTATAAAAACAATCCGATAATCACCGGGATAAAGTTGCTGTATTTTTTTTAAAAAATCATCCGCGGGAATTCTATCCTCGTATTTTCCTCGATTCACTATCCTTTTTTCTATTTGATGGAAAAGATGTCCGAGCTCAGAGCTTTGTTTGTTGCTTTCTGTAAATTGAATAGTCGCGCACAAATTATTCTCGGGATCATTTTCATACATTACCTGAGCGGTAAAACCAAAAAAGTCAGCAGCGATGATAATATTTTCTATGGCACATCCTATACTGATGTAAGACAAGGTATCTTTCGGGTCTCCAACCGGCAAAATTCTCTTTGTTGATTTAAAAATTTGAATAGAGAGTTTTTTTTCGTCTATCTCAAACTCCCAAGGTTGGGAATTGTGGCTAGAAGGAGCGAGCAAGCCAAACCTTGAGAAAAAGACCAATTTGTCATAATTGTTTTTTTGTTCCTTGAAGTCCGATATGGAGATTTTCCAAGCATCGTAATTTTTTGTCATAATATTTAAATGTTGTTTTTTACCCATTGCTGTTTCCCGTTGCCGGAAAAATATTTGCTGTGACGATACGGCCAGCCGATGATTTTCGGATAAACTTTTTTGCCTTCCTGAGAATAAAGATAGGCATACTCTGAATTTTTTGAACGTAATTCTTGCACGACATGCTCTGTGATTTGTTTTTTCATTTTTGCAGTCAAGGAAACACTTTTTCTTAATTCTACATTTATTTCCAAAATTGGATTCATTCGAGTATCTTCGTTTTTAAAAATAGTCGCTTTCCCTGTTATGAACCCGGATAATTCTTTCTTGTCGAGAGCAGTTCTGATTTCTCCAAGATAAATATTGGCTCCGCGAAAAACAATCGTAAAATCATTTCGAGCAAATAGATAAACTATCGGCAGGTGAAGTACTTGGTCATAAATTCCTGTTTTTTTTGCCTCAGCAATTAAATCTATTCCTATTTCTTTGCATTTTTTCAAAAGTTCTCTAAAGGGAATAACCCCACCTAGATCGGAAAAAGCATAACGTACCAGCGGGATAGACGAGCTAAAGCTGGTAACAACAACTTCACCATCCACCGCCTCAAAATAAGTAAAATAAGGATAATATTGCGCTACGGTCGGCATAGAAGTTGCGTTCGGAAACAACATTTTGAATAATTTCTTATTTTTGTCGGACAAAGAACGCACCAGTGCCGTAAGGGCAGTCTCGTGAGCAATTGTTCCCTGCTCTACTGTTCCGTAAATATTCACAATCTGACTGTATTTATTTCTTATTCCAGTTTTTTTTGCCAAATAATCGCGAAAATCTTCTGAATATCCTTCGGCTGCGGTCAGAATACGTAAGTTGTACTTATTCCACTTGACACCATAGTCTGGTCCATCGTCGATGACATCTTTAATAAACGGGGGATAACCCATAATGACCATATTGTCATAAAGAGCGGCAAATTTTTTACAAGAAATCAAAAACAATTCTTTGTTTGTTCCCGCCGGGACAATCGTCAGCCGATATCCTTTTTGGGCTAATTTATTCAGATTTTTATAGGTAAAAATCCCGCCGATCCAGATACCCAAGCCGAAGCCCAGAACGCATAGAGTGGATGTTTTTTTAGAAAGACCAAATTGATTGACGAAAAGTATTTCCAAGATGGTTTCATAATAAGCATCGTGAACTTCGGAACGAGGAAAATAAAACGGCTCTCCGGTCGAACCGGAGGTTGCCGAAACAGTCGTCGCCTCCGCTAAGCCATTTTCAGGGAACAGCTGTTCATAGGGAAATTTTCTCAAGTAATTGCTTTTTCGAACAAGTGGTATTTGTTTTTTAAACGTTTCAATGTCGGAAACTTTCCCTCTGACTTTATTTTTCTTGGTAAAATTTTTATAAGCTGAAACATTCCGAACAGAAAAATTAAAGAGTTTCATGGCCATTTTTTCTCCTCGTGTTTCCAAGACCGCTGGGTCGACAGATTTTAAATAATTGATTTCTTTCTCTACCCTCAGATTCTTTTTCATTTTAGAACTTTAAAAGTGATTAAAAATTTTCTCCGCCAACCCATTGGCAACAATATTGGTGGCTTTTTTCTCTTTGTCGTTTTGAGAAAAAATCTTACCGAGAACGTCTTTAACTTTGCACACTTTTTCTACTACTGATTGCCGGTTATAGGCCTTATTGCTGTATTCATCAAAAACACCGATTACTCCCCCGGAATTTGTCACATAATCCGGAGCATACAGAATATTTTTTTGAAGAAGTTCTTCTCCTAAGGATTCTTCTGCTAGCTGATTGTTGGCTCCCCCGGCAATTATTTTGCACCGGAGTTCTCCAATGCTTATCTTATTGATTACCCCGGAGAGGGCACAGGGAGAGAACACGTCAACTTGTTGTCGATGAATATCGCCTGGTTCGACAACCTTAACATCAGGAAATTTCCTTTTGATTTCTTTTATCTTCTCCGAGTCAATGTCGGAAACGAAAATATTATGGCAACCCCGGCTTTCAAGCATCTCTGTTAGACCAGCGCCTATTTTTCCCAAGCCTTGAATTGCAAAACTTCTATCTTTTACTTCGGTACTGCCGAATATTTTTTGCAAACATACTTCTATCGCGGAGTAAACACCCAGAATAGTAAATTCCGTGGAATTGTCGTTAAAGCCTACAATGTAAGGAGTTTCTCGTCTTAAGATAGCCAAATCTTCCTGCGCCAGCCCGACATCAGTACCGGTAATGAATTGCCCCTTAAGCAAATCCACATGGCGAGCATATTCTTGCAAGAATTTCGCCTTGTCGGGACTTGTCGGATCGCCAATAATCACCCCCTTGGCGCCTCCACAACAAAGCCCGGCCAAAGCCGCTTTGTGGGACATTCCCCTGGAAAGCCGCAGAGAATCCCTTAAGGCAGCAGTATCGTTTTCGTATCGCCACATCCTAGTCGCGCCAAAAGACGGCAGAATGGGATTTTTTCTATGAATGGAAATATACCCCTTAAAACCCAAATCCTTATTTTCCAAAAGAAAAACAGCGTAGTGGTTATCAAACTCAGGCAGTTCTCGGACTTCTTTTAAATTAGTTATTTCCGTTAACATAAATTATTTAATATGAGCACCATAAGTAATTTCCGTTGGGCTAATATGTCCGCGGACATCGACCCGTTTGTCGTAACCCAAAACTATTTGCTTAATCGCATAGGTCGCAACAACTCCGGCCAAGATAGCGGCCGATCCGAGCTGCGGCCAAGAAACCAATTCCTTTTTTATCACTCTCCCTACCGAAGCAACCATTCTTTTGTCCACCTTATCAATCCCGCCAACTATATCGGAAATAATAAACTCCGCGATTTTTTCCTTGGAAAGGCCGGAAGCCAAAAGGGATTCAAAATATTTTTTTTCTTTTCCAAATATTTTTCTATGCGCTAGATCATATCGCTCAATATGCAGAACTATTCCGTCCCCGTTGTCAGTAACCATTACCACCGGCACTTTGTATTTTTGAGCAAGTACTCGGATGTCTATTTTAATAGACATACTGTCTATCTCGTCGACAATCAGGTCGAGCTTTTTTCGCTTCAAGAGCTTCTCGATATTTTTCTTGTTTACCCCTTCCGGTAAAATTCTGACTTGCGCAAAAGGATTGTCTTCGTAAATCCGGCGAGCCGCCACGACACATTTTGAAAGGCCAATCTGGTGGCTACCGGCGATGATTCTGTTTAAATTAGTTGTGTTCAAGATATCGAAATCGGAAATGGTGATCTCGTTTGCAATGCCTGCCTGGGTCAGCACAAGGGCAATATTGCTTCCCACGCTCATGCCGAACACCGCCACCCTGGCATTTCGCAAGACTTTTTGCTCTTCCTCGGTTATTAAATCTTTGTTTCGGTTGGTTTTAAGTTTCAGGTAATCATCTTTTTTAACTGTTTTTACAACCGATGAACTCCAAGGATAGAAAATGTAAACATATTTATTTTTTGCTTTTTTCAGAAAGTTTGAAAATTTTTCTGTCTTAAACGCCTCCTCTCCGACCGACTGCACGTATTCGGTATTTTCGATCTCAAAAAGTTCTTCCAATTGAGAAGAAAAAGCGTCAACAAAATTTATATTTTTTTGCCTTATAAGTTTCTTTGTCTCTACTTCACTCAATATAATTGGCTTGTATTCTAGCATCATAAAAAACCGTCTATATGGTTACAGCTCTATTATACCCCAAAAAAGCTTAAAAATAAACTATATTTTGAAAAGACGCCGGGCATTGGCCACGATCTGCGTTGCCACTTCCGGCTCAGGTAACCCTTTGATTTCGGCGATTTTTTTCACGATTTCACGCACATAGACCGGTTCATTTCGTTCTCCCCTGTACGGTACCGGTGCCAGGTATGGTGAGTCAGTATCAGTCAAAATCCGATCAAGTGGTATTTTTTTGATTATTTCGGGAAAATTACAATTGCGCTTGTTTTTCCTGGGCTTGTAGGTGATATTACCGGAGAAAGAAATAAAAAAGTCCAGAGCCAGAAATTCTTCCGCGTCCGACCAATCCCCTTCAAAACAATGCACTACTCCGCCTGCATTTTTATGTTCTTTTAAAATCTGAACAACATCGCTGTATGCATTCAAGTTCCCCTCTTGAGGGGTGGCACCAGCCGGGGTGGATAAATTTTCGTAATTATTTCGAACGTGGATCATAAGCGGCTTCCCCGCTTCATTCGCTATTTTTACCTGCTCGGTAAAAACTTCTTTTTGTTTCTGAGCACTAGCTTCGTTAAAGTGAAAATAATCGAGTCCGCATTCCCCGATGGCGACCACTTTCGAGTCGCGCGCCATCGCCAAATATTTTTCGTGATCAAAAACTTCCGCACGGGAAGTAAAGCCGGGCCCACTTACCTCCTCGGGGTCGTGATAACTTTCTTCCAGATGAATCGGGTGAAGGCCGATGCAAGCGTAAACTCCCTCCGGATACCTGTGGGCGATCTCGATCGCTCTGGACGAAGTAGTGTCTTGACTGCCGATATTGATGAGCCAGGTATCCTCCCCCAAGGCACGCTTGATCACCGCCTCTCCGTCTTCCTGGAAAGCTTTGAAATTTACGTGACAATGAATATCGATATATTTCGGCATAAATTATTTTGAAAGTTTTCTAATAAGTCCCCGGTACAAACTTTTCACGTTTTCGCGCGCTTCTTCTCCAATAGATCCGTAATGTTTAAAACTCGGGGAAGCATTGATCTCAATGATAACACAACTGTTCGGGTCCTCTAAGGGACCCTCTTTTTCATAGATAAAATCAACTCCGGCAAAAGAAAGCCCTATAGTATCGGCTGCTCGGCCCAGCCAATTTTTCACTTCTTCGCTGCCCTTGTCCGAAAAATCAGAGAGTACCTCCCCTCCCGAAAAAGGTTTTTTCTCATAGACCAAAAATACTTTCCCATCCAAAATTCCGGCACAGAAATGCCGACCTCGTGCCTCTTCTTCGATCCGTGCATATTTTTCGAAATTCTCCGCCTCTTTGATGGCTCTTGGAAGCTCGTCTTCCTTTTCCACCCGGACAACGCCCCGCGCCCGCGACAAGCTGTTCGGCTTTACAATAATGGGATATTTCAGGCTCGAAATCTCTTTTTGAACAAAAGAAAAATCAGGGATCGGCAATGCCAACAGTTTTCCGTTGGGCACTCGATAGCCAGCCTGATCTAAAAAGAAAAGGGTCATGGTTTTGTCGTTAGCCACCTTCGATACTCCGAGATTGTTTATGTCCCAGGAACTGCCTTTGAAAAATGATTTTCGGCCGTCCGGGAAGAGAAAATACCCTCCGAAAACATTGTCTTCTCCGAAAACTACCTGGGCCCCGAATTCCGGTGCCAGTTCTCCGATGATTTTTGAAATAAAAGAAAAATCTGAATTTTTTTGCATAAACTCTAGCAAGGACCACCCTTGTTGAAACTATTTTAACAATTGAGTAATCAGAGCCGTCATCTGGTCTTTCTTTTTGGGGTTGCTCTCCGCTATTAAAAGAGTCAGTGCGGTGAGAGCATTCGGACTAATTCCTCTCGCACCTTTTACCTTGGTCTTTCTCAAAAACCAAATAAAGGCAAAAGCACCAGAACGTTTGTTGCCATCTAAAAAAGGGTGATTTTTCACCATAAAGTACAGCAAATGCGCCGCTTTTTCTTCAAGCGTTTTGTAAACATCTTGCCCACCAAAGGCTTGCATCACGTTTCCCACAATTCCCTCCACGTTTCCATTTTTTCTTTCCAGGGCAAAAAGGTCTGTGGCCTCACCTTTCTTAATGAGTTCGAAACGAAAATCGATAATCGCTTTTTCTAATTCCACGCCAGAAAGCTGGATTGCTTTTTTTGTGGAACCAAAAGGCTTCAGGGTCTCTTTATCATAAGCGTCGATTGAAACCCAGGTGCTGGAAAATTCTTTGATTAATTCTAAAATTGTTTTTGGGTCCAATGTAATATGTTCAGGCAATAAAGCCTGAATATCTGTGACTGACTTCATAAAAGCCTCGTAGTTTTTCGTAATTTGTTTGCGGTTAATCGTATAGCCTCTAATTATGTGCTCTCGCAATGTCCTGGTCGCCCATTTACGAAATTCGGTAGCTGTTTTACTGTTTACTCGATACCCAACAGATAAAATGGCGTCCAAGTTGTAAAATTCAATCCGGCGTTCTACCCTACGATTGCCCTCAATTTGAACTGTTGCATTTTTTGCAACAGTTACTTTTTTGTCCAATTCTTTTTCTATATAAATATTCTTCAGGTGCCTGGAGACAACAGACTTATCACGACCAAAAATCGCGGCAATTTGATCTAGGGTTGCCCATATTGTTTCGCGCTTGAAATCCCCTCGGAATTCAATCGCTCCAGATTTTGCCTGATAAATTATCACTTCTTTCTTCATAAGAATGATTATAACATTTATCCCACGACTACCAGAATTTAGTTTTCTAATTTACTAAAAATACCATTGACTATTTTGTGGTCTAAGAAATTTCTAGCAAGGACTCCCCTTGCTTAAATCAATTCCAACCAAAAAGTTTGCAAGAATTTTAGTTAACATAAAATTTTATCCATTTTTTTGTTCTGCTAATTTTTTTCGGATTTCCATTTCAAGTTTACCTAAATTATTTTCACCAACGCCAGTTTCACTTGCATCTGTTTTGTGAACACCCCAAAATGTATCGCCCCACCAATTTGTCTCTTCTAGATATTTTTCTCCGGTGTTCAAAAACCTTTGATAGTTTTCCTGATTTAGTTTTGGATCAAATTTCTGTTCCAATAATTCTCTCATCACTTCCAACCTTATTTGATCCCACTCTTCTTTTGAATACCTCCAAGTCGGATTTTCTCGTACAAATTTTATTGCATCTTCCGGAGAACAATTTTTCAAAAAAGTTCTGAAGTCTTTTTCATATTTTGCAGCTTGAAAAGCATTCTCAACACAAGTATACTCATCTTCCTCTAGGCTGACTTTTGCTGGCTCAAAATTACTCAAAAATTTATATTCCCCAAAAAACCCTTTTATTTCGTGTTCATTATGGGAAATGATTCTTTTCCATTGCCCTTTCTCGTAAGGAGTTCCAGGAACCAACCCTTGTTCATTATATAAAATTCTCTTTTTAAGATTTTCCATTGTTTTCTCTGCTTTAGTTCGCTAAAGTTGGATTACTTTGAAATAATTTCTTTTAATTTTTCTAAGTCCAGCTCGGTTCGGTTATCTATATAATTTCCGTCTATCTCCCCCGTGCCGTTAATCCAGACTTTCCCTGGCACAAATTTATATACTCTGCGAGGATAGCTCGTTAAAAACATTAACACATCTTTTAATTTATGTTTGCTTCTCGCATATACACACTTGAGACCTAGGGCAATTTCAATCGGATTGGCTAGTTCGTATGATTTTCCTTCCAAATAAACACCTAAGCCGGTACTTGCCGGTACAGTGGAATCATAAATAGTAACAAAAGTATTGGGATTATTCCTGATATTTAATGAGTGTTGATTTTCTTTCCAGGAAAGCCAATAGAAATTGAGTTCGTTATCATAAGCACAATAAACCGGGCTATTCCAAGGCAGGCCCTCGGGAGTAATGGTAGCCGGATTTAAATATTCAATCTTCTTTATTATCTCTGTCGACTTTTGTAAAAGATTTTCCATAATTATTTATTTTGAACAATTACAAACTTCTTTGATAGTTCAACAAGCCTACTGTGAATGGCTCCATTGGATGCCAAAAGACCGTTGATTGGCTTGTCATAACGCTGTTCATTTCCAAAAATATCTGTAACCTTGCCTCCCGCCTCTTCAACAATTATTTTCACTGCGGCAGCATCATGTGCAGTAATATGGGGAAATATAGTCGCAGAAAACTCTCCTGCCGCCACCAACATTGACGGATTTACAAAAGAAGCAAAATGCACTAACCCCGTCCCAAGTTTTTTTAATTCATCAATCAGGGGCTGAATATCGTATTTAGATCTATTCCACATTTCATATTCAATCCAGGCTTTTTCAAAATTGTCATTTTTTGAAACAGATATTTTTTTACCATTCAAAAATGCTCCTCCGCTCTTTTGAGCGCTGTATAAACGATCACAAAATGGATCATAAACAACACCAAGTATCACCTCTCCATTTTTTACTAACGCTAAAGAAAAAGTAGAAATCGGAACTCCAAGAGAAAAAGGTATCGTGCCATCAACGGGATCACAAACCCAAATATATTCACCTCCCTTTTTTATATTACTTTCTTCTTCTCCTATAACACTATGCTCCGGAAACAGTTCTGAAACTTTTTCTATAAGCAATGAATTTATTTTCAAATCTGCTCGCGTAACAGGAGACGTATCTTGTTTAAATTCTCTAATCATACCAATCATAAAATGATCCTTCATAATTTTTCCTGCCTCCATGGCCATTTCTTCTGCAAATTTTTTATATTCTTCCATATTTTTTATTTATTAGGTCTTGCCTAGCAATATTCAAATTATTCAAACCTAAATAAATCCGGATTCTTTTCTACTTCATCCGGATGAAAAAGCCCGCCATTCATACAAATATAAACTCCGGAAGATATATTTCCAAAAGAAGCAATGCTGTAGCCCAGATTAAAAGCAGCGTCTGAAATCGAAAAACCGACAATCGGGATCATTGCGCCGGTTAAAATTACCTTTTTGTTCAATTTTCCTTCCGTAAGTTTTTCCTCCAAAAACTTTGCGGTATTTTTCATAGTGAAAGTACCGTGCGTAATCAAAATATTTTCGTGTTGCGATGATTTTACGACAGCCCACAAATTATTTAAGTCTTCCAGGGTAATCTCTCGACTGTCTTTTTCACAAACAGTTTCAACGTCGTAGGAGAAATGCGGCTTTATTAAATTTTTCAGATAGTGATCAATTGAGGTATCTAGCTTCATCAATTCCGTATTCAACTTCCCATAAACGGGGTCCTTAAATTCTATCGTCCCGCCCATTTTTATGATGTGAATGTGTTTTTTAGTCATGGCTTCATTATACTATTTTTACCCATTTTTTTCTTTTCTTTGATCTACTAAGCCCCCAACGTATTTAGCTTCGTAAATTTTCTTTTTTCCAAAATAAATTTTCTCTATGCCGGAAAAATTATTTATTCCTCCGCTAAACCAATTTCGATAGGTATAATTCCCGCTTTGATAAAATTTTGGTCCCCGGCGCATTAAAACATTTTCCTTTTTTGCCCGAAAGGCCTCTTTAAGAAATCCATACACTTTCTTGAAATCCTTAAAGGACTTGTCTACAAATCCATAATAAACAATCATATAAACAGGCCTCTTCTTGAAAAATATGACTTCCCTCCCGCCGTATGGTTCCCCACCAAAATAATTGTCGTCTACCTCCCAATCGCCGTATTTTGATCTAATTGTTTTTGATTTATCTTTTTCTTTTATTTTTTTGACCCCTTCGAGAGCATAACCCCCCTTTCTCTCTTTCGTCAAAAATTCAATGAGCTGTCTTTGATTGATTTTCATATTTTCATTTACTTTAGCAAACTAAAGTCGGTCATAAAAAGTTTTTCAAGTTATTTTTTAATGATTCTGGATCGGTGTATAAAAAGGAATTAATGTTAAGATTTTTTGCGCAGTCCACATTCTTCTCACCATCACAAAAGAAAATAATTTCTACTGGTTCCAGTTTTAAATCTTTTAGAACAAAATCCCAATATTCTTTTTGCCATTTTTCATAGCCAATATCGCAAGTACAAAATATTCCATCAAAATAATTTTTTAAATTCATTTCGTTCCAAACGTATTCTTTCCTATATTTTTCCTGGCGAGTGGCAATATAGCATTTTAGCCCACGCGTCCGTAAACTTTCTATTATTTCTAAAACTTCTGTGTTTGTTTCACTTTCGCTCTCAAACCAGAATTTCAGAAAATCGTCTATTAAACCTTTGTAATTCCATTCTTTGAGATAAGGCGCAACTTTTTCTCTTAGATCAGCTCGGCCCAAAGAACACTCTCTAAATTCGCCATTAAAAAATGTTAATATTTTATCCAACGACAAATCTAGCTGCTCAGACAAACGTTGGCTAAACATTTTTTCTCGTTTCTTTATTACCACTCCATCAAGATCAAATAATATTGCTTTAATCATATTTTCTCTACTTTAAGAAACTAAATTGAGTAACTAAAAATCCTTGTTGGTATGCCTTTTTTCTTGGCTTTCTCTATTGTATCATTTGTGCCCTCGGTTTTGTTTATGTCAAAAGCAATAAGTTCGTCAGCACCTTCCACGATCTTGGAGATCCTGTTGAAATAGGTTTCTTTATTAAGTACCTTATCTGTTCCCTCAACTAGCGCGCCAACAGCTTTTACTTTTTTCAACTGCCCGATCAATTCTTCCGCTTGTTCTTTCGTCACTACTCCTTCTTCCGCCCTGTGGAAATAATGTTCTTCGTATATTTTGAGAGTAGAGGGAATTAGTATCTTTAACTGCCCAGAATTACAGTTACTCTTTAGTGCTTCATCTGTGGCAATAAAATCTACACCAAGCGCCCCGCCAGAAACAATACCATCGCCGCGAGAAATAATTGCCCTTGTTGTCTTTCTGACATCTTTCTCCACTTCTTCGTTTGTTTTACGCCACCCTCCAGCAATCGCAATCCATTTCATAAGAATTCTTTCAAAGTTTTCATTACTTCGCCGACCGGCAAACCGATAACATTGTTATGATCCCCCTCAACTCTTTCTATAAAATCTCTTGCCTCCACATCTCTAAGGGTAAACGAGCCGGCGTATTCAAGCGGGTTCCCTGCTTTGATGTAGTCAGAAACCATATCGTCTGATAAGTTTCTGAAGGTTATTTTTGTTTCAACTGACTTCGAAATAATTTTTTTATTTTTTGTATCCATCACAGTAAATCCGGTATATGCACTGTGAGTTTTACGAGATAAAGATTTTAGCATTTCTTTTGCCTTTTCTTCAGTGTGAGGTTTACCTAAAATCTTGCCATTGCTATATAAAATAGTATCAGCTGAGATAATAATTGCATTATCATATTTATTTGCCACAGACTTCGCCTTTCCAAGAGAAAGAAATCTCACCAGTTCATCCGGAGGCAAATCCAAAGTCATATCTTCTTCGTAATCGCTAGAAACTACTTCAAACACCAGCCCTGCTTTTTCGAGTAATTCTTTTCTTTTTGGAGAAGCTGAGGCAAGAATAATTTGTTTCATCAACTTTTATCTATTTTCTAAATTACTTTACTTAACTAAAGTCGAGTTATTTTTATCTTCTTCTTTTGGACAGCCCCATTGCCAACGTGGTTTTTCTCCTTTTTTATAGCAGATAAAAATCAAAATACCGGTCAAAACAAAAGAGACTATTATATTTTTCAACCATTCGTGGTCTAGGGTTGTGATAGTCCAGACGAACAAGATGGCCCAGGCTAAAATTGTCACCCAGCCTTGCCAGCTCGCCGGATACCAGCCCCAGCCATATATCTTTCTTCGAAACCAAAACTTTTTTTCTTTTTCCATATTCTTACTTCAGTACATAGGCAAGGCCTATGTAAGTTTATTATTTCCTAATGAATAATGGGGTTCCCGGCATTTCGTTTTCAGTAACATATTTTTTTATTTTTAACGCAGTTTCAGGCATAAATGGTTCAAGCATTTTGGATATTAAATATAGATCCCAGAGCAAAAATTTAATATCTTTTTCTGCCTCTGCTTTGTTTGTTTTTATTTTTTTGAATGGCTGATTAGATTGTATAGATTTATCTGCCCAGGAAATAACATTCCAGATTGAGTTCATTGCACGAGACAAATCAAAAGAATTAATTGCATTTTTGTATTCTTCTTGAAACTTATCGTGCTCTTCACCATTAAGATCTTTATCAAAAGTAATGCCATTTGATGTCGCCATTTTCATTATACGGCTCACTAAATTCCCCAAACCGTTTGCCAGGCCGGCATTGTAGGCTTCTTTAAATCTTTCCAAGGTAAATGGGCTGTCTTCAAAGCTCGAAATCTCGCGCAAAAGGAAATATCGCAAGGCATCAGTGCCATATCCCTGCACAATCTCCCGCGGATCAACTCCGTTACCAAGGCTTTTGGACATCTGAATTCCTCCAGCTGCTGTAATAAACCCATCCACTACTATCTGGTGCGAGTTTGAGATACTGGCAGCCATAAGCATGGCCTGCCAAGTGGCTGCTTGAAAACGGGTATTGTCTTTGCCACAATATTGCGTCGGCGTGCCGTTTATCCAGTATTTTTCAAAATTCTCGAGTTGGTCTGGCCAGCCCAAAGTGGAAATATAATTCACCAGCGCGTCAAACCAAACATACATAACGTGGTTGGAATCGTCTGGCACCTCTATTCCCCAAGGCATTTTGGCTTTCAATCTTGAAATAGAAAAATCCCTGAGACCCCCGGAAATAAAATTCTTCATTTCATTCAGACGAAAGTCAGGAACAACAAATTTTGGGTTATCTTCATAAAACTTTAGAAGTTTTTCCTCAAATTCTGAAAATTTGAAAAAATAATTCTCTTCATCAATCAATTCCAGAGGTTTACCTGGATGAAGTAAACACTCTCCTTTTTCATTCAGTTCTGAATCGGTTTTTTCGGATTCGCAGCCGACGCAATATTTCGCCTGGTAAGTTTTCTTGTAGATATAGCCGTTATCTCGGACCCTTTTCCAAAATTCTTGCGCCGCCAAGACATGATGTTCGTCCGTCGTCCGGACAAAATGAACATCTTTACTTACTCCAAACATACGCACCTGTTCCTGGAATGTTTCAAAAGCTTTGTCTAAAAATTCTTTCGGGTCTAATCCTTGCTTGATGGCCATGTCAAAATTTTTTTTGCCATGCTCATCCGTCCCCGTATTAAAAAACACATCAAAGCCCGAGAGTTTCTTGTACCTGGCGATAGTGTCGGCCCGCACAAACTCAAGCGCATGCCCCATATGAAGCGGGGCATTCACATAAGGCAAAGTAGTGGTTAAGTAAAAACTTTTTTTCTCCATTTTATTCGGTGGCTGGTTTTAGCCTTTTTTCATTTTTATGTTTTTCGATATCATCCACGATTTCCATCAAAAATACCGCGGCTGGAATAGACAGGATCAATCCCCAAAATCCAGCCAGCTCAACACCAACCAGAACAGCCAAGATAATGACGAAAGGCGAAAGGCCCACCACTTTGCGAATAATAAGCGGGGTAAAGAGGAAAAGGTCGAATTGGTGAATGATCAGATAGGCTCCTAGCACTTCGAGAGCAGTCGAAATTCCGCCCGAGAGATAAGAAAAGGAAACAGCTGGAATAAGCGCGATTAAAATGCCGTAAGGCACGAGCTCCATCAAGCCGGCAATGAGCGAAAGCAAGAGTGCGTACTCTATCCCCATGATAGAAAGAACCAGATAAGTCAAAACCGCAACCAGAAGACCAAGCAGAAGCTGCCCGCGGATCCAATAGGCAATTTTCCGACGAGAACGTTCCCACAAACCAACCACATAGTTTTCATGTTTGGCTGGTGTGAAAATTCGCAAAAACTTTTCGACGCTCCCCTCTTGAATTGAAAGATAGAAAGAAATAATGATAATTAGAACAACATTGAAAATACTGCCAAAGGCTACCGACAGAGTGGTAAAGAACCCGGCTGAAAGGTTTGTGATGAAAGCTTGCGAGGTAGACAAAAGAGAGCTGATAGATAAGTGGCCAGACAAACCAGAAACAATATCTTTCGCTCCGGAAAACGCCTGATTGTTGAAATAGTTCAGGAAGTCAATGCCGGGAGCATAACCCGAAATAAACACTGAAAAGTTATAAACCTCGGTGACCAAAAGTGGAGCAAAAAGATAAAAAAGCCCGGCCAAAAAGAGAAGCGCCACAACATAAAGAGACACCACTCCAGAAACCCGACCCAAGCCGATTTTCCTGAAACGCGGTACGGCCGACTCCACAAAAGATGCGATTACCACGGAAGTAAGCACCACCAAAACAAGGTCTTTTAGGGCCCAAGCCAGATAAAAACCAATCAAAACCAAAATCACCCGGATAATGCTCCCTAGAGATATAGAAATTTGCTTCGATTCGATTTTTTCCATTATGGGGTAATTGTAGCACATCCCAGTCCCCGACAAAAATTTTATCAGTTTCTCAAAATCTCGAGCATTTCTGGCGGGAGCTGGTAACCGGCGTTAAAAAGCGCTCGAGCATAAGGTTCAGCCGCGTCATATTTTTTCTCTTCGAGACACAAAGCGGCCAAATTAAAAACGGCACCAGTAAAAGTCGGATTGATTGACAAGGTTTTCTGCCAAGATTTTTCTGCTTTGTCGTATTTTTTTTGCCTATAATAAAGAATGCCGAGATTATAATACGCATTGTCGTAATATGGGTTTACTCTAATTTCTTCCATATATTCTGCTTCTGATTTTTCAAATTCATTTCTGTTTTCGTAAATTAAGCCCAAATTATTGTGAGCCATTTCCTCGTATGGATTCAAGGAGAGCGCCTCCTTAAATTCTTTTTCCGCTTCTACCAGGCGACCGTCAAGATAGTACATCGCCCCCAAGTTCCGGTGAGCTAAAGGATAATCCGGAGAATTTTTTCTGGCATTTTCCCAAAAATTCAGGCGGTTGGCAAAAGCTCGGCTATGTACCAAGGTAATTGTAAAAAGCATAGCCAAAATCAGGCCGAGGATAATCAAATGAAGAATTTTTTTGAAATCTATTTTCTTCAGTAGATCCGTTTCCAAGAGCACAATGAAAAAACCGATAATCGGCAGATATAAGCGGTGCTCAATAAAATCCGCCACTCCAACCGGATTCGGCCGGATAAAAGCTGGCAGAAGAAAAACCAAAAACCAACCGAAACCAAAAATAATGTAGACATAACGACGATTTTTTGTGTAAAGCAAGAGACCGAATAAAAGCAAGGTGGTTATAATCCCATAAACAAAGGTCGTGTTCCGAAGAATAGGCAGAACGGAAAGATTAAAAGGAAAGAAAATTTTTCCCGCCATCTGAATTAAACCCGGAAAGTTGAAATAAATCGACTGGAGCATTTCCAAAAAACCGATGGGGGTCGATTCACGCAGAACAAAATTGCGGGCCAAGAACCAGACAAGCAAAATCAAAACCCAGCCGAAAATCCACCAGCCTTCTTTTATTTTTGCTTTTTCCCACTGTTCCCGCGTTTTTTTTGCGTCCAAAAAGTGCAAATAAAAAACCATAGGCAAAATAGCGAAAATTGCCGTCTCTTTGGTAAAAATTGCCAGGGCTAGAAAAATCAAGTGCCAGACAAAATATTTTAGCTTATTCTTTTCTAGATATTGGATCAGAAAAATAAAAGTGGCGAGCACAAAAACTGCCGCCAGGGAATCGTTTCGGCCCGGGATCCAAGCCACCGCCTGGGTAAGCACCGGGTGAACCAGAAAAATTAGAGAAAAAAAATAGGCCAGCTCTTTTCGGTAATTTAATTTTTTTAAAAAAATAAAAACCAGACAGGCGGCTAAAAGATGTAACAATAAATTAGTGAAATGAAACATGAAAGGGCTGGGGCCAAATAACTGGTAATCAAAGATAAAAGAGACAGTAAGAATCGGACGATAGTAAAAGGCTGAATGATTAAAAAGATGAAAAACATCGATTTGAAAGGAAGGAAAAATGTTTGAGAGATGACTCAAGAATATTGAGTTGTCTAAAATCAAATTATTGTCGTCCAAATAAGTGAAACCAAAAAACAAAACCTGAAAATACAAAACCAGCCCAAGCCCGGACAGAATCCAAATGGGTATCCACTTTTTTTGGAAAATTTTATCGATCCAGTTTTCTGCCATAACGAAAGATTCTTTTGATAAAAAATCTGAGAGCCAGCCAAAAGGTAACAAAACCGTATTTCAAGCTGGCCCAAAAATTAATTGAGGAGGCCTCCGGAAAATAGCGCACTGGCACCGGAATTTCGCCGATTCTGTATCCTCTTTCTAAAGCCTGAAAAAGCATCTGACTGTCGAAAGAAAAATCATCCGAATTTCCCAAAAAATTTATTTTTTCCAAAACTTCCCGTCGATAAACCCGCATCCCGCTATGCCATTCGGAAAGATTGTAGCCACTCGCAAAATTTTCCCAGATAGTCAGGAGGCGGTTCGATAAATATTTATACAAAGGCATCCCCCCAGCCAAAGCTTCCCGGCGTGAACGAATCCGCGAGCCGAGCATCAGATCAAAATAGCCGTCCTCGATTAGGCCGATCAGATATTTCAGAAGTTTCGGATCGTATTGATAATCCGGGTGAAGCATTGCAATAATATCCGCTCCCCGCTCGAGGGCCATCCTGTAACAGGTTTTTTGATTGGCGCCATAGCCTTTGTTTTTCTCGTGTTCAAAAACCGTCAGGCCTATTTTTTTGGCCAACCCTGCGGTCCCGTCTCTGCTTCCATCATCCACCAAAATAATTTCCGAAACAATTTCCTTCGGAATATCGGCCACTGTCTGCTTGAGGGTTTTTTCGGCGTTAAAGGCCGGCAGAATGACAATTATTTTAGGCTTTTTGGTCATTTCCTTTATTATTGAAAATAAATTTCTGAAAGTAAAGGTAATTCAGGCAAGCGGTAATGGCCGCCGAAATAGTTTGGGCCAAAAGATACCAGATATGGAGTCCATCCACAAATGAATACATCAGGATAGCGTTCAGGCCGAGCATAAAAATCTGATAAAAAAAGAAGTGTAAAAATTGTCTGGGCGTATTATCGAGCCCATAATTTCGGAAAACAAAAAATTTTTGAAGAACATAACTTACTGCTACCGCCCCACAAAAAGAAATGCTGGCCGAAATCAAATACCAAATATGAAAATATTGAACCAAAACAAAAAGTACGATCAGGTTAGTCAGCACCGCTATCCCTCCCGCCAAAATATATCTTGCTATCTGAAAATATTTTGCCATAAAATTAAAATTTAAGAATTTTTCTGAATTTCATTTTGTCTTTGAAGGGTCCGATTAGGGCGAGGTTCAGTTTTTGGTTTTGGAAAATTTCGTTAGCGAGTCTTTTAATGTCTGCCGCCGAAATCCGCCTAATTTCGGCGGCTTTCTGTTCGGCATTTTTGATTTCTTTTTTTAGAAGCTCCTGGCCACCGCAAAAATTCGCCAAATCGTCGCTCGATTCGAGCGATAACTTCATATTGCCGATTAAATACTCTTTCACTTTTTCCAATTCCTCTTTCGAGACTGATTCCTTTTTTAATTTTTTACATTCTGCCAACACTGCCTCGATTACTTCCTCCATTCTTTTATTGTCCACCCCAGCCGCTACCTCGAAAAATCCGTGATCGGTGTAAGTGTCATTATAGGCATGAACATAATAACCTACTCCCATTTCCTCCCGCAGTTTTTGAAAAAGTCGTGAACTCATTCCCCCACCCAAAACTCCAGCCAAAACCGAAAGCACAGGATTTTTCTTACTGAACAAATCACAGCTTCGCACTCCGAGCACAAAATGACTTTGATCTGTTTCTTTAAATTTAAGCAGAATTTCCGGTTTGCTCTGTTTTTCGACAACTTTCTTTTTTCCCATCTTTTTTCCGCGCGGAATTTGGCCGAAAATTTTATTTGCTTCTTTTAAAACTCCTTTTTCCGAAACCTTCCCAGCCACCACCAAAGTCGTCGCTTCCGGCAGGTAATGCATTTTTTTATAATGTAAAAAATCTTCCCGCTTCATTTTCAAAATATTTCCTTTTTCGCCGGCAATGTTCCAGCCGGCCGGTTGGTCGCCATAAAGCAATTTCATAAAAAGATCCTGCACGTGCCGGGGTGGCAAATCTTCGTACATATTTATTTCTTCGATGATTACTCCTTTTTCTTTTTCCATTTCCGCCTCCGGGAAAGTGGAGTTCAGGTAAATATCCGAAACCACGTCAAAAATTTTTTTGAAATGTCTGGCATCCGATTTCGCGTAATAGCCGGTATATTCCTGGGCAGTAAAAGCGTTATATTGACTTCCGATCGCGTCTAATTCCCGCGAAATATCTATTGCTTTCGGTCTTTTTATCGTTCCCTTAAAACACATATGTTCTAAAAAATGCGAAATGCCATTAACTTTTTTTGTTTCATATTTTGAACCAGCCTCCACCAGCACCAAAACCGTCGCCGTCGGATTATCCGCCATCGGCACGGTAATAACCCGGAGCCCGTTTTTCAAAATTTTCTTAGAGTATTTCACTGAATTTTTTCTTTCAAATATTTCACTAGTTCCGAAACTTTTACCCGCTCTTGGAGAGCGGTGTCTCGATCTCGGACGGTCACAGTATCGTCCGAAAGAGTATCAAAATCTACTACAATCGAGAACGGGGTTCCGATTTCATCCTGCCTGCGGTAGCGCTTGCCGATATTGCCATTATCATCCCAAGCCACCCGTCCGAATTCTGATTTTAGTGGAGCAAAAACTTTTACGTTCGCATATTCTACCAATTCAGGTTTATTTTTTAGCAAGGGCGAAACAGCGCAAATTACTGGAGCAATGCTTGGTTTAAATTTCAAAAAGGCCCTTATTTCTCCATCTTTTTCGTCTTCTTGATAAGCTGAAAGAAGTACAGCCAGCACTGCCCGGCCAACACCGAAGGTCGGCTCGATCACATGCGGAACTATTTTTGTTTTTTCTTCTTCGTCCACATATTCCAGCCCGTGATTTTTCAAATCAAAATCTGTTCGATAGGCCAAACCAAAAAGTTCTTTCCGGCCAAAGGGAAAATCAAATTCAAAATCCACTGTTCTTTTTGAATAGTGAGCCCGATCGTCTTCCGGCACTTCCAGTTCGTGCACCTTTCCCATATCAATTCCGACTTCTTCCGTCCAATCTAGCATTTCTCCACGCCAGTATTCGAAATATTTTTCCCAATCCTCCTGGCGAATAAAATATTCGATTTCCATTTGTTCAAATTCACGCACCCGAAACAAAAAATCTCGCGGAGCAATTTCATTTCGAAAAGCTTTTCCGATCTGAGCCAAACCAAAAGGAAGTTTTGGGTGAAAGGCATCCACTGTATTTTTAAAATTTACAAACATTCCCTGGGCGGTTTCCGGACGGAGATAAGTAATCGCTATTTCTTCTTGTTTTGCCCCAACCCTTGTTTGGAGCATGGTATTAAATTTTTTCCCATCCAAAGGATCGGCAAAATTCGCCACATGACCGGCATTTTCCCACACTTTCGCATTCATTAAAATTGCCGCATCAATCCCGTACATATCTCGCCGGGCATCTACAAATTTTTTCCACCAAGAATTTTGAATATTATTTCGAAGAGCCACACCCAAATGCCCCCAATCATAGGTTCCGGCCAGCCCCCCGTAAATTTCCGAACCCGAAAAAACAAAACCGCGCCTTTTGCAAAGCGAAACAATCTTGTCCATCAATTCTCCGTCGTTTTGTTTTTTCTCAGTCATAAATTTATTACTCAACCACCTTAGCCCCGCCCGGACCCAAAGCTGGATCGTAAAGAAGCAAAGTGTTTAAAGCCGGTTTATTGACTCGTATATCCACATTAGCAAAATCATCATGGCCAGTCAAAACGGCATCACCTATAATATTTGGCATAGATCCCACCTGCGAAAGCGAAGGAGTAACCCCCAGTTGGAAGCTCACCTCCCTTTCAGTATCAATAATACCCGCACCTCTAGGAATCCCTCCGATATTCCAGACTATTTCACGAGTAGTCGCGTCAAAAGTTACATCTTCGGCCGGCGGGGAAACTGGTCCTTTGAATTTCGCCCAGGCTGGCAAAGTAGCACGTATCTGGGCGTTTGAAATATTGTTGGCGGTATTGGAAAGGGTCCAGACAATTGTATAAGTGGTTTCTTTTTCGGCTTGTGGCGGAATTGGCCCGGTGTTCGGAAAGGCCCCGGAATAATACAAGCCCTTGGCGGCTAGTCCGACATTGGAAATTACATGAATGGATTTAGATTCTGAATTGGTCAAATTTTCAACTTGATTTCCTTCCAAGGGTTGCTTGGCGCTAATAGAAACATTCACCTCTATGGTCGGGCTTGAGAGCATTCCACTCGAGGCGGAATATAGAGAAAGCGGATAAACGGAAAAACTAACCGAACCGGAATCACCCGGATTTACTTCGGCAAATCTGTTCTGCCCATTTCGATCCCAGGTTATCGTATCATTTGAAGAATTATAGTAGCCCTGAGTAGCCCGGATCGTTTTTCGATCTAGGGCATTACCAGAGAGCTTGGCAATGATCACCAAGTTGTTTACTTTGGTATCTAAATTATTCACCCAGTTTATCTCTCCACTAATTTCTGAACCGGAAATTACCGCATACTGACTTTGATACACCCCATTTACCGTCAGTTTGGCATCAATAAACGGCCGCTTGATGGTAACGGTATGCCCGAGTGAATTAAAAACAATCCCAATCATAGATTTATCCGATTCACTCCCCGAACCGGAAAAGACATGGAAAGTTTTTTGTTCCCCGTCTGAAACATCTACCATTTTGCCTACTACTTCGATGTCTCGTTCGGTGCCGGGAGCCAGGTCACCTAGGTTCCAGACATTGTTGCCCAAAGACGGAGCCGGTGTAGCAGAGACAAATTGAAAACCAACCGGGTAATCCAGTTTTACCAAAATATTGGAAGCGGGCTTGGTTGCGTTTAGAATTGCTTTTACTTTCAAGGTTAAGTCCTGATTTTGACTAACTTCATCGGGAGCATCCAAAGAAAGATCGATCGGAGCGGAGCTGATAGAAACATCAAACATTTTTTCCTTCACAAAAATGGCGTTTGAATTCGCTACTCGATATTCCAGAGAAATCCTTACTTGCCTAGTACTGCCCTGTTCTCCGAAAAGAACCACTTTCATGTTGTCAGTTTTTACTCCCCCGGACGGAATGGTACCCAGGGAATCACGCAGACGTTCAACATCTCCAGAGAGATCTCCGGAAGAACTTTTTGGATATTCCACCAGAAGATCAGCCAACTCTAAAGCTGAACCGTTTCGGTTGGTTATCTCTATTTGCAGTGGCAAATCTTCCCCACCAGCAGTAAAGGTGTTGCCGAGAACCGCGATGTCAATGTTGTTGTTCGAAACAGTGTTACCTCCGGCAAAAAACATATAGGCGGCATAGCCGAGAGCCAGGACAAAAATTATTATTGAAAAAATAAAAAATTTCTTGAACATTGGTGTTTTTCCGGCAAAAACCTGGTTTGGATCAAAGTCTTTTTCTTCTTGTCCCTGCCAAGAATCAGAAACTTCTTTATCTGGATGCCGGACAAAAATGTCGTGATATTGCATCTTTGGTTCGTAATTTCGGCTATTTAGTTTCGTTTTCATCTCCTCTATCCGATTCAATTTTTCCCCATCCTCTTGCATTCACACATTATACCACAAACTAGAGCTGAGTTTCCCCAAGAGCTTTATTTATTTCGGAAAGAATCCGGGCACGCTTTCCAGTCGCCTCAAAGATCAAATTTTCTTCGAAGGGAGATTTGACCATTTTATTTAAGACATCATTTTCCCCAATATAGCCCAGGTTGTTCAAAGCTCGAAGGACAATAATCGCTTCTATGTTTTCGTATTCTTCTTTTGATTTAGATTTCTCCAGAAAAAACATTCCGGCCAAAAAATCCCGAAAAAGACCTTCGTTCACCTCCTCTCCAGCCAAGAGGCGCCGGAGCAGGCCTGCGAGTTTGGCAAAAATCACCATTTTCTCCTTTTCTTTTTTTATTTCTTCCAGCTGATTGGTTTTTTGAGCGCTGGTAATCCTCCAAAAGTCTTTTCCTCGGACAAAATCTATTTTGAGATAAGAAAAATCCTGGAGGATAAAGCGAAGCTTGGAAGACATTTTGCGCACTCCTGCCGCGGAGGCACAAATCATCCCGAGGTCACGGGTAAAAATAAAATAGTATTTGCCGGTTTCGCCGTAATTATTGCTTCCTAAAATTATGCCTTCCGTGTGGTAAATATGATGCATCAAGCTTATTTTAACACGTTTCTATTTTTCGATTTTTGTCTTGAAGGAGAGGTCTCCGATTTTTATTGATTCACCATCATTGTCTTTGAATTCTATTTCCCCGGCGGAAACTGCTTTCTTGAGATCATTTTCGAACTTCCGGACAAGTTCTTGCCCGAACTTATCTGTCTCTATTAAAATAGAAACAACATCGCAGGGGGTAAGCCCCATCTTTTTGCGCAAGTCTTGAATACTGCGAACGAGCTCGCGATAATTACCTTCATCTTTTAGTTCTGGAGTTATCTCGACATCTAGCAAAACTTCCGTTTCTAGATTTTTGTTTTCCAGAATTTCTTTTACGTTTATTTCGTCCCGAATCAGTTCCAAATATTCTTTTCCAAGCGCCAGGTTCTTCACTTCGAGACGCGCAAGCGGCTGACGAACTTTAAGGCCA